>Ga0256846_1000230_pt1 | contig 24044 bp, 14 predicted proteins | sample TevniametaG_FD_189098 | JGI IMG/M metagenome (GOLD analysis project Ga0256846, IMG submission 189098) | Tube worm associated microbial communities from hydrothermal vent at the East Pacific Rise, Pacific Ocean - Tevnia | ecosystem: Host-associated > Annelida > Integument > Unclassified ...
CCATCGCGGGTGTTCATTGCTCTTACTTGCTCTCCGTCTGCCATTGTGTAAACTTTACTATCGGTAAATACACCGTCAACATCAAATGCAAATGCTTTTACTTTGCGTAAATCTTCTTTAAAATTGCTCATATAATTAATATTTTATTTTTTATTTATCTTTCATCTGTTTATATTTTATTTTTAGTTGTCAGATGGAACATCCTGTTTGCTAATTTATACTTTTAATGTCGCATTCTTGCTATAATCATGCTCGTGTGTGTTAAATAAACTTATCATGGATGTTTCATTATAAATCTTATATTTTCCATTATAGTAATTGAATTTTTGTTCATTTTAGAAAAAGCAAACCATTTTTTACCTAAATCTTTTAAACTTGCTCCGAAATGATAAACATCTTTTTCATCAATAATTAAAAATCTATCATGAGCATTTTTAAATATTTTTATTGGTTCATATTGTGCATTATATTTATCAATATCCAGTAACAATTGTCTGCCAATTTTTTTTGTAAGTATTACCACTTCTACACTTTTCTTTCTTTTACTCAAAAGTGTTAATACAGTATCATCAATATAATTATCAATAAGAATAATTGATTTGTTGGCACCACGAATTAAATCAGAAACAAAAATATATGCATCAAAAACTTGATTATCAAAAAAAACTCCTTGTTTTAGTAATTGATTAGTTTTTAGGTATAAATCTATTTCAGTTACTTTATTTTTCAATATCGACACATCATTTTCTAACTCTTTAAATCTTTGATGTGTTATTTTTTCACTATTGATAACAAAACCCTTGTAAACATATTGTTTTAACACACTTGTAGCCCAAATTCTAAATTGAGTTGCTCTAATTGAATTTACACGATAGCCAACAGAAATAATAACATCAAGATTATAAAAATTTTTCTTTCTCTTTTTCCCGTCTTTTGTAACTTGTTCCAAAATGGAACAGGTTAATATCTTTGATAATTCATTAGTTTTATAAATATTGTTTATGTGTTTTACTATTGCCGGTCTTTGAACACCAAACAACATTGCAATTTTTTCACTACTCAACCAAATAGTATCCTTATCTACCGAAACATTTATTTCTATTTCTCCATTTTGATAGATAATTATATCTTTATTTTCATCCATTATACACTTTAATTTTGTGCTATATCTTTCTCAATAAATCCAATTATAAATTTATTTTTCTTTTAACTTTATTATGCTGTCGCTTACAAAACTATACAATTTTTTAAAATCTTTGTTTTTTATTATCTCAATATGCTTATCAATTGTAATTTTATCGTTTCTTACGGCTGGTCCTGTTTGTGCCTGCTGTGGCGATATTTGCATTATTTTATCGACAGTTTCTTGTATAAGCGGTTTAATTATTTCAAACGGTATATTCTTTTCTTGCAAAATACTCTCGGCTACAGCAAACATATGATTTGTAAAGTTGTTGGCAAATACAGCAGCAATATGACATTGAAGTCGTTGATTTGAATTTAATTCGTAAACCGAATTTGAAAGAGAATCTGCCAACTCCTTTATTTGTTGCAAAACTCCAGCATTGTTGGCTTCTATGCAAAACGGAACTTTACTTACGTCGATATTTTTTGATTTGGTAAATGTTTGAAGCGGATATAAAACACCGTAATTTTTGAACCGTGCCAATATATTAATATCAATACTTCCTGTTGTATGAACAATTAACTTTGGATCAAAGGTTATCTGTTTTATAATACTGGTTACTGCACTGTCGCTTACGCTAATAATATAAATATCGCTGTCGGTGTTAATTGCCGTAATATTATCAACTGCCTTTGAGTCAACTTTGCTTGCCAGCTCTTTTGCATTGGCAATATTTCTGCTGTAAACAGTGCCGATTTTGTGACCTGTTTTTTTTAAATGCAATGCCAGATGTGTAGCGACATTTCCCGAACCTATTATTGAAATATACATATTGTTTTGTTTTGAAACATTTAGATTTTTATTTTAATATTAAGTTTTAAAAATATAAGTTGTGCTTCGCTTTGCTCAGCTTATTTGAAACATTAAGGATTTACCGCAAAGACACGAAGATGTAAAGTCGTTTCTCACCACAAAGAACACAGAGTTTCACAAAGATTTAAACCACAAATTACACTGATTGACACTAATTTACTTTTCTTCTTCGTTGTTAATTCGGCTTCGACAAGCTCAGCCTCCGAAATAAATTCTCCGAAATCCTTCGGAGTAAACCAGTCTCCGTGCTTATTTCTGCATCCTCCTGATGCGGACAAGTTTTTGGCATTACTGCATTATTGCATTAAATCATTGTATCATTACACCATTGAACCATTGTATCATTTTCTTCGTTGCAAGCTCGGCTTCGATAAACTCTCCGAAATCCTTCGGAGTAAACTAGCCTCCGCTGTAACTTTCAACTCATTATCGCATTTTGGCATTATCGCATTACATCATTGAACCATTATATCATTAAATCATTGTATCATTGCATAATTAATCTCAAATATAAACTTTTCGCTGTTGCGAAAAAAATTTTTCATCATACCGCAAGTTTTCAATTTTAAAGATGTCTAACAAATCGTAATACAGTAAAAAATATGTATTGTAACTAAATTAAAATTAAAACGACTTGTAGTTGAATTAAATATTTAAAAAGAAACAAAATGAAACAGTTATTATCAATATTTTTAATATTAACAACCATTGTAAGTTTTGCTACCGAAACCGAAACTGAAAATACCGGTGACAAAGGATTTATTACCGGAACTATTATTGACAGTAGCGACGGCAAACCTGTTGAATATGCCACCATTGCACTTTACAGCAAAACCGACAACAAACTGATTGACGGCGGAATATCTGACAGTGAAGGTTATTTTAAAATAAAAAATACAAATCCGGGCGATTATTATATCACAATTACATTTATGGGATACAAAACCATTACCGTAAACGATATTAAATTCGACCATAAAACACACAAAATAGATTTGGGCAATATTAAACTTGCACCCAACGTAAAAGAATTAAATGCGGTTAATGTAGTTGCCGACCAAGCAGCTGTTCAATATAAAATTGACAAAAAAGTTGTAAACGTAAGTCAGCAGTTGGCTGCAAAATCGGGTACGGCGGTTGACATTTTAGAGAACATTCCTTCGGTAAAAGTTGATATTGAAGGAAATGTAACTCTTCGCGGAAGCGGCTCATTTACTGTTCTTATCGACGGCAAACCAACTGTATTAGACCCCAGCGATGCTCTTAGCCAAATTCCTGCGGGAGCCATTGATAATATTGAAATAATAACAAACCCGTCGGCAAAATATGAACCCGACGGAGCAGCGGGAATTATTAATATTGTTACAAAAAAGAATAAACTAAAAGGAACAAGCGGAATTGTAAACGTAAACGGCGGCCGTTTTAATAATTATGGCGGCGATTTTACCATTGACACACGAAAAGAAAAAATACATTTTTACATTGGCGGCGATTATAATTACCGCCACCGATTGGGCGATTTGGAATACAACCGTGATGTATATTATGAAGATAATAACAATTATCACGTAAACTCAAACGGCGACTTTGAATTTTACAGTTCGCGATACAGCATAAAAGGCGGATTTGATAAAAACTTGTCGAAAAATACTACTTCCGGAATAGGATTGCGATTTGGCGGGCGTTCAGGTGGTAGAGATATGGAAAAAAACTATCAAGAATATTTTGATAACAGTCCCGAAAAGATGCTTTATATTACCGACGATAACTCATCGCGTGACGGCTATTTTTACGAAGCAAACCTTGATTTTAAACACCATTTTAATAAAGAAAAAACACATTATTTAGAAGCCCAAGTAAACTACAACGGTAGAAATTTTGACGAAACAACCGAAAATATCAGGCGACAACTTGATTACGACATTGAGTCTTCGCAAAAATCGACCGAAGACGGACCGGGTTCTACTTTGCGATTGAAACTTGACTATACTGTTCCCACAAAATTCGGAAAGATAGAAGCAGGCTGGCAAACAAGAATAGAAAACAGTGATGCTGATAACAAAATTTATAATTACGACACTCTGAATAATGAGTATATTTTTATGGATAAATACAGTTACAACACTGTTTACGACAGAAACATACACTCCGTTTACGGACTGCTTGCCGGCGAATACGGCGATTTCGGCTACCAAGCCGGATTACGTATGGAATATACCAATCGCCAAATGGAACTGACCAATACAGGTGAAAAATTTAAAATTGACCGCCCCGACTTTTTCCCCACACTGCACCTGTCATACAAAATGCCTGCCGAACAGCAAATAATGGTAAGTTATACCCGTCGTATCGACCGTCCTCGCGGCTATCAACTCGAACCGTTTGTTACAATCAGAGATGCTTACAATGTGCGTCAGGGTAACCCCGATTTAAAACCCGAATATATAAATTCGCTTGATTTAAGTTATCAAAAAAAGTTTCAGAAACGTAATTTTTTCTCTGTTGAAGGCTACTATCGCATTACCGAAAACAAAATTGAACGTGTAATGACACCTTACAGCGAAGACAGCAGTATGTTTCTTCATACTTACGTAAATGCAGGAACCGATTACTCTTTGGGTGTTGAATTTATGGTAAGCTACTCACCGGCAAAATGGTTTACAACAAACCTTATGGGCGACCTTTACGACTATCGCCTGAAAGGCACATTATACGACAAGCCGTTTGAACAACATAATTTCAGCTGGAACGCTAGATTTAACAATACTTTTAAAGTAGGAACAAGCTCACGCTTTCAACTCGATTTTATGTATCAAAGTCAATCGGTTAGAGCACAAGGCACATCCGAAGGTTTCTTTTCGGCAAGTGCCGCATACAAACAAGATTTTTTCAAACGAAAAATGTCGGCTACACTGCAAGTTCGCGACCTGTTTGGCACTTGGAAACACGAATTTGTATCAAAAGGCGAAGATTTTTACCAATACACATATTTTAAACCTCACACACCCTTTGTAATGCTTACGCTTACTTACAAAATAAATAACTACAAAGCCAAAAGAAACAGCAGAAGCAACGGTGGCAGTATGGATAGTGGAGATTCGGAAATTTTGTAATCTTTGGCTTTTATTGTAAAAATTATTATCTTAATAGAGTATTTGCTTTGAGCAAATACTCTATTTTTTTATTGGCACAACAAAAAAAATTAGCTTATGAACTACCTTGATAATTTAGTAAACGATAAACAAATTCAAAATCTACTTGATACAATTTTTGATGCTATTTATATAGTTGACTCCAATAGAACAATCAAATTTTGGAACAAAGGAGCCGAAAATATTACAGGATTTAAAAAAAATGAAGTTATAGGTAAAAATGTGCCGATAATATTTTGTGCCATATCGACGAAACAGGAAAACTACTGTGTAAAACAGCGTGTCCGCTTGTAAATGCGATGAAACAAAATATTAACGTTACCGAAAAGGTTTATCCGCTTCATAAAAACAAAAAACGTTTTCCGACAATAACAAATATTTCGCCCATTACTAACAATAAAGGCATTGTTGTAGGTGCTATTGAGGTTTTCAGAGATGTTTCGCAAGACGAAGATTACAGAATTTTGCAAGAAAAATTTAATCGTCTGGTTCAAAAATATATTTCAAACAACACATACGATGAAATTATAAATCAACTCGACAACAGCGACTCCGAAACAAATATGGTAAAAGAACTGAGCATTCTTTACATTGATATTGTTGACTTTACGTCGATATCGGAACTTATGTTGCCAAGTGAAGTAGCTGAACTGCTAAACGACTTTTTCGGTATTTGCGATATTATTACCCGCGAAACACACGGCGATATAGATAAATTTATAGGTGATGCGGTAATGGCAACATTTATTGATGCCAACGACGCCGTGCTTGCCGCGATGAAAATTCTCGAAGCACTTAAAGATTTTAACAAAAACAGAAAAGATGCAGGACTTCCCGTTTTAAAAATACGCATAGGAATAAACACCGGCGAAGTTATTCAAGTGGAAGTAGGCACCGACGATCGTAAAGATTTTACCGTAATCGGCGATACCGTTAATACAGCCTCGCGTATTCAAGGCATTGCCGAACCAAATACAATTTATATTACCGAACAAACTCTGTTAAATATCCGCAACAAAAAGCTATTCTCTTTTGTCGGCGAAAAAGAACTCAAAGGCAAAGACAACAAAATTAAAGTTTGGAAGATAAATGCTTAATGTAAATTTATAACAATGGTATTAACTCTGTTTTTAGCCATTCAAACGCATCGGCATAATTATATTCTATTTCTGTTCTCAACAGAGCTTCCATATCACCTGTAAAATCAAGACTTTTTTCTTTTTCTTCAATATTTAATAAAAATTCTTTTTTACTTGGTGGTCTTTTCCCTGTTCCAAATTCAGTATATTGTTTAAAACAATCTACTATTTGATTTAAATTTAATTTTATATTATTTTTTGAATAATACAAATCAAATAAATCACGCCCTTTACTTCGTTGATAAACAGCTCTCAACTTAGTCCCAAGCAATTCATTAATATTATATGTTTTTATTTCAGCTTTTCCTGAAAACCACTCATTGTTTACGGAAAAATCTATATTTTCCCAACCTAAAATATTTAGATGTTCTTTGCAATTAATCTCTATTTTTAATCGTAACGGTATTGATTCGTATTCGGAAATAAAGCGATAAAATATTTTGGCACCATGTCCCTTTATCTGTGTTTTTCTCGGCTTTTCAAAAAAAGTAATTACTTCGTTGAGCCGTTCCATAACCGGCTTAATAGGTTCTGTTTTAATTTGAACCAAATCAATATCTTCCGAATATCTTACAGCAGGACTTAAAAATAATTTATGCAAAGCCGTTCCTCCTCTAAAAGCCAACTTATTCCTAAGAAACTTATCTGAAAATATTTCCACAAGAACACGGCTAATTACCAAATCTTGCTCAACCTGATAAAAATGTTTCCAAGGCGAATACTGTTGCCATTTAGCTATATATGGCTTAGGAATCATAAATCACTTTCAGGTTTAATGTTTACATCTACTTTCCAAAAATTATCAACAACACCGGGTTTTCGGTTTACCTGATGACTAAGTAATACAGGAAATAATCTTAATTGTTGAAGATATTCTTTTAAAGCATTAATTAATTCTTTATCAACATCCATTTTTTCAAACAAAAAACCCAATCGCTGCAAAGTGCTTTTATAAGGATACCACGACAAAAGTTTTGTTATCTCTTCAATAGTAATTTGCTCAACTAACTCTTCCAAAACAGTTAATATTTTGTTTAACCCACCTAATTTCATTTGATAATGAATTAAATCAACAGCAGTAAGAGCAGGGTCGGATATTTTAAAAAAACCTGCATCAGACTTTTTTTTAACAACATTATTAGCAGCCCAGTTAGTTGCTGTTAAAAAACGAATCTCAAAATTATTTTTCCTAATATCATTCATTTTAGGCTTTTCTGTCATCACATAATCTTTTTGTATTTGCTGATGACCTGCCCCGTAAAATCTTGCAGCAGAAAAAAAACCCACATAATATTTTCTTTTAAGATATTCAAACAATTTATCAATATACAGTTGAACAGGTATTTGAACATTTCCTGAATACCTGGGCGGAACTATCAAATAAAATCCTTTTCTAAGATTAAAAATCTCTTTTTTTTGAATTAATCTGACTAACTCAAATTTTAATGCCGTTTCTGTTTTTTCAGTATTATTTATTATCTCTTCAAAAGAAAAAGAATAACTTTCTACCGATAATAAATATTTTATGTAGTCTTTTGCATTCACAGTTTAGTAAAATTTATATAAAAGTAGTGAAAATCGCTATTAATCTAAAATTTTTACTATTGCTTTGTAAAATATTTTCTTGAAATGTATAAATCCAAACTACACAATAAAAAATTAAGAATGGATTTCTATTGCTCAACAATAAAGTTAAATATTTTATAGTTGCAGTATAACTTACATATTTAAGGCAATAGTTCATTAGATTTTTAGCCACAAATATACTAATTTATTGATTTATAAATAATTAGACATCAATAAGATTTACAGTATTATCTCTTACGCTATTATCTATTTAATAATCAATAAATTACATAAGCACATAACTAACTATCGTAAGGATAACTAAACTAAATTACTTTTTCTTTTCAGGATATTCAATACGTGCGTGATAAATATTCAACAATTTTTGCTTAAACACCTCTTTTACGGTAGTAATATCTTTAAAAGTAATATCAGCTTCTTCAAATTGTTTATCTTCAAGTTGTGAGTTTATAATCTTATCAACAAGTTCGCCAATTGTTTTTTCGTTATATTCTTTTAATGTTCTACTTGCCGCTTCCACAGCATCTGCCATCATAAGTACAGCGGTTTCTTTTGTAAACGGAGCAGGTCCGGGATAAGAAAATTTAGAAATATCGGGCACTTCGCCGTTATTTTCGTTGGCATATTTTGTATAAAAATATTTTACCACTCCTTCGCCGTGATGAGTAGTTATAAAATCAATTATCGGCTTAGGAAGATTGTATTTTTTTGCCAACTCCACTCCGTAGTTTACGTGCTCAACAATAACCGATGCACTTTTTTCGTAATCTAAATCTTCGTGCGGATTTTTACCTATCTGATTTTCGATAAAAAAGCCCGGAGCTCCTATTTTCCCAATATCGTGATACAATGCACCCACACGCATTAACAGGGTATTTCCGCCTATTCGCCTGATTGCTTCCTCTGCCAAATTCGATACCTGAATAACGTGCTGAAATGTTCCGGGAGCTTTCTCTGCCAACTCTCTAAGTATGGGGTTATTGGTATCGGACAACTCCAATAGTGTGGCATCCGAAAGAAAGCCGAATATTTTTTCAAATAAAAATATCAACGGATAACTTGCCAGCAATAACAAACCGTTTCCGCCAAACCATAAAAATGTTTTGTAATTTACTTGTGTTATCATTCCCTCTTGAATAAGCCCTATTGCCGAATATGCCACTATATACGACAAAATTATCAGTCCGACTGAGACAAACAGTTGTCCTCGTCTGTAAATTTTTGACACACTGAATATTGATACGGCTCCCGCCACAAATTGCAAAAAAACAAACTCAAAAGCATTTGGAGCTAAAAATCCTGTAAGTAAAATAGTTATCACGTGTAGATACAGAGCCATACGGGCATCGTAAAATGCATATACAATTATGGGTAAGGCAACAAACGGCACAAGATAAATATTAAATGCAGTAAACCTTACAACCATACTTGCAGTAGCTACCATCATCAGTATCATCAACAGTATGAATATTGTTTTTCGGCTGCTGTCTAAAACTTCTTTACGAAAGTGTAATAAAAACACAAACAACAAACCATACAACAACAACACTATTACAGAGTGACCTACATACAACCATATTATCTGCTCGTTTGAGCCTAAAATTCCTTGATACTCTTTTCGCAACGATTCAAGAATTCTGAATTTTTCGTTGCTGACAACTTCACCGCGGGCAATAATTCTTTCGCCTGCCTGCACCATTCCCCGCGTAGTAGGAATATTATTAAGCAAATCGTCCGAAATTCTTTTGGTAGTTTCGTCATCGTAACTCAAATTCTGAACAACAAAATCATATATTTTAAGATTATCAAACAGAGTTAAAAGCCAAAGTTTCTCGGGATAATCTTTTTTTAAACGATTGTTGATATAACCATAAGCAATTTTAGGGGTAAAAACATCGTCGATGTTTCGCGGCTCGGCAATGTTATTTTTAACAATAACCAAAGAATTACTTTTATAAATATTATCATTTTCCTCTGTGTAATCAATTACTCCTTTATCGTAAATAAATTTAAGAATAGATACCGAAAGATTTTTACAAAAATTGTAAGCCGAATCGGGAATTGTAATTTCAGGATATAATTTTTTGGTTAATACCGATGCGTCTTTAAATCGTAAATCATACTCTTTTGAGAATTTATTAATTTGCTCTTCTTCAACTTCGGTATTATAAACAAAATACGGTTTTACATTCTTTAAAACACTATCGCGTTCCCGCTTTAATTCTTTGTCAGACTTTCGTATTGCAAAATCAAACGATGCTATTAACGATTCGTGCTGCCACGGAGTTCCCTTTTGATATTCGTATTTGAATTTTCCGTGCGACGGCATCAAATAAACCGCTAAAATTGCAGCCACAACAAATAAAAACAATACATAATAGTGCTTTTTACCTTTTAGCCATCTCTCTCTGTTTGATTTCATCTGATTAATTTTTATTTTTTAGTTGTCAGATGGAACATCCTGTCTGATAATTTACACTTTAAATTTAGCATTTATACAATAATTATGCTTATGCGTGTTAAATATAATTATCATGGATGTTTCATACATGATTTCTTTATATTCGATAATCTTTAAAATGCTAATTTAATTCTATTCATTTATTATTCAATGAAAAAAATAATATTTATCTTACATTTGTTTAAACATTGGAAATAACATTTTTTATTAAAATTTATAAATGTGAAAAAATACTGCATCTGCCTTTATACTTTAATTCCTGTAAGAACCGAACCTTCGGAAACATCAGAAATGTCAACTCAAATACTGTTTGGTGAACTTTTTTGTATAAATGAAATTACGGAAAAATGGGCTAATATCACCATTGAATCCGATAATTATCAGGGCTGGATTGACAGAAAACTAATTTATGAAATAACCGAAGATTACTATAATAAAATAGCCGGCAGTGATAAAATTGTGTGTAAAAATATTTTTTCACAGATAAAAAACATTACCACAAACAAAACTCAACCTTTGGTTGCAGGCAGTTATCTGCCATTTGCCGACAGCAGCGGCAAATTTACCATTGATAAATATAATTTTCAATGTGAAGATTATTCTTCCGATAAGGAAAATAATATTGATATAATACAAATAGCAAGGCAATTTGAAAATGCTCCTTATCTGTGGGGCGGAAAAACAATTCTCGGCATCGATTGTTCGGGTTTTACGCAAGTTGTTTTTAAAACGGTGGGTATTTCATTACCTCGCGATGCTTCGCAGCAAGTTAATATTGGCACTTCCGTAGATTTTATTTCCGAAGCACTATCGGGCGACCTTGCTTTTTTCGACAACGATGAAGGAAATATTATTCACGTGGGAATTATTTTAAATAACAAAGAGATTATTCACGCATCGGGATGTGTGCGAATTGACCATATTGACCATCAAGGAATTTACAATAAAAATACCAACAGTTATTCGCACCGATTAAGAGTTATAAAAAGAATTTTGTAAACAAACAAAAATTATGTATAAATACGAATATCCTCGCCCAATGGTAACCACCGATATTGTGGTGTTTAACAAAAAAGAAAACGATGTTTTTATTCTTTTGATAAAACGAAAAAACGAACCTTTTAAAGATAAATGGGCACTTCCGGGCGGGTTTGTTGATGAATACGAACCTCTTATTCATGCTGCACAACGAGAGCTTGAAGAAGAAACAGGATTAAGGATTTTTGACTTGTCTCAATTTTTTGCTTACGGCGACCCGGGGCGTGACCCTCGCGGACATACAATAAGTGTTGTTTACACAGCAATAATTGAGGATGAAACACCTGTCGCAAATGCGGGTGACGATGCTAAAGAAGCAAAATGGTTTAATATTAAAAAACTTCCCGAATTGGCTTTCGACCATCGGATTATTGTTAAGGATGCTGTTAATGATTGTTTAAATAAGGAGTTATAAGCGACATTACCTTATCAATATTAAGTTCGCGTTCCAACTCATTTATTTTTGCTTTTTCGTAATGAGGAGTTCTATTTGATAATTCCATTTTTATAAAATCGGGAATAAAATCATTATCAATACCTTTAAGCATAGGTATTTCATGTAGTTTTTTACTTATTCGCATCATTATACAACCTGCTCCGGCACGCAAATAAAAGGTAATCCCCGTGCCATTCATCATACCCATATTATCGGCTCTACACGGCAACATCTCGCTAACTGCAATCACAGTATTTTGCATTCGCGACACTTCACGTAAAGCCTGTTGCTCTAGTCGTATATACTGTTCACGATTTTGCAAAAGCTCGTAAAACGACAAGCCCGATTTTTGTATCATCATTTCTCGCGTATCAACAAAATTATAATTCAACTTATCGGCAACTCTCCTGCCCCATTTACTTTTACCAGCTCCTATATAACCCAAAAAATATATTAACATCGCTTTGTTGTTTTTGCAATATTACTAAATATTAATTATTACAAAAAATAGTTAATAAAAACAGAACAAATCAACACCAATTATTATACATATTTGCGTATATTTACAAAACATAAAACAGATAAAAACAATTTGTAACTAACTAATTATGAGCAAAGAGACAAAAGATGTAAACAAAGAAAAATTAAAAGCATTACAACTTACGATAGATAAAATAGAAAAGAACTTCGGTAAAGGAGCCATTATGAAAATGGGCGATGAAGCTGTTGTTGAGGTTCCAACCATAAGCACCGGTTCGCTTGGCATTGATTTAGCACTTGGTATAGGCGGATTTCCCAAAGGGCGAATAATTGAAATTTACGGTCCCGAATCTTCGGGAAAAACCACTCTTGCCATTCATGCCATTGCCGAAGCCCAAAAAGCAGGTGGCATAGCTGCTTTTATTGATGCCGAAAATGCTTTCGATCGTTTTTATGCCGAGAAACTTGGCGTTGATGTCGAAAATCTGCTTGTTTCACAACCCGACAACGGTGAACAAGCTCTTGAAATAACCGATCATCTTATTCGCTCGGGAGCTATTGATATTATCGTTATTGACTCGGTAGCAGCCTTAACACCCAAATCGGAAATTGAAGGCGAAATGGGTGACTCAAAAATGGGTTTGCAAGCCCGATTAATGTCACAAGCACTGAGAAAACTAACATCAAACATTAATAAAACAAATACATGCTGTATTTTTATTAACCAATTACGCGAAAAAATTGGTGTAATGTTTGGCAACCCCGAAACAACAACCGGAGGTAATGCTCTTAAATTTTATGCATCGGTGCGTATTGATATTCGTAAAATCGGACAAATTAAAGATAGTGATGATGTTACAGGTAATCGTATAAGAGTTAAGATTGTTAAAAACAAAATGGCTCCACCGTTTAGAAAAGCGGAATTTGATATTGTTTACGGAGAAGGTATTTCAAAAACAGGTGAAATAATTGACCTTGGCGTAGAATATGGAGTAATAAAAAAAGCAGGTTCGTGGTTTAGCTACGGCGATACTAAATTGGGGCAAGGACGTGAAGCTGTTAAAACTCTTCTTTCGGACAATCCTGAACTAGCAGCTGAATTGGAAACCAAAATTATTGAAGCTATTGCTCATCCTGAAGAAAACTAAAAGAATATTTATATAAATAAAGAAGCTGTCTGAAAATAATTCAGACAGCTTCTTTTCTTTCTGTATTAAAGTTACCTCATTTTCTTTCTATTAAAGATATTCCAATTGATTTTTCTTTTGTGCTTTGCTTCTGAGCAGTCAAACGATTTTGTTTTACCTCTGAATGATGTCAATTCGTATCTTAACATTAATTCATGTGAACCGTAAGATGCTTTTCTGATTTGACTCAATGTAATATCATAAGCATATCCAAACCTAAAATTCTCATTAATCTGTATTTGGGCAAGAATACTTAAAGCATCTCCCGAACGGTAAGCCAATCCACCCCAAATTTGGTCTCTGAATACAAAATTTGCGGTAATATCAAAAGAAGCCAAACCACCCTTTGTAAACTTTACATCAGCAGACGGTTTACATTTAATATCTTCATTAATAGGAAATTCGTATCCTCCCACAATAAAAATATGTCTCTCTTCACCTCCTGATGCATTGCTTGTTCCTTCGTATTTATGATTTATAAATTTTGGTGATGATAATCCAAAATAAAAATCCTGACGATAAACATACAAACCCAATCCGAAATTAGGCATAAAATCACCGTAAATATCCTTATTAAACTGCTCATCAATAGCTTCTTCTTGATTAACCAAGTCGGTTAAATCGGCAGAATATACTTTAAATCCTGCTATTAATCCCATACTCAATCTAATATCTTTTGTCAATTGAACATGATAAGCATAATTAAAATAAAGATTATTTGTTCGTTCGGGTCCTAATTTATCATAAACATAAGAAAATCCTACTCCTGAATTATACTTAGACAATGGCATGTCTCCTGATAAAGAATAAGTTTTTGGTGCACCTTCAAAACCTGTCCATTGAAAGCGATTAACAGTCATAAACGACATGTTATTATTTATACCTACTGCAGCAGGATTTACTGTCGAAATATTATACATATACTGCGTATACATAGGGTCTTGCTGTGCATTAACAACTATTGCTGATATTATTATTGTTGCTGTTATAATTATTTTTTTCATGATAATCTATGCTTTATTTAAATTTTTATTGCCGTTTTTATTAATATTTAATATAAACATATCCTTTAATAATATTCTTTTTATTATTATTAAGTATCAACACATAATAATATGTTCCTACAGGCAACAGCTTTCCGTTTTGTCTTGCCAATCCTCCCCATGTATTGTTGTAACTTCTTTGATAGTGAACTTTCGTTCCCCATCTGTTATAAACAAACAACTCATTAACAGGATATTTCTCAATATTTTTAATTACAAAAAAGTCGTTTACTCCGTCTCCGTTTGGTGAAAATGCTTTTACTGCTATTAAATCATCACTATTATTAATACCTACAATTGTAACAGTAAATTTAGCATTGGCAACTCCGCCTTTCGGATCTGAAATATGATAAGTAAAATTATCAACTAAAGTTTGTCCTTCGATAAGATTAAACACCTCTTTTGATGTTTGATCAAGAATATATCTAAAGCGTCCGTCCGCTTTCCAAACAACCTTTCCGTAATTACCACTTACAATCGTTGTTGTATCAGTTGCATTATTTATTTGTGTTACTATAAGAGGATCTTCATCAGGATCGGTATCATTAAGTAATAAATTACCTGAAACATCTTCTTCTCCTTCTGTTATTGTGAATTGGTCATTATTAGCAACAGGTGGATCATTAATAATTATATCATCCTTTCCTTCTATAATAATTTTCAATGTTGAAGTTGATGTTTCTTCTCCTCCATCGCTAATTATATAATCATATTCAAACGATAATCGATCTCCTGTTTGAAGTTCTTTTACTTGTTGATTATCGTTATTCAAATGGAAAATTACAGTTCCATATCTACGCCAATCAAGAACTCCATAATCAGATACTAAATTAACCGTATCAACTAATTGCCCGCCTAAATTTATTATATAAACATTATCTCCGTCGGCATCTGTATCATTTGCTACAATATTACCTAAAACAGAGTCGTCTCCTTTGGTTATATGTATAGAATCTTTGTTGGCAACAGGAGCTGTATTCTCTTCACGAACAGTTATTAATACTTTTGCAACCGAATAATCACCATCAACATCAAATACGGCATATGTAAGTTCATCGCTGCCTACATACCAATCTAAAGGTGTATATGTTATACTATTATCATAATTCACCTCTACTTGTCCATTTACAGGTTCTGTAATTATTGAAACGGTTATAGGTTCATCAATCAGTGCCGTATCGTTTGCTAATATATTAACCAATACAGGTTTATTTATTGATGTTACAGCTGTATCGTCAACAGCATACGGAATCGAATTTGTTTCTTTAACATTTATTGTTACTGTTGCAATATCCGAATCTCCGTCAATATCTGTGACTTTATATTTAAAAGTATCAAATCCCAGATAATCTGTTGCCGGAGTATAAGTTATCGTATTATCTTGATTTACATTTATACTTCCGTGAACAGGATTTTCTTCTGCATCAACAACAATACCACCATCGTCAAGTCCTGTATCGTTAAACAATACATCAACAACAACAGGAGTATTAATTGCTGTAGCTCGCCTGTCATCAATTGCATCAGGTATGGCATTCGGTCTTTCCGAAACAGTAATATACACAGTAGCAACACTTATATCTCCATCTGTATCGACAATTACATATTGTAAGCTATCGTTACCTAGATACCAATTTGCCGGAGTATAAGTAAAGGTATTATTATTGTTAATAATAACTGTTCCGAACAAAGGTTGAATATATATTGCTATACTTTCAAATCCATCTTCAAGTCCTTCGTCGTTAGCCAATACATTTACTGTAACAGCAGTATTCATATATGTATTTACAAAATCGTCTTTGGCATCAGGTATAGCATTTGTTTCTTTAACATTAACTGTTACTGTTGCCATATCCGAATCGCCGTCTTTATCTGTTACTGCATATTTGAATGTTACTACTCCGAGATAGTCTGTTTGAGGTGTAAAAGTAACTGTATTATCATTATTTACAATAACACTTCCTGTTGTAGGATTCGAAACTATATCAACAGTAATACCTCCGTCTCCAAGTCCGCTATCGTTAAACAACACATTTATATTAACAGAAGTATTAATTGCTGTTGCTCTGTGGTCATCAACTGCTACAGGAATTTCATTCGGTTTTTCCGAAATGTGTATAATTAATGTTGCCACTCCGTAATCGCCGTCAACATCAGTTATTACATATTGAAGGCTATCAACTCCCACATACCAATTTGCAGGTGTATAAGTAAGAGTATTGTTACCATTTACTACAACAGACCCGTTTGCCGGATACAAATGAATTGACATTGATTCAAATCCATCTTCGAGTCCTCTGTCATTAGCTATAACATTTACTGTAATCGGTGTATTTACGTAAGTATCAACAGTATCGTTAACAGCTACAGGCACCTCATTTGTTTCTTTTACATTTATGGTAACTTTTGCTGTATCGGCATCTCCATCAATATCTGCTACTCGATAATCAAAAGTATAAATACCTAAGAAATTATTATCAGGTGTAAATGTTACTGTATTATCAGAATTAACAATTACCGACGATTTATTTGTAATAATCGGTGTAATTATTATTCCTCCATCTTCAAGTCCTTTGTCGTTAAATAATACATCAACGGTTACAGGTGTATTTATTGATGTTGCACGTCTGTCGTCTTCGGCAACAGGAATATTATTTTGATGATAAGGACTTATATTAATGTGAACATTAGCGATACTATAATCTCCGTCAACATCGGTAATCATATATTCAAAATCATCGCTTCCCGAATACCAATCAAATGGTGTATATGTAACAGTATTATCTGTATTTATAACAACAGTTCCATTTGCAGGTTGTTTATAAATAAACATCTCTCCTATTCCGTCGGATAAGCCTCTGTCGTTAGCCAATACGTTTACTGTAACAGCAGTATTCATTTCGGTATTGGCAGTATCATTTTCAGCAACAGGCACATCATTGGTAAGTTTCACGTGTATTGTCACCATAGCTGTATCTGCATCATCATCAACATCGGCTATACGATAATAGAATATATCGTTTCCGAGATAATCGTTTTCAGGTGTATAATTTATTGTGTTATCAGAATTTATTGAGATTGTTCCGTGAGCCGGGTTCTGAGTAACCGATAATTGTAATCCACCATCTTCAAGTCCCGTATCGTTTATCAATACATCAACTCTTACAGGTGTGTTTATTACGGTTCCACGTCCATCATCTACTGCAACAGGGATATGATTAGGCTTGTTTTTTGCAATATTTATTATTACCCACGCTATTGATAAATCTCCATCGTTATCGGTTATCATATATGATAAACTGTCAACTCCAAAATACCAATTTGCCGGCGTATATGTAATAGTATTATCACTGTTTACAATTACTGTTCCGTTTACAGGATTATTATAAACAGTTAAACTTTCAAGACCATCTTCTAATCCTTTATCATTTTTAAGTAAATTAACTGTTATTGCCGTATTAATATAAGTTGAAACAGTATCATTTACTGCCAACGGTAAGTAATTAATCGGTTTTACATGAACAGTAACCGTTGCTGTATCTGAATCTCCGTCAATATCAGTAACTTTATATTTAAATGAATCGTATCCGAGATAACCATTATTTGGAGTATAAATTACCGTATTATCCGGATTTACAATTACTGCTCCATTAAATGGCTGCAATTCAACAGTTACCACTATTCCTCCATCATCAAGATTAAGGTCATTTATCAATACATTGATATTTGCCGGTGTATTAATTGCTGTTGCTCTTCTATCGTCAATAGCATCAGGAATACTATTAGGTTTTTGAGTAATATTAATTATTACTGTGGCAGTATCATAATCTCCGTCAACATCCTCTACCATATATTTCAAACTGTCAACTCCAAGATACCAATTTACAGGTGTATAAGTTATGGTATTATCAGAATTAACAACAACTGCTCCGTTTAATGGATTACTGAATATCTTAACACTTCCGACTCCGTCGTCAAGCTTACTATCGTTATTAAGGACATTTACCGTTATCGGTGTATCCATAAATGTTGAAGCAGTATCGTTTACGGCAACAGGCACTTCATTTGTAAGTTTTACATTAATTGTAACCATAGCCGTATCTGCATCGCCATTTATATCTTCAACTCTGTATTCAAACGAATCGTATCCAAGGTAATCGTTATTTGGAGTATATGTTATTGTATTATCGGCATTTACCGTAATACTTCCATTAACCGGATTACTTACTGATGATACTGTTATTCCACCATCTTCAAGTCCTGTATCGTTAATCAATACATCTACGTTTACAGGTGTATTTATCACTGTTGCTCTCCTATCGGCAACAGCAACAGGAATTCTGTTCGGTTTATTATCGATAGAAATAATAACCGTTGCTATACCATAATCACCATCAGTATCTTGAACAAGATATTTTAAACTATCAACTCCGATATACCAATTAGCCGGTGTATATGTAATTGTTTTATCTGCATTTACAACTACATTTCCGTTAAGCGGCTGAGCATAAATCCATACAGAATCGACACCATCAGATAATCCTTTATCGTTACTTAAAATATTTATCCTTATAGGTGTTGACATATATGTTTTAGCAGTATCATTAATTGCAACAGGTACATCATTTGTGAGTTTAACATGAATAGTTACCATTGCGGTATCAGCATCTCCATCTTTATCGGCAACACGATATTCAAATGTATCGTTACCGAGATAATCGGTGTTTGGAGTATATGTTATTGTATTGTCTGCATTTACAATAATACTTCCGTTTGTCGGATTAGTTACCGAAGAAACGACTATACCTCCATCTTCAAGGCCTTTATCATTAATCAATACGTCAACATTTACAGGAATATTTACAACTGTTCCTCTACCGTCATCAACTGCAACAGGAATAAAATTCGGTTTTTCAATCACATCTATTACTAATGTTGCAATACTATAATCACCATCAACATCAATTATAATATATCTCAAACTGTCAACACCGAGATACCAATTAGCCGGTGTATAAGTTACCGTATTATCGGCATTAACAACAGCAGTTCCATTAAACGGAGAAACATAAATTTTCACATCTTTTAATCCGTCTTCGAGACCTGTATCGTTATTTAAAACGTTTACAACAACACCGGTATTCATATATGTTGTTGCCTTATCGTTAACTGCAACAGGATTTACATTATGCTCTTTTACTGTTATTGTTACCAAAGCACTATCTGCATCTCCATCTTTATCAGTTATTTTATATTTAAAGGTATCTGTTCCGAGATAATCGGTATTTGGAGTATATGTTATTGTATTATCTGCATTTACAATAATAGAACCATTTACAGGTACACTTAAAGTTGTAACTGCAATTCCTCCGTCTTCAAGACCTGTATCATTAATAAGCACATTTACCACAACCGGTGTATTTTTAGATGTTCCTCTACTATCATCAACTGCAACCGGAATATGATTTGTATTATCTGATACAGTAATATAAACCTTAGCTAATCCATAATCTCCATCATTATCCGTTACATAATACGTTAAACTATCGTTACCTATGAAATCCGTATTCGGAACATACGTAATTGTATTGTTATTATTTACTTTTACCGCTCCGTTTACTGGTTCAACATAAATACTTACATCTTTAACGCCATCATTAAGGTCTCTATCGTTACTCAATACATTAACCACAACTTCTTTATTTACTGTAGTAGAAGCATAATCATCAACAGCAATCGGAACATAATTATGTTCTTTTACGTTAACTGTTACCGTTGCAGTACCACAATCATTGTCTCTATCACAAACTTGATAATCAAAACTATCAAATCCGAGATAATCGGTAGTTGGAGTATATGTTATTGTATTATCCGAATTTACGATAACACTTCCGTGGGACGGTGTTGATATTGTTGTTAATACTATTCCTCCGTCATTTAATCCTTTATCGTTAAATAATACATCAATATCTACTGCTTGATTTCTTGAAGTAGCACGAGAATCATCAACAGGCAAAGGTATATAATCATTAACCGGATTTATAGTAATATCTACTGCTGCTGATGCACATTCATCATCAACATTACATATTTGATAAATATAGCTGTCGGTTCCGTAATAATCGGTTTCAGGACGATAACTAACAGTATTATCACTATTCACCACAACTGTTCCATGTTGTGGTTCAGTAGTTATTGTTATTAATATTCCACCTTTATCAAGTCCTGAATCATTAGCTAAAACATCAATACTAATACTTACATCTTCATCGGTAACACCTGTATCATTAACAGCAACTGGTGTTCCATCGTCATCGTTTACAACAGTAACAGTATCACATGTTATACCGTTATAATTTGTATCAACACTAATAACCGTATCAACATAAATATGATAAGTTATGTCTCCGTCATTAATATTATCATCAATTCCCGTAACCGTTACTGTTTGTGCTGTATTCCAATCTGAAGATGTAAACGTTAATGTTGAGATATCGATTACTCCTTCACTTTCATCATCTGATGCCAATACTACAGTAACATCATTTACGGGTTCTGTTTGTAACTGAACAGTAAATGTTGCAACAACACCAAGTTCCGATGTATGATTACTAATAGCTGATAATAATACTTTTGCCGTATCATTATCGATATTAATAAGTTGAACATCATCAACAACCATATTATTATAGTTGGCATCACTACTTACTGCATCCGATGTAATTATAGTTACTGTTTGGTCCCCGTCATCAATATCATCATCAACACCTGTTACTGTAACTGTTTGAGCAGTATTCCAATTACCTGATGTAAATGTTACACTTACAGGAGATACAGTTGCTTCAGCTGTATTATCAGATGATAAATTTATTGTTACATTAGCAGTCGGCTCACAATTTAAAACAATTGAGAATGTTGCCTGTGTTCCGTCTTCAATAGTATTTCCGCTAATTACCGATACATTTACTCTTGATGTATCATTATCAATATTAGTTACCGAAATATCATCAGCATTCATATTGTTATAGTTTCCATCAGCACTTACAGCCGGAGCCGTAACAATTAAATAAGTTATATCACCATCATCAATATCATCGTCAACTCCTGAAACATAAACTGTTTGAGCAATATTCCAATTACCTGCCGTAAAAGTAACACTATTTATATCCGGAGTTCCTTCGGTTACATCATTCGAACTTAAATCAATAGATACACTTGCCGTAGGTTGAGTATTTAATCTAATTGTAAATGATGCTTTTGTCCCGTCTTCAACAGTATTTCCGTTTATAGATGTCAAAGTTATACCCGGAGTATCATTGTCGGAGTTGGTTACCGAAACAGTTTGATCAGATAAAGTATCAAATTGATCATCTGAATTTGCATCATTAACACTTATTGTAATTTGATAAGTTTGAGCTCCATCTGCCACTGCATCATCAACACCTGTAACTGTTATATCTTGTGGAACATTCCAATTTGTCGCATCAAATGTCAGCACTGTTTTATCAATATTTCCTTCTGTATTGTCTCCGTTAGTTATTGTAAATTCTACAGACGAAGAAGCAGGTGCTGCATTCAATACTACCGAAAATACATCTGTAGTTCCAAATTCCGATGTAACAGTAGTTCCTCCTGTTTCAGTAACTGTAAATCCTACAGCATCATCATTGGTATTTGTTAAAGAAACATCTGCTACATTCATATTGTTATAAACAGCATCAACACTAACTGCATTACCTGTTTGAATAGTATATGCAATATCTCCGTCATCAATATCATCATCAACACCGGTTACAATAACAGTTTGTGCATTATTCCAATTTGCTGACGTAAAAGTAAGGCTTGAAGAAGAAACCGTTCCTTCACTTACATCAGACGATGTTATTGATATGGTAACATCAGCCGTTGGCTCACTATTTAATACTATTGTGAATGATTGTGTAGTTCCACTTTCAGTTGTTGTTAAGCCCGATGTAGGATTAACAGTAATACCGGCATTATCATCATCAGTATTTATCAATGATACATCATCAACAGAAAGAGATGCATATTTTGTATCAGTTGTTGATGAAATATCAACATTTACAGTATAAGCAATATCACCATCATCGATATTATCATTTACTCCTGTTACTGTTACTTGCTGTGCATTATTCCAATTTGCAGAAGTAAAAGTAAGACTAGAAACAGATACATTACCTTCTGTCGGGTCGGATGATGTTATTGATATAACTACATCAGCAACAGGTTCACTATTTAAAACTACAGTAAATGATTGTGTAGTTCCACTTTCGGCTGTTATTAATCCTGATGTAGGATTAACAGTAACTCCGGCATTATCATCATCATCGTTAACCACATCAACATCCGGCACACTTCTATTTGAATATTTAGAATCTATACTATGAACATGTGAAGTCACAATTGTGTAATATTGTGCTCCGTCATCAATATTATCATCTTGTCCTGTAATTGTTACTACTTGCGGAGTATCCCAATTTGATGCATCAAAAACGACACTACTTTTATCAATTGTTCCTTCTCCTGTATCTGATGAGGAAAGATTTATTGTAACTTGATTAACAGGTTCACTATTGAAAATGTTGCTGTTCCTCCGGCTTCGGTTGTATGTCCGCTTATTGTTGAAACCGTAACCCCCGCATCGTCATCATCAATATTTATCATTTCTACATTATCGGGATCTATACCGTTATATTTTACATCACTACTTGAAGCCACAGATGTAATAACATGATAAATTATATTATCATCATCTACATCATCATCTACTCCTACTACCGTAATAGTTTGTGGAGTATTCCAGTTAGCAGGAGTAAAGGTAACCGTAGTAGTAGTAATTGTTCCTTCAGATGTATCATCCGAAGATAAATTAATACTAACCGGTGCTGTTGGTTTACTATTTAAAACTACTGTAAACAAAGCAGTTCCTCCGGCTTCGGTTGTTTGCAATCCTGTAGTATTTGAAACGGTAATTCCTGCAATGTCTCCGTTATCATCATTTATTACCGCCACATCATCGGGGTCTATTGCAGAATAATTGGGGTCTGCCGATGAATTTAGTGTTGTTATTATTGTATAAGCTACATTTCCATCATCAACATCATCATCAACACCGGTTACGGTAACTGTTTGTGCAATATTCCAATTTGTAGGTGTAAATGACACAGTATTTACGGCTAATTCTCCTTCTGAAGCATCTGATGTTACTAAACCTATTACTACATTTGCAGTAGGCTCACTGTTAAGAACAATGGTAAATGTTGCTGTTTGACCGTCTTCGTTTGTATGTCTGCTTATTGTCGATACTATAATACCGGCATTATCATCGTCAGTATTTGTTACTAATACATTAGAAGCATTAATTCCACTATATTCGGCATCGGAACTTGATGCTTGTGCTGTAATTATTGAATAAGAAACATTCCCGTCGTCAACATCATCATCAACACCGGTTACGGTAACTGTTTGTGCCGTATTCCAATTACCTGATGTAAATGTTAC
>Ga0256846_1000231_pt1 | contig 24033 bp, 24 predicted proteins | sample TevniametaG_FD_189098 | JGI IMG/M metagenome (GOLD analysis project Ga0256846, IMG submission 189098) | Tube worm associated microbial communities from hydrothermal vent at the East Pacific Rise, Pacific Ocean - Tevnia | ecosystem: Host-associated > Annelida > Integument > Unclassified ...
TTGAAAGTTTTGCAGATTTTTTAGGATCATTCCAAATTAAAGGATCTGTAAATTTTTCATCTATTTCCTCAAGTCTCTTTCTCTTTTTTTCAAAGTCAAAGATACCCCCTGAGGTCTTCCGCTTTTTTTTTCAACTCTTCAAACCTGCTTTTCAGTTCCTTGATTTCCATATGATTATATTATACTTGAAACCGAAAAAAGTCAACATTTTTTACATAATCCCACATGCTCTTATAAATTTTTCAACAAATAACTATTTCTATTTCTCGGAAGCAGTGACCTTTACACTCTCATTATTGTTCATATCAACGGAAGATATTGAATACCATATCGGCAATTGTTTAATTGAATCGACTAATTCATGTACGGAATTATCAACACTCTTTATTAATTCCCATGATACACCGTCAAAAGATCTGTATATATTATATCCTTTTAATTCAATTTGATCATAAGATTTGATCGGTGCTGTCCATTTTAAAATCGAAACATAGTGTTTAACAAATATTTTAGAATCATTAAAAACTTCAAGCAAAAAAGAACCCGGAGGTTGAATCCATATATATTCCACCGAAGTATCCGCCAAATAACTCCCGGAATAACTTAAACTGATAATATCAGGACCCGGATCCCCGGATATTAACTGTTGAGAATATCTTGAAATTTTTTTGTCGAAATTGACAGGACCCTCCATGCTGCCCGTAAGAGGGGAAAAATCCAGATCATATCTGTCTCTCATTTTAATACTGCCGAAATACAGTTCCGCAAAGACATCGGTTTTATCTTTCCCGAATGCTAAAAGTCGGCTTTTTTCAGTCCATATCTTTGCTCTTATTCCGATCAATCCTACAACCCTTGCCGTAATACTGTCGGTATCACTATTCCCGGAAGAGTTTATAACAGTCAAAGTTACCCTATAATTACCCGGATTGTCATAAGTAACGGTTCTTTCCGGATTGGATGAAACAGAGCCATTTCCAAAATTCCATTGGTAAGCAGTGATTACATCTCCGGGATCATAGCTGTTTCTCCCGTTATATTTAACGGTAAACGGTACAATTCCCACAGGCGGGTCCGGTTCCGTATTAATAACGGCAACAGGATCCGACAGCTGGTTTGTTCCGAGATAACAGATCGTTCTTCTGTTACTACCGCTTCTTGCCGTAAACCACCCCTTATATCTAATTCTATCTCCATGTCCGGAAAACCTGTCTTCCCTGTAAAGGATCCATGGAGTATATGTTCTTGTATCTCTGTATACTTTCCCATCCGAAATATGCCATATCGGATTGTTTCCATCCTTTATCCAGTTTATACCGTCCGAAGATGTAGCATGCCCGATTCCTTCATGCAGTCTCGTCCGACCTCCGGAATACCACATATGCCACTCATTAGCAGAAACTCTAACAACCGAACTTCTTGAAGCATATGATGAATCCCAGCTTGCGGAACTTCCCCTCGAAAGTACTTTTCCCGTAAGATTCCAATTAACCCCATCGGAGGAGTATCCCAATCCGGTTTCTTCAACACCCCCTGTTGTTCCGTCAAAATACATATAAAAAGTATAGTTAAACGGATTTGTACCAATATTTGAAGCCCCGGGATTATAAAAAACCTGACAGGGACCATACGACCCTCTGTTCCAATCCGGAGAAACTCCCGTAATAAGATTTCCTGCCGTTGCCTGATCATTTGAAAAACCTATTCCATCCGAACTATCCGCATATCTTATTGCTGTTTGCGAGTATAGATTAGCGGTATCCCAATACCATATATAGTATCTTGTACCGGTATAGATAAGTGCAACATGATGAGGGTGTGTCAGCCCTGTAAGCGAACACCCGCTGCAGATCACCCAGTTGATCCCATCTGAAGAGTACGCAAACCCGATGCCGGAGCCGTTGGAAAACCACATTTTATAATATGGATCAACAGAATAAACATTAGGTGTTGAACCGATAGTATCACCGGCACTCTCACCAAATGAATTCGGATCAAATATTACAGAGGGGTAATAGGCATCGGCAGACCCGTTTGACAGAACCGGCTGCGGATAATATTCGACAAGAGAATTTTCCCATTGACCGAATAAAGAAAAAATAAAAACAAACTGTATAATAAAAAAGATAACACTCCGGATCTTTATACTCATTTTCCTTTCCCGTGAATCAAATTTCAATCACTTGTATATATTATACTTCCACTATTAATATTATTCAATTTTATGAACGGATATCTTTTTCAGTATATCTTCGGGAGTGAAAGGGAAAGAGATATAATCATTCGCTCCGGCATTAATTGCAGATGCAATAAAACCAAGATCAGTCTCACCTCCGCACACCATAACAGGGACGGAAGAGATTCGTAATTCAGACTTTAAAAGTTTAATAAACTTCAGATTTTCGCTATTTCCACCGTTTAGAATAAAAATATCCGGTCGCTCCAGTTTTTTAATATCTCCCGCAAAAGGACTCTCTACCTGCATCAGATCAAAATTTGAAATCGTTAGCAGAGGTACAATTGATTTATCAACAGGCATTTTCCGGTTTTCAAAAACAGAGATCATAGTATTTCTACGAATGTTTTCCAATTTAACCGTTACTTTATTCCTACTTCCCTTTATCCCGTTCACAAAAGTTGTAAATCCTGAAGTACCGTCATACGAAGCGGGTTTAACAAAAGATCTCTTCTGCCTTTCACTTCTAAGAAATTCCACACTCTTCTTTTTTGATCTTACGGGTTTGTATTTACTGTTAATAAAATCCCGTATTTCATTAACCGATCTAAACCGGTCATCCACACTCTTTTTCAAACACCCGTCAACTACATCCTTATATTTTAAAAAAAGCGGATCGTTTATAAGATCGGAACGATTAACTTCATCCTGAACCTTATAAAGATTATTTAACAGCAATTCAACATTATTAGAACCCTTAAAAGGAGGGAATCCACTGATCATCTCATACAAAATGATCCCTAAAGCATATATATCCGATTGAGCTGTAATATTTCTTTTTCCTACAATCTGTTCAGGCGAAAGATACATCGGAGTTCCGATAAGGTCACCGGTCTTTGTCAATCTGCTGTTCATATCGGTGTCTGTAAAAATTGCAATACCAAAATCCAGTATCTTTACTTTATCCGGATATCCCTCTCTTGCGATCAAAAAAATATTTGAAGGTTTCAGATCTCTGTGTACAATTGATTTTTTATGTGCGGTTTCAAGTCCGTCAAGAAGTTGGGTGAAAATATTGGATATCTCGTTCATCGACATGGGATCTCTTTGTTCCAGCCTATCTCTTAAAGTTATTCCGTCAAGATATTCCAAAACCATATAAAAATCATTCTTCCATGATAAATAGTCATAAATAGTGATTATATTTTTATGATTTATTCTTTTTAAAACCTCGGACTCATGTTCAAATCTTTTTTCAAACTCTCTATTTCTGTTTAAAACATGAAGTTTTTTTATGACAACCTTCTTTTTTGAAATATTATCCTTTGCGAGAAAGATCCTTCCCATCCCGCCTTCCGCTAATTTTTTCTCAATCCGATATCGTCCCGCTATTAAATATCCTTTAAATTCATTCACTTTTTTCTCTCATTTTTATAAAACTTCAAAAAGTTCAACTTCATTTTCGATACCCGGAACTTTAAAAATCCCTGCCTGACGGATACCGCTTTTTTCATCCAAATTATCAAAAACACTTTTCGTGATAAGTATCTGATTTTCCAACGCAAGTTTTTCTATTTTTGCCGCAGAATTGATCACATCTCCGATTGCAGTAAACTCCATTCTCTTTTCACTTCCGATATTACCAATGATCGCCTCTCCATAATTTATTGCGATTGATAATTTTATCGTAAGTCCCAACTCTTTTTTCCATTTTTTATTTCCCACTTCAAGCCATTGCAGCATTTCCCTTGCGGTATTTACACTGTTTTTCACCGCATCGGGATCACTCTCGGGAACTCCGAAAAGTGCCATGACCGCATCTCCGATAAATTTATCCACCATTCCGTTATTCCTGAAGATTATTTCAGTTAAAATCGTAAACAGTTCATTTAATAATGAAACTACCTGCTCGGGAGGTCTTGACCCGGTAATCCTGGTAGATCCGACTATATCTGCAAAAAGCACTACGATCTTCCCTCTCTTCCCTCCAAGACTAAGATCCGCTCTTCTCTCAAGAACAGCCTCAACAAGCTCTGGTGCAAGATATCTGGACAGATCGGATCTTATCGCAACTTCTTTTTTGATCTTTGTATCATACTCTTCAAGCGACTCCCCCAAAAAATTGAATGCACCTGCAACTTCCCCTATCTCATCTTTTGAATTTATGCCTTTAATTCGAAATGAAAAATCATTTCGGGCAAACTTCCTGGCACCTTCTGCAATTTTTAAAATAGGAGAACTGAGATGATTCCCGAGAAAAACTCCCAAAATCACTGCAATAACAATAAAGATTATTGCTATAAAAAATATTTTCCTTTGCATTAAATAAAGGGACCTGTATGCAGTATCTTTTTGTTGAGTGGAAACAAGTATCCAGTTTAATCTCGGGATAATATCAATATTAACAAGAAGATCCGATCCGGAATAATTAAGATCAAATGATATTCCGATATTTCTATTCGGAATTTTTTTGTTTTTAAAAAATTTTTTTATCGCCCTATTAATTGCAGAACTGCTCTTTTCCGAAATCTTTTTATCCTCAGTTCCTGCAATAATATTAAAATATTTATCCAATATATATGCAGAATCGAATCCATAGACCGAATTCTCTCTTATCATCCTCTTCAGATCATATGACAAGCCGGTAATCTCGTTTAACGTACGAAATATTCCTTCTGTTCCGGAGCCATTTTCCCATACTCCGAATACCTCCAAAAAAACTTTTTTGTTTTTAACAAAGACGGAATTCGGGATACATTTATTGTCTTTTAGAGAATTTAAAATCGAAAGATCGATTTTCTTCGGCATATTAACTCCGCTCACAAAATCAACGGATATCAATGAATCGATAAAGTCCCCTCTTTTATTGTAAATATTCACCATATTTATGTTTGAAGAATTTGATAATTTATACTTTGCCAATCTTATTGCCTGAGAAGAAGACAAATTTTTATCATTTAAAAATCCTGCTATCTCTCTCAATTCGGAACAGGTATCTTCGAGGATTGATTTTGTTATATCCGTTAATCTGACCGAAAGGAAAAGTTGAGACTCTTTTATCTGCAATTTGATAGTCCGTTCGTTTATCTTTGTTAAAATATAACCTGTAATTATCAGTGGGATAACAGTTAATAAAATCAGTAATGTGATAAAGCGAACTCTTATACTGAATCTTTTTTTCATAGCAGGATTGGCAGACAATCAGTTTTTCTTGTTTTTAAATAATCCCGAATGTTTCAAGCCGGGATAATAACATATTGATATCCATCCGTTTTTAGCTATATATCCGGCATGATTTACAATTAGATTCAACAAATTCCAACCTCGATGAAGATTTATTTTATGTGAAAAGCTTCCGTTTTCACTGATTTTAACATTGATCCCGTCTATAACTATGGAAGAACCGACCAAGGTTTTACCTTCAATATTAATAAAAGGCCTTTTTACTACATCAGCCGCATCATGTGCTTTCCCGGGAGAATAAAAAACAGCCGGAGTTATATCAAGCGGGATATTACTTTTTTTCGGTTTCACGGTAAAAGATGATACGGCTGTATATCCCTCAATACCGCTGCCGTTGATCCCTGCAACTCTCCAAAAATATTTTCCTGCTTTGAAAGAGTGTGTCAAGGTTTTCCCGTCAACCTTTCTATTCAATAATATTTTCTCAAAATCTCTATCGGATGCAACCTGGATATGGTTACTGTTTTCAGTTGAATTCCATTTAAAAACAATATTTGCCTCTTTTTTGTTCAATTCTTCCGAGATAAAAAATTCGATATTTTCAGGAGAGATGATTTCAGGAGATTTGGGCAAAGGTTCGGGCTGTGCCGGTTCTTCGCCCTTTTTCACAAACGTTCCATAACCTTCGGGAACAGAGATACTCTTTTCCCGGGCAATTACTTCCGATTTCCCGTCGAAAACAGAAACGGCGGATTTTTTATCTTTGGAAATATCAACTAAGATCACTCTGGATCCTGAATTTATCTCACATGCAGGAGTTTTAACACGAAATTTATTTCTGATATCATTAAGCTTGGTCCTTAAAAAACCTGTCAGCAATCTTACTTCACGATTTTTACCTTTTTTGGAATCGAATTTTTCACTTCTCAAATAATCATAAATTATCATCAATGAATTCGGACCTATATTCAACCTGCTTTTATCTCTCAACGTGATATTTGCATCAGAACTATCTCCTGTATTTAACCGAAAAAGATTAAAAAGCGGCTCATGCAATTTTGCTCTTTGAAAACTTATATCCTGAGGTGCCTTGGTGAAAACATCTCTGAGAATGGAGGTAATTATTCCCGCTGAATCCGGCTTTTTCTGCAGCATGATCTCAACTCTTCTGTTTCGCCTTCTCCCATCTTCAGATCCATTATCAGCTATAGGTGAGCTTGCGGCTAAACCTTCCGTCAGAATTCGGTCTTTATACACATTTAATTTTTTAACGAGAAAATCTTTTATAAGCTGTGCTCTTTTTAAAGATATCCTATGATTTATTCTCTCTTTCCCTTCATTATCGGTATATCCGTTTATCCTGATCATTAACCGGCTGTTTTCCTTTAGAAACTTACCGAAATCAACAATAATCTTTAGAAAATCCTTTGATGCATAAATATTTCCACCCTTATAGGTACCCGGCGGTGAAACTATTTTTCCCCCTTTTAAAAACCGGGAAGCATCAAAATAACTCTTTTCCGCAGAATTTAACGAAACAAACATAAGAAGAAATATTAAAGATATAAAAACAATATTTACTTTTTTCATGATTCATCCTCTTTTTTTAAAACATTCCAAAACGAATTATAGAAAAATCCGAATCATTATACAAAGAAATTAACAATTAAATAAAAATGAGAGATCTATCGGTTTTTAAAAGGAGACTCTTGTGAAAAATCCGGAATGTATTCACTTTGACTCTCAAGCTCCTGTAAAAAAAGATTTTTCAGACCGAGTTTTACAGCAAAACCAACTATTTCATCATACTCCGAAGTATTAACAACCCTACTTATTTCAGGATAATTATCTGCTTTGTAGCATGGAGAATATTGTGACATCACACTGATAAACATTTCACCGGACAATCCAGCAAGAAACTCCATCACGGCTTTACTATTATCTACACTCCCGGGCAGAACAAGATGCCGGACCAGAATCCCGGATATGGCAATTCCATTCTTATCAGTTTCGAGATTTCCAACCTGTCTGTACATCTCTTTTACAGAGGAAGTTGCAACCTCAACATAATTATCCGCAAGAGAATATTTCTTTGCCGGATCATTTTTCATATATTTCATATCGGGGAGATATATATCAATAAGACCATCTATCTCTTTTAAAACTTCAACCGAATCATAACCGTTTGTATTGTAAACGATCGGAATATTCAAACCTCTGTTTTTCGCAAATATTATCGAATCGGCAATCCGGCAGATCATATGGGAAGGAGAGACAAAATTAATGTTGTGAGCACCCGAATCCTGAAGACGAATCATCTCATCGGATAACTCTTCTTTTGAAAAAATCTTATAATCACTGCCGATAAACTCCTGACTGATCTGGAAATTTTGACAAAACACACATTTAAGATTACATCCTGCAAAAAATATAGTTCCCGAACCATTTGAACCGGAAATCGGTGGTTCTTCACCAAAATGAAGTCCCGAATGAGAGACAACAATATCCGAAGATATTCCGCAGATACCCGTCTCTTTTTCCAACCTGTTAACACCGCATTTCCACGGACAACATTCACAATTTGCCAGTTTGTCGATTAATTTACTCTTCACAATTTTGATAAATATTATCTCTTTTTTCAGCTGCTGCCCGCGGGTTTGCAGGTTCCAGCACCCAGTCGGTAAAAATCTGTCTGCAACGTAGAACCACACGCCTTATTACACTATTAGAGGGACATAACTTTCCGATTACAATAGCCAGCCATACATATCCGGTTATTAAAGCAATCATCATATAAATACCGATGGATAACTCTTCACCCGGATATAAAAAATTTAATATCGCTCCAATTGCTATCCAGATAACCGCATTCGGAATAAATATAAATGCAAATAACGGAATGGCAATCAAAATTCCGACAAAACGGAAAAGAAGATTTTTTTTTGAACTACTTAGATTAGAGTGTAATTTTGACAAGAGATCATCAAGAAGGTGCGAAGGAAAATATATCCACCTTAAACCGACAACAAAAGCAATTCCAACTGAAATTATTGAGGCTAACTGAAAAATATCATGCGGAAAAGGAAACCCGTCGATCGCGATAAGTCCCATTCCGACCGTAACTACAATCACAAACGGAAGTTCTACGGTTACCCCTGCAAGGATCAGTAAGAAAAAAAAGCCATAACCGGAAGCCAGTCTTTTAATAACCGATCCGCTTTTTTTAAACACCTACTTTATTCCTTTATTCTCTTTTGTCTTATAACTCATTTTTATATTCAGATAGAATTTCAGCACCTTCTCTCTTCTTTTTTTCTGTTTCGGGGATCCATCTCGAATCGACTTCTATTTTTTCGAAATCGGAAAGGAGCTTTATTGCTTTATCTATTTTTCCCATATCGTGATATACCTCTGCAAGAAATATATATGTCAAAGGATTTGTTTTACAGATCCTCATTGCTTTCAGTAGATTTTCTTTTGCTTTCTTATTACTTCCACCGAGAATTCCCGGAACCTGGGAATAGACTCTGCCAAGAACAATATATGCACCTCCACCCTCATATTTATCATCCATTTCAATAACTTTCCTCATATTTTTTTTGATCGGAGATATACGAAACAGAGATTTCAAAATTCCCTTGACCTGACCCTCTTTTGCATAATTGACACCAAGCCAGAAATAACCGTCAGGTTTGTCCGGAGAAATTGTTATCGCTTTTCTTGCTGCGTCTATACCAATATCAATTACCCTTCGCTGTTCTTTTTCACTTTTAAGCTCATCAACAAGATAATGTGTAGTTCTTGCAATCTTCCATAAAGCTTCAAATGCATCCTTTTTTAGAGCAGAAGCTTTTCTATAATTTTTTAAAGCCAGAATTGCTTTTTTCAGATCTCCTCTCTGTTTAAAAAAATTATCCCCTTTCCGTATTAATCCGGAATAGCTTTCGGGAGAAAGAGATATTACTAAATAAAAAAACAGAAACAGATAGAATACGGTCTTTTTCATACTTAAACATTGTATAGCATAAAATTATTTTAAATTGAAGTATCGACTAACTCTTGAATTATTATCTTTACATATATTCAATGATGAATCATCACATTAATTATCATTAGGCCGGCAGCAAGGAAATTGGAATAGGAAAAAATAAATTTTAAATTGTCTCTTTTAGAAGCTATTGCAAACTTTCCACCGACAAACCCTCCGACAATAGCAATCAAAGCCAGAGGGATCATCCATGACATATTAAAATTCCCTCTGATCAAATGACCTGAAAAACCCATAAATGCCGTCGAAGAAATCAGAGCCGATGAAGTGCCGATCGCCATTTTCAGATTCATTCCACAGATATATACAAGCAGAGGAACGACAAACGAACCTCCTGCCGTTCCAACCATGCCGGAACCAATCCCTGTTATTATAAGTATCATAATCACAAAAAAAATATTGATATTAAAATCTAATTTATTCGCTATATATGAGTTGGATCCCTTTTTTTTCACCTTCTCTTCCCTTGGGGTAATATTAATAAGTAGAATAACACCTGCCAAAATCAACATGCCTGCAAAGATTAGTTTCAAGACAAGTTCACTGAAAATATGTGAAAAATATCCTCCGAAAAATGCGGAAACAGCCATAATCGGAGCTATAAAAAAAAGATGAGGAAATGAAACGATTTTTTTTTGATGAAAAATAATTAGTGCAACAAATGATGAAGCAAAAAGTATAAATTGGCCTGTCGCCGCTGCCGTATGCATGGGAACATGAAGCATGGCAAGGATCAAAACATAAAAGTTGCCGCCGCCTTTTCCGACCATCGACATTAACACTGCGACTATAAGGATTAATATTCCGATAAATATATATTCACCCATTTTATAATTATATTTATTTGAAAGATCATACAGGTCTCAGCGATCCCCGACATTGTACTTTTTAAACAGAAACAGAAAAAATAAAATTGTAAGTCCGGAAGAAAAAAGAACATCCGAAGCATAATGGGCTCCGATTATTACTCTAAAAACAGATACAAACACCCCCCATGTAACAAGAGCGGAAATAACCCCGATTCTTATAGTTTTTTTCCCGTTAATAAATACTAAGATCAAAGGAAGGAGCAGCCAGGCAAGAACCGTATGTCCGGAAGGGAATGAACTATTCCCGTTCGGACCGTTAAAAAGATACCACGGAGTAAAACTCGAAAAACCCTCTGTCAGATCTCTGAATCTGACTCTTCCGGAAAAATATTTTAAAATATGTGTTAAAAAAACATAACAGTAGAGAAAAAGCTGCACTGTAATAAATGAAAAATATCTCTGTTTTTCCGAAAAATTTTTCAATACGGTCCGGAATATAAATATCATTAAAACAGATACAATACCGAAAAAAAGTAAAATGAAATATTTCTCAGACAGAAAAAATCCTTTTAAACTCTTAATTGATAAGAAGAGGGTTTTAAAAGAAAAATAGGGGATAACCATAGTTATTGTTGCTACAAGTCCCAATAGAAGATAGCGAATTAAACCGGTTTTAGACCTTATGTTGCCTGCAAAAATAAAAAAAGCGAACTCTACAAGAACCAATCCGGGAATTCCACCGAAATGTTCAACAAATCTTCCGGGACCGCTCCCGAAATCAACAACTGATCTTGAGATTTCAAGATCAATAAATGCAAACAATATCGACAACACAATCCAGATCAGGCTGAATATTAATATTAAACGGTTATAACCTGTTTTAAGCGACAATTTTTCCATCACAGTTAATTCCCGGTCAATTTAATATATTTGAGATCCAAGAGAGAATATCCCTGTAAACTTCCTCCCTGTTTGTCTCGTTTAATATCTCATGTCTCGCATCCGGATAAAATTTAAGATCAACATTTTCAATTCCGGATTTTTCATACATCTTTACGACTTTTTTAACTCCGTTTGAATTTTTCCCTACGGGATCTTTCTCTCCGGATATAAAAAAGATCGGAAGTGCGGTCGGGATCTTTCCTATTTCGGCTTTCATATGGATCTTTTTTAACCCTGTCAGCATATCGTAAAAGAAACCTTTGGAAAAGACAGATCCGCAATAAGGATCCCTTACATATTTATCAACTCTTTTTTCATCACGACTCAACCAGTCAAATGCTGTCCTGTTCGGTTTGAACTTTCCGTTAAATGCACCAAAAGATAATTTGTCAAGCAGGGGACTTTTACTCTCTTTTCCAAAAAGCATTCCGGATATTTTAGAGATCGCTATACCTACATTTCCCAACATTCCCGGATCTGCCGCTGTTCCGCTCAATATCAATCCTCTGATTTCATTCCCGTATTTCGAAGCATAATCACGTGAAAGCATTGATCCCATACTGTGACCCAACAAGAAAACAGGAATATTCGGGTGTTCTTTTTTTATCTCTTCAGTTAATGAATGCATATCAGATACAACAAGGTCCCATCCGTTACTTTCGGCAAAAAACCCGACTTTATCTAACGAACCCGCAGTTTTCCCGTGCCCGCGGTGATCATTTGCATAAACGCCGAAACCATTATCCGTTAAAAATTCTGCAAATTCATGGTACCTTGCCGCATGTTCCGCCATTCCGTGAGCAATCTGCACGACGGCTTTAATTTCATTTTCCTTATTCGGCAGCCAAGAGTATGTAAATATATTGAAGCCGTCAATTGATTTAAAATTAAATATTTTTTCTTTCATTTTCACCTCAAGCTATTATTTCCAATTATAACACCAAAAAAAACCTGATAATTCTACTTTATTTTAAATATCGCTAAATGACCTTTTCACCGCGGATTTCCAACCTTTATACAACACCTCTCTTTTATCATTCTTCATATCCGGTTTAAATATTGAATCAACTTTCAAAATATTTGAAAGTTCATCCCGGCCTTTCCAGAAACCCACGGCAAGACCTGCCAAATATGCAGCTCCAAGTGCTGTCGTTTCAACAACTTTCGGTCTCACGGTTTCAACATTCAGAATATCGGATTGAAATTGCATTAAAAAATTATTTTTTGATGCACCCCCGTCAACTTTTAATATTTTTATAGGTATTCCCGAATCATCTCTCATTGCTTCAAGTATATCTCTGGTCTGATATGCAATTGATTCAAGCGTAGCTCTGACAATATGATAAATATTTGTTCCTCTGGAAATACCTGTAATTATTCCCCTTGCATGCATATCCCAATAAGGTGCTCCGAGACCCGCAAAAGCGGGAACAACATAAACACTTCCCGTATCATTAACTTTTTTAGCAAAAAACTCACTGTCGGAAGCATCATAGAGTAATTTCACCTCATCTCTCAACCACTGGATCGAAGCTCCAGCAATAAACACACTCCCCTCAAGTGCATAATTTACCTTCCCGTTCAGTCCCCACGCAATTGTCGTAAGGAGTCTGTTATTGGAACGGACGATTTTTTCTCCCGTATTCATAAGCATAAAACAACCGGTTCCATATGTGTTTTTGACCATTCCCTCCCTGAAACATCCCTGTCCGAAGAGAGCAGCCTGCTGATCACCGGCAACACCGGAAACCGGTATGGATACACCGCCGAAAATCTCCGGATCGGTCTCTCCGTAAATTTCACTTGATGGTTTTACTTTCGGAAGAATATTTTCCGGAATATCCATTCTTTCCAAAATCCGTTTATCCCATCTTAACTCTTTTATATTAAAGAGCATTGTTCTTGAAGCATTTGAATAATCCGTAATATGAACACGCCCTCTCGTTAAATTCCATATCAGCCATGTATCTACCGTTCCAAAAAGTATCTCGCCTCTTTTAGCCCGTTCTCTCACTCCTTTAACATTTTCAAGGATCCATTTTATCTTGGTAGCGGAAAAATAGGCATCGATTAAAAGTCCCGTATTTTTTGTAACATATTCCGCAAATTCCTTATCTTTGTTAAGTTCATCGCACATATCTGCAGTTCGCCTGCATTGCCATACTATGGCATTATATACAGGTTCACCGGTCTTTTTATCCCACAAAACCACAGTTTCCCTCTGGTTTGTAATCCCGATAGCCGAAACATCTTCGGAACTGATACCAAATGTTGACTCGATCACCTCTTTGGCAACCCCCATCTGAGATCCCCAAATTTCCATCGGATTGTGTTCAACCCATCCGGACTGCGGGTATATCTGGCGAAACTCCTTTTGTGCCGAACCGACAATCTCACCGTTATGATCAAAAAGAATAGCCCGGGAACTTGTTGTCCCTTGATCCAAAGAAAGTATATATTTTTTTGCCACGTCTACTCCTTTTAAAAATTCAAATCAATGCTCCCGAAGGATATTTCCAAAACAGATAAGAATCATAATAGTCCGTTTCATTTTTATAGAACGGGATCATATGGATACTTTTGTCAATAATATGAAACTCAGTTGATATTAACTCTATCCCGACCTTTTCGGATTCATATTGAAGCAAATATATTTCAGGATATGGTTTAACATCATCATAACATCTGTCGGCAGGAAATATGGGATAACCTCTGTCAATATCATTCTCAGGGGAGATCTTTTTTAAAAAATAGTAATAACCTATATCTCCGAAATAATTTATGTTTTTTATAAAAAAAAGAGGAATAAAAAATTTAAGTTTTGACCGCAGTTCACTTCCGGTATCGGATCTCTTCACAATAAATTCCGTATCTATCATCTGAAAGGGGAAATAGACCATAGGTAATTCCTTTTTTAAGAAAGGTGTTGCAAAATAAAATCCGAGAGACTCATTTCTGTCGCTCTTCATATCAAAGCTCAATTTGCAGGATCTGCAAAAAAATATCTTGCTGTTGTTCTCGCCTGACAAACTGTTTTTGCAATTACTGCATACAGCACTTTTTATTCTTGAACTATTCATCTTCAACATTAATTTTTATACTACTAAGGCTCTTTGTAAAACCTTCCGAAAATCTTTTCATTAATTTAGTTAAAAAATTATCTTCAAAATTTATCGTCTCACTTTCCATTCCACTTTTTCTTATTATTAAAAATTCTCTAAAAGCAAACATTTCCCAAAAAAACGGAAAAAGCAAAAAGAAAACAAACAAAAATATAATAAATCCTCCTCCATATCCGAATAGTATTAATGATGAAATTCTATTACCTTTTATCATGGGTTTTAAAAGTATAATGCCCAACTTTATAATCTTTGCAAAAAGAATTCCAAAAACAGCAAGACCGGCAATTGAAAAAAGCATTTTACGCCCCTGACTCTTCATAGCTTTTATCTCGATCGGAATTCCGTCAACAGCGGAGATATAACTGTGAAACACAATGCCGTGATAACTATAATTTATTTCCCAGACAGGAATATAGATCACTCTATGATGGATCTCCACAAGTTCCGATCCGGAATATTTTGTGTTATCTTTTTCCAATAAATGATCGGATACGGGCAAAACAACCCCCGCTTTTCTCATTTCCACAAGATCAAATCTCTCCTGCTCCGCACTTATAAGAGTCTCCTCTATGATATTCATATCAATAAAACCTATATCTATTTCACTTAATTCACTTCCACGTTCAATATATTCATAAGCAATATAGGTGAATTTTTTCTTCCCGCTTGTCGAATCATCAACTATTCGCGTTTTTATTCCCCTGATTTCAACAAATGGAATAAAATAGAGTGTTCCTTTTTCAAAATATGAATTTTTTAAAAATTCCTTTGAAATATTCTTATTTCTTAAATGTTTTAACACTATATTTTTTGCTTCATCTATTCCGACTGATTTTTTTATCCGAACAGACGGAGGAAATTTTTGTTCTACATAATATTCCGATCCGCAATAGTTGCAGCGGGACAGAAACTGACCTTCAGAAACTTTTATAGAGCCCCCGCACTCTATACATGATATTACTTTAACCTTCATTTTTTTTGAGTTTTTTTACAACCTCGCTGAGAGAAATATTATAGAATAAAAACACCAACACCGCATTGATAAAGATAGAGACGATAGCATTGTCAAAAAAGATATTTATTATAAAGAAAGTTAGAAACATTATAATAAAAAAAGGGAAATAGTTACCGAGCTCTTTTGCGGATATAAAGGGAATCGGTTCTCCCGTAACCCTCCCGTTAAGCGCATCAACATAAAAAGAGTACTCTTTCTCCTTGAAATTTATCACAATTCTATAATATGGCATAAAATAGAGAGTTCTTTTCCCGTCTTTATCCGGCTGGGTATCCGGATCAACTTTCTCAACCGAACTATTATCTCCTGAAAAATCAAAAACTCGTTTTTCAATAGAGGGCTTTGGAATTTTCCCGATTTCCAATTTGGAAGATGCACTCTCAAGAAACTCACTTCCCTCTATTTCCCAAAAAGGAATATATACGGCGTTTTTATTGATAACTCTATAATTCTCCGAAAATCCGATCTTACCAAAATCTTTTTTCAGAAACATTAAAACTTCTTCCGGAGAGATAATAGATTTATAAGTATATGTAGAAGATATTCCGTCAAAATCTATATAGAGAGAATTTTTACAGAACTGACATGTTAAAAACTCATATTCAACAACCTCAATATTATTTTCACCACTACAATTCGGACAAGTTATTTTCATCAATTATTTTACTGTTTTTTCCCGCAGGATGGGCAGAATTTTGCTCCGGGAGGAATAGGATTTCCACAATCTTTACAAAAAAGTCCGGTCGATAATTTCTCCCCGCACTCGGGACAGAATTTTGAATTTGCAGGTATCTGTTTTTTACATTTAGGACAAGCTATTAAAGCTGCACCACTATTTTGCGGAGCACCCTGATTCATTGCATTATTTATCATTCCGGGCATCATCATACCGAATCCTGCACCGAGCCCCATTCCCATACCGGAAGATGCTTCGCCCTGATTCTCCGCTGCTTTTTCCATCGATTTTGCCGCTTTAAACCTCATGAAATCATTTAGATTTCCAACCGCTTCCATTCCCCCCCGCTCATCAATCATTTTCACTACTTCCTCAGGAGGAGTGATCGAATTAATAATAAAATCGGATATTTCAAGTCCGTATTTCTCAAAATCGCCTGCAATTCTGGATTTAAGCCCGACACCAAGCTCATCAAAAAACTGAGGGAGTTCAAAGATGGTTTTCAGATTTTCTCCAAGAAAATCGTTTAACCTCCCGACAATCGTATTTCTAAAAAAATCTTCTATATCATCAACCGTATAAATTGCTTGAGTTCCCGCCACTTCTCCTATGAAAAGCTGTGGATTCTGAATTTTCATCGAATAAACTCCGAATGCCCTGAGTCTTACATAACCGAGTTCGGAATCTTTAAAACTGACAGGCTCTTTTGTTCCCCATTTTAAATTGAGAAATGTTTTAAGATTTACAAAATAGACCTGAGCCTGAAAAGGCGATTTAAATCCGAACGGCAGGGAAAGAAGTTTTGTAAGAAGAGGTATATTCATGGTGGAGAGTACATGTCTGCCGGATGTAAATGTATCAAGACCTTTTCCGTCCCTGAAAAAGACAGCAGCCTGGTTTTCCTGAACTATAAGCTGTGCCCCCATTTTAATATCCGCGGAACCGGATTCGGGGATTCTGTGAGATATTTCGTTTCCCGTATTATCAAAATATTGCAATATTTCAAGTTTCATCTGAACTCCTCCTAACCTTTATCAAATCCGATAAGGATCTCATCTCTTATTTTTAACTCTTTTTCTATATCTTTTAATTTCTTCACTAGGGATTGGATTTTTTTATGATCAATAGAATCCTCAAGATAAAGACGGGTCTCTTTTGAAAAAACTTCAATTGTTTCAAGCAGGGCTATATCCGCTTCATAAATTTTATCAAGAGTATCCTCTTTTATCTTTATCAGATCAAAAAACCCCGAATATCCGCGATCGGAATATTTGATACCACTGATGATCTTTTCAATATCTTTAAGGAGAATATCAAAATCAGTAAGAAGTGACAGATCTTTCTTTCTGGTCTCATTTCTGATGATCTCATTCATTTCACTCTTTGCGGTTTCAAGTTTCCCTGCAATAAACTCACGTTGAAGTTTATCGGAATCCCTTCTTAATTCCCTGTCAAAATAGCCTTTAAATCCGGGTAATTTATCTAAAACTTTCTCAAACCGGTTTAACCCTTCCTTTGCTTTTGTTCTTATATCCATTTTTACCACCTTGATTTTATTATATTTTATGGGAAAAAAAATATCAAACCCGATCTGAGTTTCGCTGTATGAGTTAATTATTTGAATGGATACGGCAAAAATGATAATATCCTTTTATGAAAAATCTTGAAAAACATTTTGAATCTTTTCGTAAAAATATTGTTGGGATTAACACATCCTATTCATCTCCATTCGGGGAAAAAAAGATTATTTATGCCGACTGGATTGCAAGCGGAAGATTGTATGCTCCGATAGAGGATAGGATCAAAAACAGTTTCGGTCCTTTTGTTGCGAACACTCATACGGAGACAAGCGAAACGGGAACAATTATGACATACGCTTACCACTATGCACACAAGATGATTAAAAAGCATGTAAATGCAGGACCCGACGATGTTATCATCACGCCTTGTTCCGGAATGACCGGTGCAATAAATAAATTCCAAAGAATACTGGGACTTAAAATTCAATCAAGAACTATAAAAAAAATAGATATTAAAGAAGAAGACCGTCCGGTTGTTTTTGTGACCCATATGGAACACCACTCAAACCATACATCATGGTATGAGACAATTGCCGATGTAATAGTTCTGAATCCCGGCAAAGATCTCCTTGTTGATCCTGATGAATTAAGAAAAGAGATAAAAAAATTCGATAAAAGAAAATTTAAAATAGGTTCATTTTCCGCTTGTTCAAATATCACAGGACTAAAACCTCCCTATTATGAACTTGCAAAAATAATGCATGAGAACGGCGGGCTGGCATTTATTGATTTTGCCGCATCCGCTCCTTATGTGGATATTGATATGCACCCGGAAGACCCTTTGAAAAAACTTGATGCCGTCTTTTTCTCACCTCACAAATTTCTCGGAGGTCCCGGATCTTCGGGAGTATTGATCTTTGATAAATCTCTTTACAACAATGATGTGCCCGACAATCCGGGCGGAGGAACCGTCGACTGGACAAATCCATGGGGTGAATATAAATATATGGATGATATAGAACTTCGTGAAGACGGTGGAACTCCCGGTTTTCTTCAAGCTTTCAGAGCTGCAATGGCAATAAAACTTAAAGAAAAAATGGGAACCGAAAATATTGAAGAGAGAGAAAACGAACTTCTGCAAAAAGCATTCCCTTTGATGGAAGAAATACCGGGACTTCAGATACTTGCAAAACAACACAAAGAACGACTTGGTATCATCTCTTTTTACTTTCCGAAGATACATTATAATCTTGTTGTTAAATTGTTAAGCGATAGATTCGGCATTCAGGTAAGAGGAGGTTGTGCTTGTGCAGGAACTTACGGACATTTCCTTTTTAACGTTACTCATGACGAATCAAGGCATATTACGGAAATGATAAACAGAGGAGATTTTTCAGAAAAACCGGGTTTTGTCAGATTGTCACTCCATCCGACAATGACGGATTCCGAACTGGAATATATCGTTGAATCCCTGACACAGATAGCAGAAAAAATTGATGAATGGTCAAATGATTATGAATATTCATCGACAACGAATGAATTTTATTATAAGGGATCATTTGAAAACTCAAAGGATTTTTATAAATCATGGTTTGAGATTTAATAACAAACAAATCCGATTCATAAGCAATTTTAAAACCAACAAGCCTTTTTATCTTGACAAAAATCAAAAAATAGTATAAAAATAGCCATTAAAGAGGTAAAAGATGAATTTGAATCTGAAGAACAAGACTTTTGTATACAAAAAAAGTCCGGATGAAAGAAAATGGTGGCTGGTTGACGCCGAAGGTATTGTACTCGGTAGATTGGCTACAAAGGTAGCGACGGTATTAAGAGGAAAGGATAAACCTGCATATACACCGTTTTTTGACAATGGAGATTTTGTTGTCATTATCAATGCCGATAAGATCAAGGTTACTGGAAATAAAGAAGACCAGAAGATCTATTATCATCATTCGGGATTTATGGGTGGCATAAAAGAGGTCGGATATAGAAGGATGATGAACACTCATCCCGAAAGAATTATCCGGGCTGCCGTAAGAGGAATGCTGCCAAAGAACAGATTAAACAGAAAGATACTAAAAAAACTTAAAATCTATGCCGGAACTGACCATAAACATGAAGCACAGAAGCCGGAAGTATTGAGTATTTAAGGAGGTAATGTTGAGTATAGTACAATATTACGGAACCGGAAGGAGAAAAACCAGTATTGCAAGAGTATATCTCAGACCCGGAAAAGGTGAAGTAAAACTGGTTGTTAACAAGAGAAAAAGAGTTTTCGAGGAGTATTTCCCTCAAAAAATACATAAGATGGCAATTTACAAACCGCTTTCGATCACAAGCACAACTGATAACTTTGATCTCTATTTCAATATTAACGGCGGCGGTGTCTCTGCACAGGCTGATGCAATTAAGCTCGGAGTGTCGAGAGCATTGCTGGACTTCAATCCTGAATTAAGACCCGTTTTAAAGAAAAACGGACTTTTGACCAGAGATTCCAGAGAAAAAGAGAGAAAGAAATATGGACTGTTAAAGGCTCGTAAGGCTTCTCAGTATCACAAGAGGTAGGAGGAATAATGATATCAGTAAATATCAGAGAAATGCTGGAAGCCGGTGTTCATTTCGGTCATCAGGTAAGAAAATGGAATCCGAAAATGAAGCCGTATATATATGGCAAAAAGAACGGAATATATATAATAGATTTACAGACTTCTATAGAACTTTTCAGAAATGCAATTGAGTTTGTTACAAACATAGTTGCCGAAGGTGAAGAAGCTCTCATCGTCGGAACAAAAAAGCAGGCACAGACGATCGTTGCAGAGATTGCAGAAGAAACAGGACTTCACTATGTAAATAAAAGATGGCTCGGAGGCTTGCTTACAAACTTTTCAATGATTAAAAAGAGTGTTGAAAAATTACTTGATCTTGATGAGATGAAAAGAGACGGTCGCTGGGATGTTAAGAGCAAAAAAGAGCAATCCAAACTTGATAAAATATATAAAAAACTTCACAAAAATCTTTGGGGAATAAGAAAACTGAACAGACTTCCCGGAGTTTTAATTATTATTGACTCGAATTTCGAGGATATTGCGGTTTTTGAAGCAAAAAAACTAAATATTCCCATAGTCGGAATCGTTGATACAAACGCGGATCCGGACGGAATAACATATCCCGTCCCGGGAAACGATGATGCAATAAGATCAATAAAACTTTTCACTTCAAAATTCGGTGAAGCTGTAAAGGTCGGTCTTGAACAGCGCATATCAAATGCTCTGCTTCGCGAACAGCAGGAAGCTGCCGGGGTTGAAGATGAAGAGACGGAATCACCCGAAGATATAAAAACCGAAGAAAGCGGGGAAACCGCAGCAGAAACCAAGCCGGAGGAGAATTGAGATGGCAGTAGATATGAAATTAGTCAGAAAACTGAGAGAACAGACGGGAATAGGAATTCTTGAATGTAAAGTAGCTCTTGAAGAAACTTCCGGAAATTTTGATAAAGCTGTTGAAGCTTTGAGAAAGAAGGGATATGAAAAGGCAAAATCAAAATCTACAAGAGCAACAACACAGGGTGTTATCGGTTCATATATTCATACCAATTCAAAGATAGGAGTTCTTGTTGAAGTTGCCTGTGAAACGGATTTCGTTGCTAAAAACAAAGATTTTCAGCAATTCGTCAAAGATGTTGCAATGCAGATCGCCGCAATGAACCCGCTATACGTTTCCGAATCAAATGTTCCGGATAATGTTATTGCAAAAGAGAAAGAAATTTATGCCGAACAGCTCAAGAAAAGTGGAAAACCCGAAAATATATTAGAAAATATAATAAATGGAAAACTTAAAAAGTTTTATTCCGAAGCTTGTCTTCTTAACCAGACATTTTTTAAAGATGACAAAAATACCATTAATGACCTTTTAACCGAAATGATTCATAAGATTGGAGAAAACATAGTAATCAAAAGATTTGTCCGCTATCAGGTAGGCGAAGAAATTTAAAATGGATGAGCTTCCCCAATATAAGAGAATAGTTCTTAAATTAAGCGGAGAAGCTTTAAAAGGCAACATTCCTTTCGGAATATCAAACGAAACTATAAACAGTATTGCCGATCAGATAAAAAAAATTCATTCTCTCGGAGTTGAAATTGCAATTGTTACCGGAGGAGGAAATTTTTTCAGAGGAGTCAAAGGGAACAATCTTGATATCGGAAGAACATCCGCAGATTACATGGGGATGCTTGCAACGATAATCAACGGTATTGCTTTACAGGATATCCTTGAGTCCAAAGGGCTTGTTACCAGACTTATTTCGGCACTTGAAATAAAATCAATTGCCGAACCTTTCATCGGACGAAGAATAACAAGACATCTTGAAAAAAAACGTGTTGTTATATTTTCTGCGGGAACCGGAAGCCCATATTTTTCAACAGATACAGCTGCCGCACTCAGAGCTATTGAAATCAGAGCTGACATTCTGCTTAAGGCAACACTCGTGGACGGAGTTTTTTCCGCCGATCCGAAAGAGAATAAAAATGCAGTGAAATTTAAAAAGATATCTTATTCCGATGTTCTTTCTAAAGAGTTAAAGGTGTTGGACAGTACTGCTGTAAGCCTTTGCAAGGAGAATGACCTAAAGATCAAAATTTTTAATATTTCCGGGAAAGACAATATTTTTAGATCGGTAATAGAGAAAGATATCGGCACTTTAATAAGCTAAGGAGATAATTACAATGTTTAAAGATATCATCAATGAAGCAAATGAAAAATTTAAAACCGTTAAAGATGATTATTTAAAGCAGATCTCAAAATTCAGGACGGGAAGAGCTTCTATAACTGTCCTTGATAATATTTCGGTTGACTATTTCGGAACACCTACACCTTTAAATCAACTTGCAACTCTTTCGGTTCCCGAATCAAATCTTATTATGATTCAACCATGGGATTCAAATATAATCAATGATGTTGAAAAAGCGATTAGAAGCTCCAATCTCGATCTTAATCCTATTTCCGACGGTAAGGTAATAAAACTTCCGATTCCCCCGCTTGATGAACAACGCAGAATGGAAATTGTAAAAACACTTAAAAAATATAACGAAGAGAGAAAGACTCAAGTAAGAAACATAAGAAGAGAATATAGAGATAAGATTAAAAAAATGAAAGATGACAAAGATATTTCCGAAGATGATGAAAAAAAGTTTTATGAGCAGTTCCAGAAGATTGTTGATGAAAAAATAACCGAATTAGAGACTATTACCAAGGATAAAGAAAAACATATCCTTGACGACTAATTAGATCAAGATTTTTTTACCTTTTTACTGCTGAAATCTTTCCGGTTTTAAGACAATTAGTGACATTTGCACTTACAGATGACCAATGTTCAGTTTGAACACCTGATATAGTATTAGATGAAACAACCGCCGTAATCTGAATTGTAACAATTGCATCAGCAGGCGTTTTATTATTACACCCTTGAGGGTCAAACTTATAATTATTCAAATTGATGCTAACATTTCCATCTTTGTCAATCGTATAGACACCGGTTTCCAAAGGACAGGCAAAATTTACATCTGAGTTACTATAGCTCGTCCATGTTCCGGTTTCCTCGCTTTGAGTAATTTTAATCACAAGTTGATATCCATTCATTCCATCACATTCATTATTAGTGAAGTTAACTGTCCAATCCCAAATACCTGAAACATCCGGAAATATGATTGTTCCATTATTTGCAGGACATGCCGTCAATATAAACATGCAAAAAGTTAAAACTAACATAGTAAAATAATTTCTTAGTTTCATTTATTTCCTCCTAAATATAAACGAACATTAATTGTGTGAATCTTTAAAATATTATTGGAAATTGTGCCTCCCCGCTCACAGTCTACAAACCATTCATAAACAACTCAGAAAACAAACACTCCCTCCTTATAAAATCAAAAATAATTTAAAGAAAAATTCAATCCTATAATACAAATACAAAATTTTTCATATTGTATAACAGATCTGCTTTATATTTATTTGCCTTGATTACAACCTGATTTTAATTGAAATTGTTTGTAAGCCTGTTAATTTGTAAAAGTGAAAGAATAAATTGAAAATGTTTTATAAAACTATATTTCGGAATTAAACACAATTGAATTGATCTTTTTAATATTCTCAACCGTATTTTGCTGAAATTCTCTGACCATGGCAAAATTTGTCAAACCGAAATCAACAAGAGGCTCAATATTTTCTCCGTTTAAACCCCCGATTGCAACAATGGGTATCTTAACTCTGCTAAAAACTTCTTTTGCCAAGTCAACACCCACCGGAATATAATCTTTTTTAGTCGGAGTTTTAAAGATAGGACCCACGCCTATATAATCGGCACCGTCTGATTCCGCTTTAATCGCCTGATCAAGAGAATGTGTGGATTTGCCGATAATAAAATTTCCCGGAACTATTTTTCTCGCCTCTTTGACGGAAAGATCATCCTGGCCGAGATGGACACCGTCAGCACCGGAAAGGACCGCCAGATCGATATTATCATTAACGATAAAAAGAGTTTTTGT
>Ga0256846_1000232_pt1 | contig 23886 bp, 22 predicted proteins | sample TevniametaG_FD_189098 | JGI IMG/M metagenome (GOLD analysis project Ga0256846, IMG submission 189098) | Tube worm associated microbial communities from hydrothermal vent at the East Pacific Rise, Pacific Ocean - Tevnia | ecosystem: Host-associated > Annelida > Integument > Unclassified ...
ATTTTTTCACAGTATGCTCTTTGGAACACAAACAATTTTAATAATTAGAAACGTTAATAATATAGATTAAATTAATATTTGAAAATGCAGATAAAAACAGATAAATATAAACTATATGCAGTGGCAGGTTTTGTCGCATTTTTTGCATTTATTTTTTTTGCCGATAGCCAAGCCGGCTCCGATGACTTGTATAAGAATGCAAAATTCAGACAAGTCAGGAATAAGGCTTTCGGTTTCGGAGAAAAATTAGTTTATGACGTACAGTATGGTTTTATCAAAGCCGGCGAAGGTACAATGCAAATAATGAAGAAGCCGCTGAATATTAAGGGCAGACAGGCTTATGACCTTAGATTTTCGGTGAAGTCAGCCGCAAGTCTTGATTTGTTCTACCATGTTAGGGATAGATATAGGTCTGCCATTGACGTCAAAGGTATTTTCCCGTGGATATTCGAGCAGAAAATTCGGGAAGGTGGATATAGGCATTATTTCAAGGCTTTCTTTGACCAACTGGGGCATAAGGCTTATGCAAACAAAAAGAAATACAAAGTTCCGGAATATGTCAATGATGTTCTTTCCGCTTTCTATTATGTTCGCACACTTGACTTGGCGTCAATGAAACCCGGACATTTGATTCATCTTAAAAATTTCTGGAAAGACTCTACATATACATTAAGTGTCAGAATACATAAGAGAAAAATTGTTGAAGTTCCATCGGGCAAATTCAGATGTATCGTTGTCGAGCCGGTAGATATGCAGGGCGGTCTATTCCGCAATATCGGAAATATTTATATTTATTTAACTGATGATGAGGTAAAAATGCCCGTCAAAGTTGCTACAAAAATTCTAATCGGAGAAGTATCTGCGCAGCTAACACATTACAGTGGGATTAAAGGTACATTAAAAGCCAAACTTAAATAATATATAATTGGAATGAAGTATGAAAAAATATCTTATTATAATAGTTGTTCTATTTAGTTTTTTAAGGCTTTACGCCGACTATGACAAATTCTCGTTGTTCGATGCCATGAAGGACAAATACGGCTCTCTGAAATCCGTATCGGCAATGATATATAATAAGGCTGATAAAGTCAAAGCCGGTATGATTGCCCAAAGGGGAAATAAATATAAAATCGAGACAAAAAATCTCAGATTGGTTTCGGACGGTAAAACAATATGGAATTACAAGGTAGCTGACAAAAAAGTGATTATCAGTAGTGTGGATTCTTATGATTCAAATCAAAGTCTTGATTATATTTTCTTTTCTTTTTTGACGGATTTTGAGCCTGTTTCATTACAAACAAATAAAGGTAATTATGTCCTGAAACTAGCATTTAGTAAGAAAATGAACACTACTATTGATACACTCGTATTAAATATTGATAAAAAAACATTATCTATTAAAGCTATTCAAATGAAGTCAGCATATTCAATGCAAACTTGGGAAATTCATAAATTAGTATTAAATCCGAAGATAAAGAAAAGAACATTTAAATTTAAAATTCCTAAAGGTACGGAAGTAATAGATTTAAGGTAATTTTTTATTCATTATTTGACGCACTTTTTCCAAGTCATTCTTTGTATCAACGCCAAAGAGTGGGATTTCCGTTTTCATACAAATATATTTAGCACCGTTCTGTAAGAGCCGAAGCTGTTCGAGCTTTTCCATAATCTCCAATTCCGATTGCGGCAATTCGCCAAAACGTAATAATGCTTGATGGGCGTAACAATATATACCAATATGTTTCCAAAACTGCCCGATGGAAAGCCTGTCCTCAGGTCTTGCATCTCTCGGGTAGGGAAGCAAGGAACGAGAAAAATACAATGCACTATCATCATTTCGGAGGACTACTTTAACGGTCGAAACATCTACCAATTCATCAATATTATCAATCTCACTAATTACAGTTCCTACATCAGCATCGGATTCAATTGTTTTGCGAAGAAGTTCATCAATTAGTTTTCCTGTGATAAACGGTTCGTCCCCTTGAATATTAACAATATAGTCATAATGTTCGTTTAGGGAATTTAAGGCATAAATAATTCTATCGGAACCACTATTAATATTCTTCGGTGTCATAATACACTCTGCACCGAACTCCTTGCAGGCATATTCAATTCTATCATCATCAGTAGCAATGATAACTCTTTCCAACAATTGCGAGGCGGAAGCGGCTTTCCAGACGTAGTAAATAAGCGGTTTGCCGTTTATATCAGCCAAAGGCTTACCGGGGAGACGTGTTGAGTCATATCTGGCAGGGATTATACCTATTGCTGATTTTCCTATCATATTGCTACCTAAAAGGCGTCCATACAAAACTTGCAAATGGAGTGATAAACGGCTGAGTGAAAAACGCAAATCCGAAATCGGCGGCAAAGCTTGTGTTGCACATACGAAGTCCGAGCATTATCAGGGTATTCGCAGAATGTGTAACATCAATATTCCATATTTCACCAATTACATGCAGGTCGTTCCTATTCGGAAATTTGCTGTCGAAGCCCAAGCCCAGACCGAAAGCCCCATTGGGATAAGTAAGTTGGTAGTCGTATTGATTAAAATGAATATCGTAGTAATTCAAAGCGCCTGCTTTATAAATTACATTTGTTGTAATAAGTGTTCGCCCGAAATCAACTGTTGTATTGAAATATAAATGCCAGAGCTTATTATTATGATTGATGAATGCAAGATTAGAGCCAAGTGCGAAAGAAAGTGAACGAGCATTCTTAGTAAATGCCATTTTGTAAAGAGAAATCTTGGCATCAATATTTGATATTTGTTGGCTTGATGCAATAGTAGGAAGCATTGTCCTTCCGGCAGTGAGCGAGAAATAATCGCTAATACCAAGACCCATTTGAAAAAATAGAACTTCAAAGGAGCCGAGATAATGATTGGAAGATATTGGTTCGGCAGTCGGCATTAGGAATATTCGGTTGGCATGCTTGTATTCTTTGACTTTTAGTAAAATATCAAATATCTGGTCATCATAAATAACGGCATTACCAATTTCCGTTTTAATTTTTATTCCTCTGCTACCTTCCTCGGTGAATATTTTTGTAATAACGCCTGTTATCATATCGCCGTTATTTAATTTCACCGAATAAACAGTTTGTTCATCTGCTTCGAAATCCTTTAAATCATATACTGCACTTGCTATCTGCGTAATAAGTAGAAAGAGTAATAATACAAATATATATCTTCTGTTTCTCATAAAAATCACACGAAAAAATTATGGTTTACGCTCTGAAAATGCCAACTGTCCGCACGCCGCATCAATATCAAAACCGCTTGAAGTACGAACAAAAGCATTAGCACCTTCATTGCGCAGTCGGCGGACAAAATCCTCAATTTCACTTATTGTGGCGGCTTTCAAGCCCGACACATCAGTCTCGATAAAACTAATATCGTGATAAGGAATAATATTTATTTTGGACGGGATACTGCGAACAAATTTAGCAAGACGTTTCATATCATCATCACTATCGTTCAAACCCTTGAATAAGATATATTCATAAGTAATGGGTAATTTTGTTTTACGATAATAATCCTCAATAACTTGACGCAGGGATTCGATATTCCATTTAGTATTAACGGGTATTAATTTATCCCGCAAACCATTAGTTGTAGAATGCAATGAGATAGCAAGTTTCACGGGCTTTGGCAGATGCTCCAGAAGTATTTTGATTTTAGGTACTATACCGGCAGTAGAAACAGTGATTTTCTTGCTACTGACAATTGGATTAATATCATTTGTTAGTATCTCAATTGCTTTTACAACATTATCAAAGTTTTGCAGAGGTTCGCCCATACCCATAAATACCACATTTGTAACTTTCAATCCGGTGTCAGCTTCCACATTCAGCACTTGGTCAACAATTTCCGCCGCAGTTAAGTTGCGAGTTAATTTCAGTTTACCGGTAGCACAGAACATACAATTAATACCGCAGCCGACTTGGGAAGAAACACAGAGTGTCAGACGCTTTATGGTTTCGTCATCTTCATTATTGTCATAGCTTGGAATTAAGACCGATTCAATAGAATTTCCACCGACAAGATTGAACAAATACTTAACTGTGCCGTCCGAAGACTTTCGGGTAATGAAATCCTTTATCGAATTAATAATAAATTCTTTTTTCAGACGAGTCTTGAGCTTTTTCGGAATTAGCTTGAACGCTGTAAAAGTCTCAGCCCTCTGTGCATAAAGTTCTCTGAAAATTTGCTCGGCACGATACTTGGGTTCGCCCCATTTTTCCATCAGGGTTTGCAAATCTACGAGAGATAAATTCTTAATGCAGTCTTTTTCTATTTTATTTTTATCAGACAATTTATACAATGAAATTAATTAATTTATCTTGAACAAAAATAATTTTTCTAATTTGTTTGTCGCCAATGTGTCTCTGCACATTTTCATCACTAAGAGCGGCTTTCTGTACTTCGTCTTGGCTCGCTCCTGCCGCAAGCGAAAGCTTCGCGCGTATTTTGCTACGCACTTGAACTACAACTTCAATCTCTTTTTTTACGATTTTAGATTCGTCATAATTCGGAAATTCTTGCAAAACAATCGAATCGTTATGCCCCAAAATACGCCACAATTCCTCGCCAAGATGTGGAGCAAAAGGAGACAAACATAAAACGAATTTCTCAATAGCTTCTTTTGGTTTGATTTCATACTTGGAAAACTCGTTGATGAAAATCATCATCTGGGATACCGATGTATTGAAATGCAAATGCTCAATATCTTCACCGATTTTCTTTATTGTGCTATGCAAAACAAATTCCTGCTCAGGATTTAGCGGCACATTGCCTATAGATTGCGACAAACTGCCGTCTTCATTAACAATCATTCGCCACACTTTGTTTAGAAATCTGTGAACTCCCTCAATACCTGTCTTTTTCCAAGGTTTAGAATCTTGCAAAGGACCCATAAACATCTCGAATAAGCGGAGAGAATCGGCACCGAACTCGGCAACAACATCATCGGGATTAATCACATTTCCGAGTGATTTCGACATTTTTCTTCCGTCTTCACCCATTATCAAGCCCTGATGAAAAAGTTTTTTAAACGGTTCCGGTGTGGAAACATAAGAATAATCATACAGCACTTTGTGCCAAAACCTTGCATAGAGCAAATGCAAAACGGCATGTTCGGCACCACCGACATATAAATCGACTCCACCATTATCCATCCAATACTTCTCTTTATCCGGTTCGCAGAAAAAATCATCATTATGCGGGTCTATATACCTCAAATAATACCAACAGGAACCCGCCCACTGCGGCATTGTATTTGTTTCAAATCTTGCCTTTTGCTTGGTCTTCGGGTCGGTAAAGTTTACCCATTCATCAATTTTTGCCAATGGAGACTCACCCGTGCCTGCCGGTTGAAAATCCACTACATCGGAAGGCAATTCCAGAGGTAATTCCTCGAAATCCAAATTACGGCGGCTACCGTCCTCAAAGAACATAATCGGAATTGGTTCACCCCAATATCGCTGACGTGAAAACAGCCAATCACGCAATTTGAATTGTACACGTCCTTTGCCTATTCCCTTATTTTCCAACCAATCAATAGTCGTTTTCATTGCTTCATCAGTCGTCAATCCGTTTATAGTAAACTCCTCATTTGCGGAATTAACACCGACACCTTGTTGTGTCAATGCTTCTTTTTGAATATCAATTTCTTTTCCGTCAGCAGGAGCAACAACCTGAATAATCGGCAAATCGAAAGCAGTAGCAAATTCGTGGTCGCGTTCATCATGCCCGGGTACCGCCATAATAGCACCGGTTCCATAATGAGCCAGAACGTAGTCTGCAATCCATACGGGAATTTCTTTACCGGTTGCCGGATTGACTGCATAAGCACCTGTAAAAACGCCCGACTTCTCTTTACTCAATTCGGTTCTTTCCAAATCACTCTTCAATGCCGCTTTTTGAGTATATTCCTCAACTTCTTTACTAAACTCGGTACTTGTGATTTCACCAACTAATTGATGTTCGGGGGCAAGTACCATATAGCTTGCACCGAAAATAGTATCCGGGCGTGTAGTAAAAACTTCGATTTCTTTATCGGAATTAGCAATTTTGAACTTAATCTCGGCGCCCTCACTTCGCCCAATCCAATGCTTCTGCATTTCCAAGGTAGAAGCAGGCCATTCGACTAATTTCAAATCATCAAGAAGCCTTTGTGCATAAGCCGTAATTCTTATCATCCATTGGCGCATAGGGCGACGTTCTACGGTATATCCCTTACCACGCCACTCGTCCACTTCTTCATTGGCAAGTACTGTTCCAAGTGCCTCGCACCAATTGACCGGTATCATTGCGATATATGCAAGCCGGCGACTATCAATATATTCATTAATTACTTTTTCATTTGTCAGATTCTCCGGGATAGGCAATTCTTCAATTGGTCTGGCTTTCTGCAATTTCTCGTCGAACCAAGAATTGTATATTTTCAGGAACATCATTTGCGTCCATTTGTAATAACCGGGGGAAGTAGTATTTATTTCCCTGTCCCAATCATACCCCAAACCGAGCATATCAAGTTGTTTCTTAAAGACGGCAATATTGGTTTCTGTTGCTTCGACAGGATGAATACCCTTTGTCATACAGTATCGCTCGGTTGGCAAACCGAAAGCATCGAAGCCCATAGGATGCAGGACATTGAACCCTTTCATTCTTTTGTAACGAGCAATAATATCGGTAGCAGTATATCCCTCGGGGTGTCCGATATGTAAGCCCTGGCCACTCGGATAGGGGAACATATCCAGAATATAATACTTGGGTTTTGTTCTGTTGTCATCAGTTTTGTATATGTTTTTTTCTTTCCAAAACTTCTGCCATTTATTTTCAATATCTTTAAAAGGGTACGATGCCATAACTTTTTTTATAATAATGTCTATTCAAACTTCAAATTTACAAAATACTTAGTAAATATCGAACGAATGTCGTAATTGAATAATAATTTCTTAATTTTGAATACTATTGAAAATGGAAAAGAGAGAAATGAATTATTTGGAATTAGATACACCGGCACTGTTAATCGAAAAGCAAACAATGCTCGGCAATATCAAAAAAATGCAACATATTGCAGACGCAAGCGGGGTTAAACTTCGCCCGCATACAAAGACGCACAAAATACCGGAAATTGCTAAATTGCAGATTGAAAGCGGGGCTTCGGGTATTGCTGTTGCAAAACTTTCCGAAGCGGAAATTATGGCTGATGCCGGTATTGACGATATTCAAATTGCTAATATTATTGTCGGTTCAAAGAAAATCAAGCGTCTGCTCAATTTGAAAAAGCGTGTAAAATCACTTTCTTGTAATGTTGATTCTGTCGAAGCGGCAATTGCAATTTCTGAAATATTTGAAAAAGAGAACTGCTGGCTTGATGTATTCATCGAGATTAATAGCGGACATAATCGCAGTGGATTGAATGAATACAAGGATATTTATCAGCTCGCAAAAACAATACAAGACTTGCTTGGTATTAATTTAATCGGGCTTTTTACGCATGCCGGTCAGGCTTACGCCGCCGATTCGCAAGACGAAATAAAAAATATAGGTGAAAAAGAGGGCGAGTTCCTTGTCGAACTGTCCGAAAGATTGATGCAAGAAAGAATTTTTATTCCAAAAATAAGCGTTGGTTCGACTCCTACTGCTCCTTACAGTTCGAAAGTAGAAGGTGTAACCGAAATCAGACCCGGCAATTATATTTTCCACGACATAATTCAAACAAAATTAGGTGTTTGTACAATAGAGGAATGTGCTTTGTCTGTCTTGGCAACAGTCATCAGCATACCCGATAGCGAACGCATTATTATTGATGCAGGTGCAAAGGCACTTTCAAAGGACAAAGGCGCCTCGAAAACATTAGCACCACAGGGGCATGGCTTTGTAATCGGCAAGGAATGTGTAATAGAAAGATTGAATGAAGAACACGGTATTATTACTCATAGCGGGGAAACGTTTTCAATAGGCGAAAAAATCAGAATTATTCCGAATCATGCATGCGTTGTTATGAATCTTTTTGACTCCGCCTATCTTATTGAAAACAATAAAGTCATTATGCAATACGAGATAAAAGGTAGGGGTAAGTCTCAATAAATTAATTAGGTGAATAATGGGTTTCTTTCCTAAAAAAGGTAAATTTGAAAACTGGAAATTAGTATATACAACAAATATGGATATTGATGCAGAGCATTATAGAGCCAATCTCGAAGGTGCTGATATTCCTGTCCAAATTCTTTCCCAATTTGATTCGTCAAGAATGCTCACTGTCGGGGATTTTGCTCTCGTGAAAATTTTCGTACCCGATGAATACTATGAAGATGCACGCAAAATAATTGATGATATTAACAAAGGACAGAGTGAACCCGAAGAAGAAACGGTTTAATCGCCAAACTCTCTAAGTAATAATTCATAGGCTTTGTTTATTTCCTGAGTTCGCTTTTTTGCAAGCGATTTAATCTCTTCACCGAGAGTATCTACCTTATCCGGGTGGTATTCTTTTATTTTAATTTTGTAAGCGGTTTTGATTTCCGTAATTCCGGTGCTGTTTCCAAGCCCGAGAATTTTTAATGCACTATTAATATTTAGAGCCGTATGCCCCACATTCTCAGTACTATCATTTATATTACTTGCCGCCTCGTCAATAGCCCTTTTCAATTCATCGTCATCATCTATTAAATTAGTATTGGAAAAATCATCAAAAACAAGTTCATCTACTTGTTTGGATTTCACAATATTTTTTATTCTATTAAAAATTTGTCCCATTTATCAAACCTCTTATCAAAATTCAATGCATTGCTACAAACGATAAATTGTAAATAGTATTTTTACTATTTCTTTTTAAAACGATAAATGTTTATTTTAGCATTACACATTTATTGCAGTGTAACTAAAAATGATTTTAATAGATAATATACTTGTAAGTGACGAAATATTTACAACGAAATTCAGTTGTGAATTGTCCGAATGCAAAGGTGCTTGCTGTACTTTCCCCGGTGAATATGGCGCCCCCGTTCTTGACGAAGAAGTAGCAATTATCGAGGATTGTCTGAGTGTGGCTTTTGAATATTTACCGCAAAAATCAATTGCAATTATCAAGGAAAAAGGATTTATAGAAGGGAGCAAAGGGGATTTTTCTACGGCGTGCATTGACAAAAAGGATTGTGTTTTTGTTTATTATGATAGTGATATTGCAAAGTGCGCACTCGAAAGAGCGTATTTTGACGGAAAAATTAAATTTAGAAAACCGCTCTCCTGTCATTTATTTCCAATTAGGATTTCGGATTTTGGTGGAGATTACTTATATTACGATGAGTTCACCGAGTGTAAAACGGCATTGATACACGGAGAGGCAAAAAATACATATATTTTTGAAAATGTGAAAGACGCATTAATCAGGGCTTACGGAACCAAATGGTACAATTTGTTGAATGAATATTCAAAAAATCAAAAAGATTAGAGTATGAAATTATCTCTTGACATAAAAACAGGCTTGTCGCAAACGCTGACACCACAGCAGATACAGTATTTAAAACTGTTACAACTGCCGCAGATACAGCTTGAGCAGTATGTCATACAAGAGCTTGAACAAAATCCTATGCTCGAAGAAATTGATGATAATACCGCCCAGCCGGCGAACGAAGACTTATTAATTCCTGATGAAGATTCATCGAACAAGCCGGATAAATTTATTGACGATGAACCGGAGCCGTTTGAATTCTATAAAATGATTGCTCAGGAAGATACACCGAAAGCAAAAGATTATTCCACTTATGGTGATGAGGATTCCGGCGCCCCATATCAAATTAAAGACAGCGTAACATTTTATGATGATTTAATTCAACAACTTCGCTTTTTGCCACTTACAGATGAGGAGTATATACTCGGCGAACAGATTGTCGGCAATGTGAGCGAAGACGGCTATCTCCGCCGTGATTTGCCGGAAATTGTAGAAGAAACAAATGTATTAATAGCAGAGTTAAATCTTAATAAAAGAACAAAGGCTGAAAAAATTGAACGAGAAGCGCGTTCTAAAAACTTCAACCCCGCAAGGAATTATCAAGTTTCGGAAGAAGCGCTAAAAATATTGAACAGACATAATGGCGGCATAGCGGAAGTTGAAAAAATAGATGATGATAATGACAATCTTAAAGAAGTTAGCATTGAGCAGGCTGAAAAAATATTATCTCTAATTCAAAATCTCGAACCGCCCGGAATAGCATCTCGTACATTGCAGGAATGCCTTATTGCCCAGTGCAAGGCGCTTTCGCCCGAACGTGAAGGCAGAGATTTAGCCCTTGCCGTTCTCGAAGATACTTATGATGCATTTACAAAAAAACATTTCCATATAATAAAAAAACGCTTAGATATTGGCGATGATGATGTACGGCGTATTTTTGATTTAATTCGTCATCTAAACCCTAAGCCGGGTAATGCTATTTCCGACAATGTGTCTCAAACTGTTATTCCTGATTTCATTATCGAAAAAGAATCCGGTACAAACGAACTATTGATAACTGTAAATGATAGTAGTTTGCCTGTTATCAGGCTTTCGGAAGCGTATAAAAAAATTAAAAAAGAAGCAAAATTTAAGCTGTTCAACAAGGAAACAAAAGAATGGATTAGGAATAAATATGAAGATGCTAAATTCCTAATTCAGGCAATCAAGCAAAGAAAGAATACTATGCTTAAAGTAATGACGGCAATTACCGCTTTGCAACGGGACTTTTTCGATTTAGGTCCTTCGGGTTTGAAGCCGCTTATTTACAAAGATGTTTCGGAAGCAACCGGTCTTGATATTTCTACTGTCTGCCGCATTGTAAACGGAAAATATGCACAGACGGAATTTGGCACATTCGAGTTAAAATCATTTTTCTCCGAAGCCCTACCGAACGAAGATGGCGAAGAAGTTGCTACTTCCGTGATTAAACAAGTGTTGAAAGATATTATTGATGCCGAACCTAAAGACAAACCATATTCCGACCAAAAATTAGTCGGTGAATTGAAAAAAAGCGGTTATAAAGTTGCTCGGCGTACAGTTGCAAAATATCGGGAGCAATTGAAAATTCCTGTAGCAAGATTAAGAAAAGAATTATGAGGATTAGAACTTGACAATAGTCGAACTACTCGCAAATATTGAACACAGGCTCCGCCCGTTTATTATCAAATTGCCGCCAAAATCTGCAACCGCACTATTTTCAACAGGTAGAAAATTATTTATTTCTATGCTTGCAAATGACAGACCAAATGAGCGGATTATTATTCCAAACAAAGAAACAAAAGTATTATGGAGTATTAAATTTAATTCTCCCCTATTTAATGCTGCCGGTATGTTCAAACGCGGCGAGGGATATTATACTGTTGCGAAACAAGGCGCCGGCGCTTATCTTGCGGGAACAACAACAAAACTTGAACGAAAAGGAAATATTTTTTCAGGTATAAAACACCCTGCGGCGGCATTCCCTCGTTCGGCAATGGCTATCAATTGGATGGGACTACCCAACGAAGGACACGAAATCGTTGCCAAACGATTAAGCCGTATTGACAAAATCGAGGGCTGTCCCATTGGTGCAAGTGTTGGTTCCGACCCAGAGCAGGAAGACATTGAAGCACTTAACGGAATTATTGACGGTTTCAAACTTTATGCCCGAGCAGATGTTGATTTTATTGAACTCAACGAAAGTTGCCCGAATGTCGAACACGAGCATTCCGCTGAAACAATAAACGGTCTGGACAAATCACTTGTCGAACGTCTGGAATATATCACGCAACATTATATACAAACACGCGATAAATTCCTTCCCATCATTGTTAAGTTTTCAAATGATACTGCACCGGAACTTGTGCCTGCAATTATTGATATTCTTACAACACTCGGTTTTGATGGAGTGAATTTCGGTAATACATCAACCGATTACTCGGTTCTACAAAAAAACATAGATAAAAGCGAAAGCGATTTATATAATTATTTTACCGGAAATATTGGCGGCGGATTGAGTGGTAGAGTGTTGAAAACACGTTCGTTTGCACTTGCTTCGATTGCCGTGAAATCGCTTACAAATATCAACCCGACACAAGAGTTCAATATAATTAGAACCGGTGGTATAGAAAACTACGAGGATATTAAACTATCCGAAGCGGCGGGAATATCGCTCAATCAATGGTTTACGGGTTATTTCGATGCTTTTGCCCGCAACGGACATCAGCTCTACGCACACATATTTAAATAAAAACAGCAAACGAATATTTGACTAACTGCGTAAGTTTGCTTATTTTTATAAGTTAAATTTTAGTTAATGAAAATGAACTTTTTGAGGAAAGACTATGTATGATATTTTGAAAAACAAAGATGCGGAAATGTTCGACGCAATTACTAATGAATCCAAACGCCAAACGGAAAAAATCGAACTGATTGCAAGTGAAAATTTTGTGTCCGATGCAGTAATGCAAACACAAGGCTCCGTCCTTACAAATAAATATGCGGAAGGCTATCCGGGACGCCGCTACTATGGCGGTTGTGAATGGGTGGACGTTGCCGAAGATATAGCCCGCGACAGATTGAAAAAATTATTCGGTGCAGAGTATGTAAACGTACAACCGCACAGCGGCAGCAGTGCTAATATGGCTGTTTATTTCTCATTTCTGAAATACGGCGATACTGTAATGGGACTAAATCTAGCCCACGGCGGACATCTTACGCACGGCTCGCACGTTAATTTTTCCGGAAAGTTTTTCAATTTTGTTCCCTACGAACTTAATTCCGAAACCGGAACAATTGATTATGATATGGTCGAAACACTTGCTTTGAAAAACAAACCAAAAATGATAACGGTAGGTGCTTCCGCCTATCCGCGTGATATTGATTTTAAAGCTTTTCGCGAAATTGCAGACAAGGTGGGTGCATTTGTCTTTGCCGATATAGCACACCCGGCAGGGTTAATCGCCAAGGGACATCTGACTAATCCTCTGCCCCATGTTCATGTTGTCGCAAGCACAACACACAAGACATTACGAGGACCACGCGGCGGTATTATTATGATGGGAAATGATTTTGAAAATCCATTTGGTGTTGTTGCTCCGAAATCCGGTCGTGTCAAGCGTATGGGCGAACTGATTGATTCTTGGGTTATGCCAGGGATACAGGGCGGTCCTCTTATGCACGTTATAGCGGCAAAAGGTGTTGCATTCGGCGAAGCTCTTACCGATGAATTTAATGACTATATCATTCAAGTAATGAAAAATGCAAAGGCAATGGCACAAGCTCTGAATGATAAAGATTACAATTTGGTCAGCCGCGGTACGGACAACCACCTTATGCTTGTTGATTTGCGTAATAAGAATCTAACAGGAAAGCAGGCAGAAAATGCTCTTGATAAAGCAGGCATCACCTGCAACAAAAACACCGTTCCTAATGAAACTCAATCGCCGCTTGTTACTTCGGGTATTCGTCTCGGCACACCTGCTGTTACTACTCGCGGTATGAAGGAAGATGATATGCGTTTCATCGTTGATTTGATTGACAAAGTAATTACGAATTATGAAAATGAAGATGTTCTAAACGAAGTAAAAGCACAAGTAAAAGAATTTACTTCGCAATTCAAGCTTTTTGCCTATTAAACCTTCATCGGAATAAGAAAATAATAAAAAAACCGCATCCATCTGGGTGCGGTTTTTTTATATCAAATCAATAGCCCTGTATTTCAACACGAGGAAAAACCTGTATCCCCTCCGAAGATAGAAACTTAAAGACAGACAGTATCGCAAAAGTATTATCTATCTAACAGAATCTATCAAGAAATCTATAATATTTATTCGTTTTATTCCTTTATTATCATTAGCTATAATATTTGTATCCATACTTAAAACAAATTTTGGATAATTATCTTCAATTTTTAATAATGGCGTAAATTCTCGCTCTATAGTTTTTTCGGAGGCTAATAAATATGATACTTGAATGTAAATTTTTTCATTTTGTTTTGTAGCAATAAAATCAATTTCTTTGCCTGCATGATTGCCAACATTTACTTTATAACCTCGAACCAATAATTCCATATAGACAATGTTTTCTAATATTTGAGCAATATCGTCATTGCGAAACTGCAAAATACTATGACGCAATCCCAGGTCATTGACATAGTATTTTTCATTGATTTCTAAAAGTTTTTTACCTTTTATATCATATCTCTGAACCTTATGTACGATATAAGTTTTTAGAAAATAATTTAAATAATTCTGAATAGTATCGGAATAAATGACATTCTTTTGCGACTTCAAATATTTAGCAATATTATTTGCCGTTAATAGATTACCAATATTATCAAGAATAAAATTAAGGATTTTTTCTAATAGCGAAACATTCCTAATCCTATATCTTGCAATAATATCTTTCACCAAAATACTACTGTATATACCGTTAAGATATTGGAAAACGGTCTCGTCTGTCTGTTCTAAATGAAATATTCCTGGTAGTCCGCCATATCTGATGTATAATTCAAATGAATTTTGATAAGAAACAAAATTTTCTCCTTGAAATTCTATAAATTCTGAAAAAGAAAGTGGATAAATATTGATTTCAATATATCGACCTGCAATCAAAGTAGCAAGCTCTGATGATAATAATTGAGCATTACTACCACTGAGATATATATCATATTTCTCACTTTTATTTAACGAAACTATTAATTTTTCCCATTGTTCTATCTCTTGAACTTCATCAATGAATAAATACTTTTTTCCATTTATTGAAGAATAATTTGACTCAATATATTCATTCAACTGCTTATAATTCTGAATGGAATCAAATCTTATGTCTTCTTTATCTATGAATATTATTTGCGACTTATCTATTTCCGAGCTTATTAACTCGGAAATTATTTGTTTTAAGAAATAACTTTTGCCAACTCTTCGCATACCGGTAATTATCTTAATTATCGGTTTGTCAATAAAGGTTTTTATTCTATCATAATATATTTGTCGTTTAACTATCATAATAAACTCTCATTAATAAACGTTAAGGGTATATCCTAAACAATACTATATACGTATAATAGTTCAGGATATATGCTAAATTAATATTTTTTTGTGGATAATAAAAGAAATTTAATAACATATTAAGGATATATCCTATATAATACCATAAATGTATCATAGTTCAGGATATATGCTGAATAAATATTAGTAAAAAAAAGACTGTCTCATTTGTATAGGGACAGCCTTTTGAATATTTTCTATCGTTTTCCATTATTCCTTTTTATTGGATTTTATGAGAAAGTATATTCCGGCAATGACAAAAGGAATACTGAGCAACTGCCCCATATCAAGCGGCAAACTATGTTCGAACGCCGATTGAACTTCCTTGAAAAATTCAATTATAAACCTTGCTCCAAAAACAAGGATTAGGAAAATACCAAAAAAACGACCGGTAGGAATTTTTCCGTCAAACTTGAAGTAGGAACGAAATAAATAAACAAAAATAAGTAGGTAAGCAAATGCTTCATAGAGCTGTGCAGGGTGTCGCGGCAAGCTGTCTATTCTTGCAAAAACAACTGCCCAAGGGGACGATGACACACTCCCGAGAATTTCTGAATTGAAAAAATTACCGAGTCTAATAAGAAAACCAGCCAGTGCTACTACGATGACCACCCTGTCAAGTATCCATAGCATCGTATATTTCGGATATTTTTTAATATAAAATAACAAGGCAATGAGAATACCAATCGCCGCCCCATGACTTGCCAGACCACCCTCCCATATTTTTAGAATTTTAATGGGATTTGACAAATAGTACATTGGGTCATAGAAAAGACAATGCCCCAGTCTCGCTCCGATAATTGTTCCTATAATCATCGTAATTGTTAGGGCTTCCAAGTCTTTTAACGGTCGTTTTTCTTTAATGAAAAATTTTGTCATTATATTATAGCCGAGAACAAAGCCAAGTGCAAAGAGCAATCCGTACCAACGAACAGCAACAGGACCAAGCCGAAAAATTTCCGGTGAAATATCCCAACTAATATATCCGATAAAATCCATATTTATTTCTCCTCGGAACGATTGCTGTCAATAGGATTTGCCGCCCACAAGAATTTTTTTCGCAATAAGTCATAGTATGAACTTTCCAGCGGTTTTATTAATTTAATGATTGCTTCGGAGCGTTTGATATTTACCTCCGCTTTGTCTTTAAGTATTTTAATAATTTGTCCGTCAACCACAAAATTCGCTTCACCCGTATTAGATAATACTTTGCATTTGACGTCATTCGTATCGGGAATAACTACCGGACGCAAGTTCAATGAATGTGGCGAGACGGGTGTCAGGCATAATACCTGTGTTGCCGGAGCAATAACAGGACCATTGCAAGAAAGCGAATAGGCGGTCGAACCGGTCGGTGTTGTTATAATTAAACCGTCCGCTCGATAGTCTGCAATATGATGGTCATTAGCATAAGCCTTCACCGTAATCATACGCGAAGAGTTTCTTTTTTCAATGACAAAGTCATTAAGGGCATAGAGTTTTTCACCGTCAATTTCGGTTTCAATCACAAATCTATCTACAACTCGATAGTTGCCGTCAATTAAATCCTTCAGCCCCTGTTCGATATTATCAATAGAATATTCTGCGAGAAAGCCGAGTTTACCGACATTGAATCCGATAATCGGAATATTGGAATTAATCAATGTTCTTGCCGCCGAAAGCATTGTCCCGTCCCCGCCGAATGAGATAACCGCATCGGCATAGCGCTCGAACTCATCAAGAGGAATAGCCTTAATTTTATCTGCAATTTCGGGTGAAACATTATCTACCAGTCTTTGCTGAGCATAAACCTCGGCATCCATTTTGACTAATAATTCAGCCGCTTTTTCGGCATATTTAATAGCCGCCGGCTTGTCTGCATTTTCAAATAGTGCAATCTTTTTCATTTTACCTCAAATATTTGAGAGGAATATCATTTCAAAATAAATAATGATTAGCTTTTGACCAAATATTTATGCTTATTTGATAAAAATATAAATCTCATTAATAATTCTTTTCGCGATTTATTATTGTCATTCCAGCAAAATCAAAGAAAGTTAAAGACACACCACCCCGTTCTGACGCTGCGCGTCAATCCACCCCTCATCAAAGCAAAGAGGGAAAAGAAAAGCAAACAGCCGCACCCACACCCCAGCCATCTCCCAAAGGGCGAGAATGAGAACAATCGCGATGTACATCACCGTAACCTAAAGAATACGGTTAGGATAGGGATATAAATTAACCGGAGCCTTCAGGGTGCGATTTGAATTAGAACATTACCTTTTATGTATTTCTACTACATTGACTCCTAATTATAGTTACAAAAAATATAAAGAAAAAGGACTGAAATATCTTAATATTTCTTATCTTTGCAGAATATATGTTTAATAAACAAATTGCAATTGTATGAAGAAGAAAAATTTAGCTGTTTGTACAGCATTCCTACTGTTATTTATGCTCTCTTGTGCTGACAAACAGGATAATGTTGTTGTTTATACAAGTGTTGACCAAGTATTTTCCGAACCTATTTTGAAGGACTTCGAGGAAAATACAGGTATAAATGTTAAGGTTATTTATGACACGGAAGAAACAAAATCGACAGGTGTATTAAACAGACTTATTGCAGAAAGGGATAATCCGCATTGTGATGTTTTTTGGAGTGGCGACCCCGTCCGAACAAATGTCTTAAAACACAAAGGAATAACACAAAGATATGTTTCACCGAACTCTGCCGATATTCCACTACTATATAAAGATAAAGGAAATCAATGGACAGGATTTTCTGCACGCTCCAGGGTGCTTATATATAATAAAAAAATGTTGTCAAAAGATGATGTCCCAAATTCAATATTCGATTTGGCAAAGCCTAAATACGCAAATAATGTCGCCATTGCCAATCCTCTTTTCGGAACTACTACGTTTCATATTGCGGCTCTATTTACCGCACTTGGCGATACTGCGGCAAAAGCGTTTCTTGCTGACTTGAAAAAAAATGGAGTGGTAATTGCTTCAAGTAACGGCGACGTTAAAAAACGCGTTATGATTGGCGAAATTGCCTGTGGGCTTACGGATACAGACGATGCTTTCGAAGCAATGAAGGAAAGTACTGATGTTGATTATGTATTTTTAGACCAAGCCGGCATAGGCACCTTAATTATGCCCAATACTGTTTGCTTGATTAAGAATTCACCACATAGCGAAAATGGGAAAAAATTACTTGATTATCTTCTTAGCAAAGAGAGCGAAGCAAAATTGGCGAAATCTTGCGCCCAAATGCCTCTACATAAAGGAGTGAAGACAACAAAATCTATTCCTTCGCTTGATAATATCAAACCTATGGAAATTGATTATGATAGAACTTCGCAGAAACTTGTAGAAATTCAGAATTTTCTTAAAGAATGGGCGAAATAAATTTAAAACTGTTGCTTATGAAAAGAGCTTTATTCAGGGTTAAAGCAAATACTATATTAGCTACATTTGTTTTCATAGTATTTCTTTTATTAATTGTTGTTCCTGTTTTTTATACAATTGGGACAACACTGATATTTGACGGCTCATTACAAAATAACCTTTCATTATTAGATAATAGTAGCCTATTTCTTCTCTTAAAAAGTAGTATGCTCGCTTTTTCCATTGCCTTTCTTTCTACTATATTGGGAGCAATTATAGCTTATTTACTCTATAAGACAAATATAAAATATCGTGGCTTTTTTAAGATTGGATTTTTGATTCCATTATTTGTTTCTCCATATATTTTGGCTGTTGCTTGGAAAGATTTTTTTTATTTTTCTATCGGTAGTAGTAGCATTATATCCACATATATCGGAGTGATTTTTGTATTAACAACAATTTACACACCTTTGTCAATGCTTATTATTGGTAGTGCTTTGACCAATATTTCTACTCATTTGGAAGAATCCGCTTTGACAATTGTTCGATTAAGAAGGATAATACTAAAAATTACTTTACCAATGATTAAACCTGCTATTATAACTTCTTTTGTACTAATATTTATATTGAGTATTTCCGAATTTACTGTGCCGGCATTTTTCGGAGTAGAAGTTCTTACGACCGAAATTTTTACTCAATTTTCAGCATTCTACAATCATTCATTTGCTATTTTGCAATCCACACTATTGATTTCAATTTGCATAGTACTGCTATTTATTGAGAGGAGGCATCTTGCTGATGCACAGTTTCTATCACTCGGAGGCAAAGGAAGAAACAATAGATTATATGAATTATATCAATGGAAATATGTAAGCTTCTCCTTGATTTTTATATTATTTTTTATCTTTATAATTCTACCGTTTATCATATTGTTTTATCAATCTTTTAAAGGTGGTTCCGTTCAATTTATTAAAGCATTCAGCTTATTGTTTCCTACTCTCGGAAGCTCAATAGGATTAGCAGTTATCGGGGCATTTGTCATTGTGCTTATCGGTTTTGCGTCCGCATATTTATTAACTATTAATGGCTCCCAAACAACCGGAAAACTATTTACTTGGCTATTGCTCTTTATTTTTGCAATACCATCTACTGTTTTTGGAATAAGCCTAATTAAATTTTACAATCACGCAATCTTTGATTTTATATATTCGGGATATGCCATTATCATAATTGGCTATGCAGGTAAATTTTCATTCATTTCTTCCAAACTAATAGCAAACGCAATTAAGCAAATTCCAAATTCCTTATTCGAAGCGGCGCAAATACAGGGAAGTAAACCATACAGACAAATTACTAAGATATTACTACCGTTAATTTTGCCTACATTGTTTGCGGCAATAGTTCTTAGCTTTATTTTTTGTCTTAGTGAACTTGGAACAAGCATTATGTTATATCCACCCGGAACAGAGATAATGCCGATTAAAGTATTTACAATTATGGCTAACGCTCCGCAATCGCTTACAAGTTCTATGTCTTTGGTAGTTTTTGCTATTACTTTGGTAATTATTTCATTTTTCTTTTTGATTGTCAAGATATATCAAAATAAATATAGCTACTATTATGATTAAATTATATAATATACAACATAGGTATAAAGACAAATCGGTGCTTAACGGTTTAGATTTACTTATACAAAAAAATCAATTGACATGCTTGCTCGGTGGCTCCGGTAGTGGCAAAACTACAATATTACGTCTCATTGCCGGTTTGGAAATTCCGGATAGCGGTACAATTTCAATTGATAATAGAACTGTGTCAAATAGTGGAGAAATATTAATACCCGCACATAAACGGGACATAGGATTTGTTTTTCAGGATTTAGCACTTTGGCCACATTATACGGTTTATAAAAATATTGCCTTTGGATTAATTGAGAGAAAAACATCAAATATTCAAGAGAAAGTCTCTGATATTTTAAAATTCTTTGGGATACAAGAGTATGGTAATAAATACCCACATCAATTATCCGGCGGACAGCAACAGCTTACTGCTATCGCCCGCGCTTTGGTACTTGAACCTAAAATTTTACTTATGGACGAACCGCTTGCTAATCTTGATGTCAAATTGAAACGGAAAATCTTGGATTATATAAAAATGCTCAATAGCAAATTAAACTTGACTATTATCTATGTAACACACGACCACCGTGAAGCCTTTGCTATTGCTGATGAAATTGTTGTAATCAATAACGGAATCATAGAAGACAAGGGAACTGTTCAGCAAATTAAAAATTCAAACAATGAATACGTCAAATATTTTTTAGAATACTAATATTTATATTTTCAAAGAATTATGGAAGGATAAAATTATGAAAGGATTTCTTACACTTTTACTTGGCATATTTTTAGTTTACGGTTGCGGCAAAGCCGAAAGCGAAAAAAATAATATTCCCGAAAAGAAAACCGAACCGGCAAAGACCATGCAAACTATTAAAAGCAATAATGTTGCTACTACTACTTTTACATTTGAGGATTACGAAACCGGTACAATTCCGAGTGATTGGTCGCAATATTTTACGGGCAGGGGTAGCGGAACAGATTGGAAAATTGTCGATGATAAGGGGAACAAAGTACTTGCTCAGCTTTCCTCGGATAACCCCAATTATCATTTTAACGTAATTGTTTTCGACAGTCTGACTGCAAAAAATCTAACCATGGAAGTAAAAATGAAAGGTGTTAGGGGTAGAATGGACCAAGGTGGAGGTTTTGTATGGCGTTTTAAAGATGCCGACAATTACTATGTTGTACGTGCCAATCCTTTGGAGGACAATGTTGTTCTCTACAGAGTAAAAGGCGGTGTCAGAACCGACCTGCCACTTATAGGAAAAGGGAGAACTTATGGTACAGATGTTGCACCGCTCGGCTCCGGTTGGAATGATTTGAAACTCGTAGTGGCAAATGATTTATTTACCGTCTATCTGAACGGCAAGCAATTATTCCAAGTGCGGGATACTACATTTGGCAATGCGGGCAAAGCAGGACTCTGGACTAAAGCAGATGCCGTTTCTTATTTTGATAATTTAACAATAACTGTAATTGAATAATTGAAAAAATATTCAACTATATTATCAGATTTTGGTTTGTTGATATTTGCAAACCGGAAATGAATTAAGTATTTTGCAATGTTATGAAGATAGACTTTAATAAATATCCGCAACCGAAGAAGCTGCGCCATCATACAGCGGCTAATTTGTATTTTCCGCTAGCAGAGCTGAAGAAAAGACCGCGTTATTATCCACCACTGATTGAGCAAATAGATTGGACGGCACACTTTGCAGACGGGTTGCCACCGGGAGTTCTTGATGTAGGTTGCGGTAAAGGAAAATTACTTCTTGATTTGGCAGAAAGCGAACCGAAGAAAAATTTCCTTGGGATTGAAGTAAGGAAAATTGTTACCGACTGGCTCGGCGGCGTTATAAGTGGTGAATCTATTCCTAATGTTTCCTTACTCTGGTATAGTGTTGTAAACGGTCTGAATTTCATTGAAAGCGAAAGTATCGAAAGGATACTATATTTATTCCCTGACCCGTGGCCCAAAAAGAAACATCAAAAACGGCGTGCTTTTAACAAGTCCGTTCTATCGGAATTTCATCGGGTACTTATTCCCGGTGGCAAATTGTCTCTTGCAAGCGATGTCCCCGAAGTACATCATCATCATCTCAAAATGCTCGAAGCAATCGGTTTATTTGATTATCAAATAATACCGAAGACAGACAGTTGGGATTTGCCCCCTACAAACAAAGAAACATTTTGCATAAAAGAGAATATACCTTTCGAGCGTATTATTGCCGTTAAAAAGAATAAAAACAAATAGGGAAACAATTCGTTTCAAACAATAAAAGATGAAAGTAAGCAATGGAAACAAAAATAGAAAAACTTAACCGTCTGAGAAAAGAGCGTAACGCAATAATTCTCGCTCATTATTATCAGGAAGCGGAGATACAGGATATAGCCGATTTTCTCGGCGATTCGCTGGCTTTGGCACAGGCGGCTAAGGAAACCGATGCAGATGTAATATTGTTCTGCGGTGTACATTTTATGGCAGAAACTGCCAAAATATTAAATCCGACAAAAACGGTTCTAATACCCGATATGGAAGCCGGTTGCTCGCTCGCCGATTCGGCGCCACCGGCTAAATTCAAGGAATGGGTGGAAGCGCATTCAGACCATACCATTCTTTCGTATATCAATTGTACAGCTGATGTCAAAGCAATGTCGGATATTATTGTTACTTCTTCCAATTCTGTCAAGATAGTTAATTCCCTGCCATCGAACGAAAAAATATGTTTTGCCCCCGATAAATATCTCGGTTCTTACGTTATGAAACAGACCGGTAGGGATATGGTGCTTTGGGACGGAAGTTGCGAAGTTCACGAACAGTTTTCCGAAATAGAATTGCTGAACTTGATGAGCAAATACCCCGAAGCCGATGTATTGGCACATCCGGAATGCCCACAAACTCTATTGGATTATGCCGATTTTGTCGGCTCGACTACAGGTATTTTGAACTATGCTACAAATAGCAATAAGAAGGAATTTATTATTCTGACCGAACCGGGTATCATTCATCAAATTGAATTGAAAGCGCCCGATAAAAAGTATTACTCGGTACCGAATATTGATGGGTGTGATTGTAATAATTGTCCATATATGAAATTAAACACAATTGATAAAATGATTGCGGCACTCGAAACGCTCGAACCGGAAATCATAATGGACGAAGAAATAAGATTGCGTGCTTTAAAGCCGCTCGAACGTATGCTCGAACTAAGTTAAAGGAAAGAAAATTGATTGAATATCCGCAACTGACAGAACTGCCGGCAGAATATATTTCTCGTAAAATAGACGAGTTCCTTCGCGAAGATTTACCCGATGGGGATAAAACTACTGACGGTATTTATAGAGATGACAATCCGGTACGTGCTATTATTCAAGCAGAAGAGGACATTGTGCTTGCAGGGATTAATCTGACTAAGCATATTTTTTCGGCTCAGGAAGTCGAAATTTTGCATAATGACCGCGAATCTGTTTCGGACGGCACTGTTATTGCAATTTTGAGCGGTGATGCCGCCGACATTTTGAAAAAGGAAAGGGTGTATCTCAACCTAATTCAAAGAATGTCCGGCATAGCCACTATGGCGGCTAAGTTTGCCACCATAGCCCGCCCTTATAATGTGAAAATTCTTGATACTCGAAAGACAACACCCGGATTGCGGCTATTCGAGAAATATTCCGTCAGTATGGGTGGCGGTTATAATCACAGAATGGATTTATCTTCGGGCATATTGATTAAGGATAATCATATAGAAGCCGCAGGAAGCGTGAGCGAAGCTATCGCAATGCTCAAAGGAAAGCATTATACTCTGCCGCTTGAAATCGAAGTAGAGAACGAAGAGCAAATCAAAGAGGCGATGCAAGCCGGTG
>Ga0256846_1000233_pt1 | contig 23871 bp, 16 predicted proteins | sample TevniametaG_FD_189098 | JGI IMG/M metagenome (GOLD analysis project Ga0256846, IMG submission 189098) | Tube worm associated microbial communities from hydrothermal vent at the East Pacific Rise, Pacific Ocean - Tevnia | ecosystem: Host-associated > Annelida > Integument > Unclassified ...
CTTGATTTGGGGTAGCTCATACATCTTGATGAAACAGGCTTTGCAATATCTGTCTCCGGTGCAAGTGGGTGCATTACGAATGATTTTCTCTGCTGTTTTTTTATTGCTGTTTTTTGCCCGAAAATTGAAATTGATTCAAAAATCACAATGGAAATATGTTTTATACAATGCTTTGCTAGGCACTTTTTTGCCGGTTTTCATGTTCACCTTTGCCATTCAGCATATTGACAGCGGCATTGTGGCGATTTTGAATTCTTTTACGCCTTTGGCAACATTGATTTTAGGCTCGATGTTTTTTGGGTTTGTTTTCACAAAAAAGCAGTCTGTCGGCATCTTGATTGGAATGCTGGGCACCATTGCATTGGTTGCCGGTAGCGCATCTTTGAATCCGAATGATAATTATTGGTTTGCGTTGGCTGTGATTATCGCCTCAATAGGCTATGCCTTCAATGTGAATATTCTGAAAAAGTATTTATCAAATTTAGATGCCACTGCCATTGCGGTAGGAAATTTTATTTTGGTTTTATTTCCTGCGGTTATCGTTTTGGGCTATACCGGTTTTTTTCAGCAGGATATCACACAAAAACCGGTTTTATCCGCTTTGGGTTATATCGGTATTTTGGCAATTGTAGGCACGGGAATAGCCAAGATTGTTTTCAACAGATTGGTGCAAATATCTTCTCCGATTTTTGCTTCGTCGGTTACTTATATCATCCCGATTGTAGCTTTGTTTTGGGGGATTATGGATGGGGAGAAAATCTATTTTATGCAAATATTGGCAGGCGGATTGATTCTGCTTGGTGTTTATATGGTTAATCGATCGGGGAATTAAATATTTTTTATAAAAAAATCTTTTAAAGCCAAGCGTACACTTCCGGTTTTGAGTAGCAATTTTTCTGCAGTGTCATAGTTCAATTGTGTTTCTTTCATAATCATTTTAGTGCCGCGATCAACCAATTTATTGTTGGTGAGTTGCATATCGATCATTTTATTTCCTTTCACTCTTCCCAATTGGATAAGGCTTGAAGTTGTGAGCATATTCAATACGAGTTTTTGTGCTGTTCCGGCTTTCATTCTGGAACTTCCGGTAACAAATTCAGGACCGACAATAACTGTCACGGGAAATTCTGCAGCTTGCTCCAACGGGCTTCCGGGATTCATGGTGATGCATCCTGTGGTGCTGCCGTTTTCTCTGGCTTTTCGAATAGTACTGACTACATAAGGAGTAGTGCCGGATGCTGCAATTCCTACCAACACGTCTCTTACTGAAAAGTTAAAAGCTTTTAAATCTTTCCATCCTTGGGTGACGGAATCTTCTGCTTCTTCAACGGCCTTTCTGATGGCTTTGTCTCCGCCGGCAATCAACCCGATGACCAAGTCGTCTTCCACGCCAAAGGTTGGAGGGCATTCAGAAGCATCTAAAATGCCAAGCCGCCCGCTGGTTCCTGCGCCAATATAAAACAATCTGCCGCCTTTCTTGAGTTTTCGAACGATTTGAGAAGCCAATGCCTCGATTTGTGGTAAGGCTTTTTCAACGGCAAAAGGAACTTTCTTGTCTTCTGCATTGATATTGTATAAAAGTTCTTTAATACTCATTTTCTCCAAGTCGTTGTACAAGGAGTCTTTTTCGGTGATTTTTTCAAATTTTTCTTGAGACATGTAGGTTTTTTATAAAATTTCAGTTATCATGATAGTTCAAAAATACAAAATTCATAATAATCAAACATCGATATGATTGTTGTTTGAAATAAAGGCCTCGTTCCAAACGAAGCCTTTTATTATTATTGTTAGATTCAGACTCAATTGTTAGATTGATGCAATGATTGCATTGAATGTATTGCTGGGGCGCATGGCTTTTTTAGCTTTGCTGTCATCGGGGAGATAATATCCGCCGATGTCTGTTTTCTTTCCTTCTGCCGCTGCAATTTCAGCTAGAATTTGTTTTTCATTATTTTCCAGTTGTTGAGCAATTTTGGCGAATTTATTTTTTAATTCTGCATCATCGTTTTGTTGTGCCAGCATCTGCGCCCAATATTGAGCCAAAAAGAAATGAGTTCCTCGATTATCGAGCTCTCCGGCTTTTCTGGACGGAGCTTTTTCATTTTCCAGGTATTTACTAATGGCCTTATCAAGTGTTTCTCCCATAATCCGAGCTCGTTTGTTGTCAAAGGCATTTGACAGATGCTCCAAAGACACGGTTAATGCCAAGAATTCGCCGAGAGAATTCCAACGCAAGTGTCCTTCTTTCAAAAACTGATCGACATGTTTAGGGGCGGAGCCTCCGGCTCCGGTTTCAAATAATCCGCCACCTGCCAACAGTGGAACGATAGAAAGCATTTTTGCACTGGTGCCGAGTTCGAGAATAGGGAATAGGTCGGTGAGATAATCTCTAAGTACATTTCCCGTGACTGAAATGGTATCTTCTCCTTTTCTGATTCTTTCCAAAGAGAATTTCATGGCATCGTTTGGAGACATGATTCTGATATCCAATCCGTCGGTGTCATGATTTTTTAAATATTTTTCAACTTTTTTGATAATTTGTGCATCGTGAGCACGATTCTTGTCCAACCAAAAAATGGCGGGAACACCGGTGGCTTTTGCTCTGCTTACGGCAAGTTTAACCCAATCTTGAATCGGGATATCTTTGACCCGTGACATACGCCAAATGTCTCCTTTCTCCACTTTGTGTTCCATCATGATATTGCCTTTTGAATCGACCACTTTGACAATGCCGTCGGTTTGAATTTCAAATGTAGTGGGGTGAGAGCCGTATTCCTCGGCTTTTTGTGCCATCAGTCCCACATTTGATACACTGCCGAGCGTTGCCGGATCAAATGCGCCGTGAATATTGCAATTGTCAATCACTTCTTGATAAATAGTGGCATAACATCTATCGGGAATCATGGCTTTTGTGTCGTGCAATTTGCCGTCTGCTCCCCACATTTTCCCGCCATCACGAATAACAACGGGCATAGATGCGTCGATAATCACATTGTTGGGAACATGCAAGTTGGTGATGCCTTTGTCAGAATCGACCATTGCCAATTTGGCTTTGTTCCGATAAACAGATATGATATCGTTTTCAATGGCTTTTTTTTGATCTTCAGGCAGATTTTGAATCTTGTTATAAAGATCTCCCAAACCGTTGTTGAGATTGACATTCAATTTTTCGATGGTGTCTGCATATTTATTCAATACGTCTTCATAGTAGACAGAAACAGCGTGTCCGAACATAATCGGGTCGGATACTTTCATCATAGTTGCTTTGAGATGAAGTGAAAGCAATACATTTTTTTCTTTAGCATCTTCAATCTGTTCATTATAGAATTTTTTGAGTGCTTTTTTGCTTATAAAAGTAGCATCAAGAATTTCTTCTTCTACCGATTTTAGTCCGTCTTTAAGAATTGTCGTATTTCCGTTTTTATCGGTTATCTCAATTTTGAAACTATGGGCATTTTCTGTGACGACAGATTTTTCATTGCCAAAAAAATCTCCGTCTGTCATGTGGGCTACGTGTGTTTTTGAATTTTTGCCCCAGGGTTTCATCATTCTGTGTGGTTTTTTTTGCGCAAATTTTTTCACGGATACTGCGGCACGTCTGTCGGAATTTCCTTGTCTCAAAACCGGATTTACGGCGCTTCCCAAAGCCACGGCGAAACGTTTTGCCAAAGTTTTTTCTTCTTCTGTTTTAGGATCTTCAGGATAATCGGGAATATCATATCCTTTTTCTTGAAGTTCTTTGATAGCGGCTTTGAGTTGAGGAATAGATGCGCTGATATTGGGCAATTTGATGATATTGGCTTCGGGTTTTAGTGTCAATGCGCCCAATTGTGCCAAATAGTCCGGTATTTTTTGTTCGTCTTTAAGCCTTTCGGGAAAGATTGAGAGAATTCTTCCTGCGAGTGAGATATCCGATGTTTCAATTTTTACGTTGGCTGATTTTGTAAAAGCGTTTACAATAGGCAGTAACGAATAGGTTGCCAAAGCAGGTGCTTCATCGGTTTTAGTCCAGATTATTTTTGAAATATGTTGCGTCATGATAATAGGATGTTTTTTTGAATTATTTGCAACAAAAATAAGAATTTAAGGGGATATTATCATCATAAAAAACATAAAAATCAAAGGGAAAATTTATAGAAATTTAAAAATGAAGACTAAAAAATAAAGAATACGTAATTGATGAGGATGCCTTTTGCCAAAGGCATAAAAAAAACACCCGCATTTGCAGGTGTTTTCTTGAGTTTTTAAAAACTCTAGTTCTTTTTCAATTCTTTGATTCGAGCTTTTTTACCTCGTAAGTCTCTGAAGTAGAAAATTCTGGCTCTACGAACTTTACCTCTTTTGTTTACCTCTATTTTTTGGATGGTAGGCATGTTAACAGGAAATATCCTTTCCACTGCCACATCGCTTGAGATTTTACGAATGGTGAAAGTTTCTGTAGCTCCACTACCTCTGCGTTGAATAACAACTCCTTTAAAAAACTGTGTTCGGGTTTTGTTGCCTTCTCTAATTTCGTAGTAAACCGTGATGGTATCTCCGGCACCGAATCGAGGAAGCTCTTTTTTTTCTACAAGCTCGTCTTGTACAAATTTAATCAGACTGTCCATTTTATTTTCATTAATGGTTGATTCAAAAAAACATTCACGATTTTCGTCAGAGGTTTAGATGAAATTGGCTGCAAATTTAAGGCTTTTTTTTATAAATCAAAATATGTTTTGGAAATATTTTTTTACGTTTACTTGTTTTGTTTTTTCAAATGAAGAAAAAATGAATATAGCGGATGTTTTTATTTCACCTCGATTGTATGAATCAGTTTAAAGATTTCTTTGATTTGTTTATAATCATCGAGTCGGATGGAAAGGACAATTTTTCCCATGGCTTCCAATTTTTGTTCTTTGATATTTAGTTTTTGTTCTTTGATGATACGCATCACTTTGTTCATATCTTCATATTTGAAATGAATCACTAAGTCCTCAGTCCTGATTTTTTCGATAATTTCGGCTTCATCCAAAACCATTTTTGCTGCGGTTTTATAGGCATTCATCAAACCGCCTACGCCAAGTTTTACACCGCCAAAATATCTGACCACAACAACCAATATATTGGTGAGATTTTTGGCTTTTATCTGCCCGAGTATGGGCATTCCTGCAGAATTAGAAGGCTCTCCGTCATCATTGGCGCGTTCGTTGATTTGTTCAATTCCAATACGATATCCGTAGCACCAATGTCTGGCGCCGTGATGTTCTTTTTTGAGTTGTGAGATAATCTCTTTGATATTTTCAATTTTATGAATAGGATAAGCATATCCGATAAATTTGCTTTTTCTGTCCTTAAAGATACTCGGTTCGGGAACTGAGTCAATACTGTAATATATGTCTTGGAATTCGTTCATTTATGTTTAAGGTTAATCATAATAGGAGAACTATTTTCTTTTATAAAAAAAGGTTTTATAAACCGTTTGATTGCCCAAGAGGTCTTCTACAACAACTCTTAATCGGTGTCTTCCTTTGGAAAGTTGTTGGTCACTGAAATCATGGATGATTAAGGCTTTTTTATATTCATATTCAAATAAAACCCATTTTCCGTCAATATATCCGTTATAAGATTTGATGCCGGTTTTGTTGTCTTTTATTTTCAGTTTGAGAAAATAATAGTTGTCAAGATTACTGTTATTCTTAAAATTCAAAGGTTTTATCGTAGGCGGAATACTATCATATCCGATGATAAAGTCGCCAAAATTTCTTGAATAGCCCACAATCTTACCGTCTTTTTTGTTGCTGCCCACGTGGTTCAGATATTTGCGATATTTCCGTCCGATAAAAGTATATTTTCTCAATTCCGGTTTGATATTTTTTAAATCATAGGTGATTTTAAAAGATTTATGCAGCGGCACTCCTTTGTTTGAAAGGCTGAGTCCGTCTTGTTTTCCGTTCAATTTCAGATAAAAGTCTTCATAAAAAATTTTTTTGGGAAAATAGATCTGAAAATCTTTATAGTTGATGGTCAGGCTTTCATCTTTTTTGACAAAATAAGGAGTTTTTTCAATTTTCCTTTTTTCGATAATCGGTGCTTTATGTCCTGATATGTTCAGCTTTACTTTGGTTTGATTCCCTTTAAAGTCGCTCAGGACAAGCGTGATATAATAAGCTTTTTTGTCTTTGATAATCAATTTTCCGTCATTGACCAACTGCGTATAGATTTGCAGTTTGTTAGAAGGAGCTATCCACAGACGTTGAATTCTGCTTCTGTTTTCTGCATAATACGGATAGTCGATAAACGTATTGATATAGCGTGATTTGTTGAATGAAAATTCATCGAGAACATGTTCATAAACCTTGATTCCGTTAGCGATGATTTCAACTTTATATAAACCGTTTCGGTTATAAGCCCCGTCTTGTTTGTCATAGGCATTGATGCCGATTCCTATTTCTCCGTATGCAAAGCAAGAATCTGCAAAATATAGACTGTCAGACTTTTTTTTAAGGTTGATTTTTATTCTGTTTTGAATTTGGTTGACATGCGTGCTGTCATTCAGCGGATATATGAAAAGATTGTTGATAACCGGAAATTTGTGGTCGGGAATGTCAATGCCATATGCCATCGGGTTAAGCGGATGTTCTTGTTCATTGCGGATTTCGTAGTGTAAGTGCGCACCACTTGAACTTCCCGTATTCCCGCTATAAGCAATGATTTCTCCTTTTTTGACCGGCAATTCAACAGCATAAGGAAATACTTCAATTTCATACTTTTTTTTCTGATATTGTTTGCGCTTGATGTAGCGTTCTATTACAGGATTGAACTTTTTCAGATGCGCATAGACCGTAGAAAGTCCGGTTTCGGGGTGTTTGACATAAAGCGCTTTGCCATATCCGCCGCGAGAAATTTTGATGCGATAGACATATCCGTTGGCAGAGGCATAGACTTTTAGTCCTTCTGTTTTGTTGGTTTTTATGTCTAAACCGGAATGAAAATGGTTGGAACGAAGTTCAGCAAAATTTCCGGATAAGTATAAGGGTATTTTTAGAGGCTTTTGAAATTTGATTTTGTTTTGTTGGGCAATACCGATAGAGGAGAGCAACAGAATGAGAATTGTAAGTGTTTTTTTAGGCATTATTCTTGCTGAGTGTTAAGTGAATTAAAAAATCGCCCAAAATTAATGTTTTTTTGTGCCTTATAAAAATTTTAATGTACATAGAAAATAAAATCACTAATTTTGATAAAATTTATGATTGAATCAATGCGTGAGTTTCAACTGAAAATATTATTTTTTTTATTTGCAATATTTTGTTTTCCGAATACGCTCCTTGCACAGCAAGACAGTATTATTCGGAATGATACTTTAATCGTTTACAGGACGATAGATTCAATTCCTACCATTCCTCTGGATTCTATCGTGTTGATGCCGAAAATACGTTTTGAGAATTATGCTGAATTAAAAAAATACAGAAGGTTGCGAAAGAGGATTTTAAAGGTATATCCTTTTGCTAAACTTTCAGGAGATAATCTTGAAAAACTCGATGAACGTTTGGCGAGAATGAAAACAAAAAGGCAACGCAGAAGATATATTAGAATTGTTCAAAAATGGATTAAAAAGGAGTTTGAACCCAAGCTGAAAAAGTTGAGTAGGAAAGATGCGCAAATATTGTCCAAATTGATGCATCGACAAACGGGAGAAACAATTTATGAATCTTTGAAAAAATATAGAAGCGGTTGGACGGCTTTTTGGTATCAGCGCATGGCAAAGATGTATGATGTAGATCTCAAAGCAAAAATAAACCCGTTTGAAGTCAAGGAAGACTATTGGATCGAGGATATTTTGCAAAGGGCTTTTCAAGATAAATTATTAGAACCTCAGGAAAACAAGTTAGGATATAAATATTTAGATTTGCATAATAAGTGGAAACCGAAATCCGGACGAATCGATATATCAAAATTTATAAATAAAGTTAGACAAATCAAGAAACCGAATCATAAATGAGCTTAGAACTAACCAAACCAATATGCGTGTTCGACTTGGAGACAACAGGCGTGAATACGGCAACAGACAGAATCGTAGAAATATCAATCATCAGGGTGGAACCCTCGGGCGAGGAACAAACCAAAACATGGCGGGTGAATCCGGAAATGCCGATACCTGAAGAAGCTTCAAAAATTCATGGAATCTATGACGACGACATAAAAGATGCGCCCGTTTTCAAAGAGATTGCTCAAGAAATATATGAGATGATTAAAGATGCCGATTTGGCAGGATTTAATTCAAACAGATTTGATGTGCCGTTGCTGGCTGAAGAACTTTTAAGAGCTGAGATTGATTTTGATCTCAAAACAAATAATCTTATCGATATTCAAAATATTTTTCACAAAATGGAACCCAGAAATTTGGTTGCCGCCTATAAATTCTATTGCAACGAAGATTTGGAAAATGCACATTCTGCAGAAGCAGATACTCGTGCCACTTTGGAAGTTCTCAAGGCACAGATGAAAAAATATGAAGACTTGCCCAAAGACATGGAAGAACTCAGCAAATTCACGGCTTATTATAGGGCTGCAGATTTTCAAGGCAGAATTGTGTTCAACAGCAAGAATGAAGAGGTGATTAATTTTGGAAAATATAAGGGAAAAGTTGTGGAAGATGTGCTTTCCAAAGACCCCGGATATTTTAGTTGGATTATGCGAGCGGATTTCCCGTTATACACAAAAAAAGTAATCAAGAATGTTCATGACAGAATGAAATTGAGACAGGAACAAGACCAAATCAAGGCATTGCAAGAAAAGTTTAATTCAAAATAGAGAACATGTTTAAATTTATCTGGAAAAAGTTTAAAAAAGAAATCATTTTTGCAGCGGTGTTGCTGGTGGGACTGTCAGCTTTGCTCAGCAGGTTTAATCAGTTTGGCGTGAGCATTATTGTGGGGGCGGTTTTGATGTATTTGTATATGCAATATAATAAAGATAACACACCTGAAATCAAAAAACTTAAACAGACTTTAGACAATCAGCAACGTGAAATTTCCGAGCTGAAAAATCGAAAATTAAATGTGATTGGACTCAAAAATGTGCTCGAAGTAAGCTTGATGGAAATCGATACAAATTTTACGAGAACATGGAATGAAAAATATGAATATGAAGGCAATAATGTACATTTTATAGGCGCTCTACAGGTTCAATTGGTGGCAAAATATGGTGTAAATCTGAAGGATTTAAAAGTTAAAATCAATCATCCAGACAAAGCCATCCTAATCAGTGATTTAAAACCGAAATTTTTGTCTTTTTCTCATATCAACCACGAATGGAAGATTGCAGAAATGATGGAACATAAGAAATTGCCTTGGAACATATCGAATTATTGGAAAAAATCTGAAAAATATCAAGAATTACTCAACCTGAAAATGGAGGAAAAGCGAAAAGATATTTATGAAGAAATCAAACAAGGTCCCGAAGAAATTCAATGGCTTGTCAAACCCCTGTATCAACAAGTCGAGAATACCATGAGAGTGCTCTTGAATAGGGGAGATTATGAAATTGAATTCACCGATGCAATGGATAAAGATTTTATGCCGATTGAGACTTATTTTGAAGAGTCCCAACCTAAAAAACTTGAACGATAATTATTTTTTTCTTACCTTTATCCCCAAAATTCAGGGAAGCCGAAAACTGTATAGAGTAGGCAAAATTAAATAACTTGATTATGGGAATTATTATGGGATTGTTAGTGCTAGCACTAGTCATTGTCGTGATTGCGGCAATGTGGAAAGTCTTTGAAAAAGCCGGAAAACCCGGTTGGGCGGCAATTATACCTTTTTACAATATGTGGGTGATGGCTGAAATCGTTGGCAAACCGGGATGGTTCGGTTTGTTGGTAGCTATTCCTTATGCCGGAATTGTCGTAGCGATATATTTATATTATCTCTTAGCAAAGAGTTTTGGAAAAGGAGTGGGATTTGCTGTTGGTTTGGTGTTGTTGGGAATTGTTTTCTTTCCGATTTTAGGATTTGGAGATGCCAAATATCAAGGTCCGCCCGTAGATGATATCTTAGGAAAATTAGAAGAATAATTGAAAATTATTTTATCACACAGCCCGATTTTTCGGGCTTTTTTTTTATGCCGAAAAATGAATCTGAAGTTGGAGCATTATATGCTATTCTTGAATTGATTTACATATCAATATCATCACATCTTATATCTCGCTTTAGGAATTACGTCCAGACTTGAAAATTGTTTTTCTTGATATTTCAGATAGCCGACAATAGCAATCATGGCGGCATTGTCTGTGGTAAACTCAAATTTTGGAATATAGACTTGCCAGCTGCGTTCTTTTTGTGCTTGAAGAAGCGCTTGTCTGATGCCCGAATTGGCAGAAACCCCTCCGGCAATTGCAATGCGGTTGATGTTTGTTTCTTCAACGGCAATTTCAAGCTTATCCATTAAAATATTTACGATGGTATATTGTATGGAAGCAGATAAATCAGCTAGATTTTCTTGTATAAAACTCGGATTCTCTTTGGTTTGTTTCTGAATGAAATATAAAATAGATGTTTTCAGTCCGCTGAAGCTGAAATTCATACCTTTCACTTTGGGTTTGGGAAATTTAAAAGCCTTTGGGTTTCCCGATTGAGCATATTGATCAATCAAGGGACCTCCCGGATAGGGCAACCCCATGATTTTAGCGGATTTATCAAAAGCTTCACCTACGGCATCATCAAGAGTTTCGCCCAAAACTGTCATATCAAAATATGAATTAACCTGAACAATTTGTGTGTGACCACCGCTTATGGTGAGCGCCAAAAAAGGAAATTGTGGCAATTTCATTTCATCGTCTTGAATAAAATGTGCCAAAATATGTGCTTGCATATGGTGAACGGACAGCAACGGAATGTTCAAAGCCAGACTCAGAGACTTGGCAAAAGAACTTCCCACAAGCAAAGAACCTAAAAGTCCCGGTCCTTCTGTAAAAGCGATGGCAGACACTTGGTTCTTATCAATTTTTGCTTTCTTGATTGCCATTTCAACCACCGGAACAATGTTTTGTTGGTGCGCTCTCGATGCCAGCTCAGGAACGACTCCGCCATATTCCTCATGTATTTTTTGATTGGCGACAATATTTGATATAATTTTTCCGTCTTTTATAACGGCAGCAGCCGTGTCATCACAAGAAGATTCAATGCCCAGAATATAGATTGAGTTATTATTTTTTTTATTTGTGGAATTCGGCATAAAAATTGTTATTTTTATGGGCAAATTTAATACTAAGTTTCAGACATTAAAAGATTTGTAAAAATATTATTGAAGGCGCTTGCTATTATGCTGATTATAAGCATAATACTGGCTATATTGCTTTCACTTCCGAGCGTGCAAACCGCGATTGCAAATAAGATTACAAATAAGATTAATGAAGAAAACAACGTAAACATCAGTATAGATAAGGTTCAGATTACGCTTGACGGAAAAATTATTATCAAAGATTTTATGGTTTCAGACCATCATGAAGATACACTTTTCAGGGGAAATAGACTGGAAACACGACTTCATAATATTTTGAATTTCAGTAAAACAAACAAACTGTCTTTTGATATCACTCATATTGATAACTTACAAGCAAAAATAATCAATTACAAGGGAGAAAAGCTTTCAAACTTAGACATATTTGTAGAAAATCTGGAAGGAAAGTCTGAAGGGGCGGATAAAGCGCCGCCTTTTGAATTAGTGATTCCTCGGATTTTCTTGAAAAATGCAAAATTTCAATATCTTGAAATGGATAATGTCCGTCCGAAAGTGATTGATTTTGACCACTTGCACGCAGAAGTCTCCGATTTTTCATTAAAAGGTTCAGATCTCTTTCTGAATGTAGAAAAAATGCAATTCACCGATCGGCATAGCGGTATAGAAGTAAAGCAATTGGCAACAAATTTTTATTATGGCAAACGGCAGATGAAAGTTGAAAAATTATTGTTGAAAACAGAACATTCAATGCTTGATGCCGACATAGTTTTTAATAATCAAAAAAACTTTGCCGATTTTCTCAATAAAGTGCGGATTTCCGGAAAACTCAACAAGACATATATCGCCACAGATGATCTGAACAAATTCAGCAATGTCTTTTCGCCTAAACATTATTTCAAGCTATCCGGAAAAGTCAAAGGAACACTCAATGACTTGATTTTGAATAATTTCAAGACAAGAACCGATAACAATATTGTGATTGACGGCGACATAAGATTATATAAAATTTTTGATTCCAAGAAATATGTCATCCGAAGTGATGCGCAAAATATTAATTTTTCGTTTGCCAAATTAAAGCAGATTTTGCCTCGAACGATTGAAGAAAGCATTCCGAAAAACCTGATGAATCTGGGAAATGTTTCAGGACAGGGACTTTTGGAGTATAATCCGAATTATTTGAATTCCGATTTGAATTTGAGTTCCGATTTGGGTGATTTTGTCATTAAATTGAAAATGAATCAATTGAATAGTCTGAACAGAACCAGCTATAAAGGTCACGTTGAAACAAGTCATTTTAAATTGGATAAGCTTTTCCAATCTCAAGTGAGTGATATCACAGCCAACTTCGATATTGACGGAAAAGGATTGTCTTTGGCATCTCTAAATTCTAATTTGGATGGAAAAATAGCGCAATTACGTTTTAAAAACTATGATTATAAAAATATAGATCTAAGGGGAAAATTTAAGAAAAAACTATTTGAAGGTTTATTCAATATTTCCGACCCGAATTTGGAAATGGAATTTTCCGGTTTGGTGGATTTTTCTCATAAGGTAAACAAATTTGATTTTAAGTCCAGAGTTTGTCATGCAGATTTACAAAAACTTCATTTGAGTACGCGAGATACCATTTCGTTGTTGGAAGGCGAAATTTATGTAAAAGCAGAGGGCAATACTTTTGATAATATTTTTGGTAATGCACAAATCAAAAATGTATATTACAAAAATCAATTCGACCAATATAAGTTTAAGGATTTCAAAATGACATCGGCGTTTAAAGATTCCGTCAGAACCATTAATTTTATCTCGCCTGACATTTTAGACGGCTATATCAAAGGAAAATTTAAGTTTGATCATATTCCGCTGTTGGTCAAAAATGCAGTGGGAAGTGTGTTTGCTAATTATGAAATAAAACCTATTGAAAATGAGCAAGATATCAAGTTTAACTTCAATATCCATAACAAAATTGTCGGTTTGTTTTATCCAAATTTGAAGATTTCAAAAAATACGATTATCAAAGGAAAAATGGAATCAGAAGACAATAAACTGAAGTTGAAGCTCACTTCTCCAACTATCAGTTATGCCGGTAATAAATTGGTCAATGTCAATGTGAGAATAGATAATAAGAACCCGTTGTATAATACCTTTATCAAGATAGACACCATTCAAACCCCTTTCTATACATTTAGAGATATCAAAACTTTGAATACAACAATTCAAGATACACTCTATGTGAAAAGTAAATTCAAAGGAGGAACAAAATATAACGATAAGTATGATATATCCTTTTATTATACGATGGACGAAATGCAAAATTTTATCTTTGGATTGCGCAAGTCAAAAATAAATTTTAAAAATATGCCATGGCTGATAGATCCGAAGCTGAAAAAAAATGGCATTTTTTATAATTCGGATAAAGATTCGTTAAAGGTAACGGATATTTATGCATTTCATAGCTTTGAAAAACTCTCGATTAATGGATATCAACACAAAGATAATCTGGATTTTGTCGTTAGATTGGATAGTTTGGAGTTGGCTCATATTACGCCTGAAATCAAAGATTTTGCATTTAAAGGTTTTGTGAACGGGCATATCAATCTCAAACAATATAAGAAAGAAATTTTACCTAAAGCATCTTTAAACATTAAAGATTTTAAATTCAACGGAACAAGGCTGGGAGATTTGAACATGAAAATAAACACCTTAACAGGAAATAATGTTTTTGTGGATTTAAGAATTCAAAATGAAGGAATAAATTTGCTAAAAGCCAATGGTTTTGTAGATTTCAGTAAGAAAAAACCATTTATGAATTCATCTCTGCTTCTTCAAGAATTTCCGGTTTCACCATTACAAAATTTGTTTGACGGAACATTTTCAAATATAAGAGGAACTTTGACAGGGAATGTTCAAATCAAAGGGGAAACTCAAAAAATTTCATATGACGGAAAATTATACGCCAGAAACTTCGGGCTGAAAATAGACGCATTGAATACAGACTATCAGTTTGATAATAGCACAACAATCTATTTGCATGAACAAACTTTTGAATTGAAAAATGCCGATTTCAGAGACATAAAATATAAGACAAGAGGAAAGATATCGGGCGTAATCAGACACAAGGATTTCTTGACTTGGTATTTAGACCTGAAAATCAATACCAACAGCATGTTGGTTTTAGACACACCGGCGAATCCTGACGAGCTTTATTACGGAAAAATATTTGTGGGTGGAAATTCTCGTATTCACGGTTATGCAGACAGATTGGTAATCGATGCCGATATGCAAACAAAATCAGGAACCAAGTTGGTTATTACGCTGAATGATGTGGAGACCGAAGGGGGAGATGATTTTGTGAGAATTGTTTCCAAGCAACAATATAAAGAGGAAAAAAGCAATACGGAACGGAAAGATAAAATCTATGAAGGTGTTGAGATGAACTTTGATTTGGATATCACGCCGGATGCAGAAGTGGAAATCATTTTGGATCAAAAATTTGGCAGCAAATTGATTGCGAAAGGAGAAGGACCGATGCTGTTGGAGATCAATACCAATGGAAAATTTAATATCTGGGCGGATTTTGCAGTTTTGGAAGGATTCTACAATTTCAGATATGCAGGAATTATAGACAAAAAATTTAAAGTGGAACCCGGCAGCAATATCACTTGGGAAAGAGATCCTTTTAATGCGGAAATGAATATCAAAGCAATCTATGAGACCTTTGCCGATCCAACGGTTTTGCTGGAAGAACAGAATTTAAGAACTAAAAAAATGCCGGTGGATGTCATCATCAACCTAAAAGAAAAATTGATTCATCCGAAAATAACTTTTGATTTGGAACTGCCACAAGCAAATGCCATTTTGAAATCACAAATCAATTATATTTTCAGCGACCAAGACAAAAAAACCCTTCAAGTATTATCCTTGTTATCATCAGGAAACTTTTTCAATGAGAATATATATACACTAGACAAGCAAGTGGCTGACGGAGCAGTGGGAACACTATCGGAAAGGGGCTTGAATATTCTTAATGCGTTGATGAGTCAGAACGAAAATTTCCAAGTAAACTTGGATTATACTCCCGGAGAAAATTCGGTTCAATATAACAGAATAATAGACCCGCAAGTCGGGCTGAAATTGATGACTAAAATTAGTAAAAGAGTCTATATCAACGGAAAAGTTGCCATTCCCGTGGGAAGATATACCAAATCATCAATCGTTGGCGATATTGAAATGGAGGTGTATTTGAATGACGATAAAAACTTGATTTTCAGAATTTTCAATAAACAAACAGATCTTGAATACCTCGGGCAACAAGAAGGCTATACGCAGGGAATAGGCTTGACCTATCAATTGGAATTTGACACTTTCAAAGAAGTGCTCCAAAAATTCGGAATATCCGTGAAAACAGAATGATTTTTTATGTTTTAGATAAAATTTCTGTTTTTTAACATAAATTTATTATGCACGCATAATAAATTTTGCTATATTTGTCTGCAGAAATCAAAACCAAAGATGTGATAGTCATGAAAGAGAAGACCATTGATCAAGTCATTAGAGAAATGTGGATGAGTATTTCCAAAATGTATAATGAAGAAGCTGCCAAATTCGGTGGCACAATGTCAATCGGATATGTTTTGTTGAATATTGATCCGAATGAAGGAACGCCGTCAACAGCTTTAGGACCTAAAATGGGAATGGAAGTGACCAGTTTATCCAGAACGCTGAAAAATATGGAAGAAAAGAATTTGGTTCACAGAGAGCCCAATCCGGAAGACGGAAGAAGTGTTTTGATCAAGCTGACAGACTACGGGTGTGAAATGAGAGACAAATCAAAAGAATCTGTTTTAAGATTTAATGAAGTCTTGCAGCAACATATTTCAAAAGACGACTTGATGACTTTCAAAAAAGTGACAAATAAGATTTTGGAGCTGATAAATGAAAAACAAGTCTATAATCATAAACAAATACAATCCCGATAAGAATATTAGTTCAAAGGGAAAAGGAGAAAGTTTATAAAGTTGAAAGTTGGATGATCGAAGACCAATGTATATGTAAGGATAAAGGGGAAAGGCGTTTCGATACAATGAAGAGGAAGTTTCATCACTTGACATGACAAAACGTGATGACACAACAAAGCATAATAAGCTGATTTTTTAATCAGATAAATAAATAAACATATGAAACGAAGAATTGAAAAAGCGGCAGTGATAGGTTCAGGAATTATGGGTTCCGGAATTGCGGCACATCTTGCCAATGCCGGAGTGGAAGTGTTATTGCTCGATATCGTGCCGAGAGAACTCAATGAAGAAGAAAAAGCAAAAGGACTGACACTTGAATCTCCTCAGGTGCGCAACAGAATTGCTGCGCAAAACTTGCAAAAAGCCACCAAATCAAAACCGGCTTTGTTTTATCACAAATCGTTTGTCAAAAGAGTTTCTGTTGGCAACACGGAAGATGATATGTCAAAAATTTCGGATGTAGATTGGATTATTGAAGTAGTGCCGGAACGTTTAGATATCAAAAAAGCGGTTTTCGATCAAATTGAAAAACATCGTAAAGAAGGTAGTATTGTGAGTTCCAACACATCCGGAATTCCCATTTTTTTGATGGCAAAAGATCGTTCTGATGATTTCAAAAAGAACTTTCTTGGAACACATTTTTTTAATCCTGTTCGCTATTTAAAACTACTTGAAATAATCCCGACAAAAGATACCAATCAAGAATTGGTCGATTTTTTCTTGGAGTATGGAGATAAATATTTGGGAAAAACCACGGTGCTTGCCAAAGACACACCTGCATTTATAGGAAATAGAATCGGCGTTTACGGCATTATGGATGTTTTTCATCAAGTGAAAGACCTGGGATTGAGTGTGGAAGAAGTTGATAAACTCACCGGTCCCGTAATTGGAAGACCAAAGTCTGCCACTTTCAGAACAGCAGACTTAGTTGGGTTGGATACGCTGGTTCATGTTGCCACAGGTCTTTATGACAATGTTCCTACAGACGAAGCACATGATTTATTCCAATTGCCGGACTATGTTCAAAAAATGTTGGATAACGCCATGTTGGGCGATAAAACCAAGCAGGGTTTTTATAAGAAAGTAAAAAAAGACGGCAAAAAAGAAATTTTAGCGCTTGACCTGAATACGATGAAATATCGTGGAAAGCAAAAAGCAAAATTTGCTACATTGGAAATGACCAAAACCATAGACAAAGTTTTAGACCGATACAAGATTTTGGTTAAAGGAAAAGATAAGGCAGGCGAATTTTATCGTAGAACTTTCAGCGGATTGTTTGCCTATGCTTCACACCGCATTCCTGAGATTGCAGATCATCTCTACCAAGCCGATGATGCCATGCAAGCGGGGTTCGGTTGGAACTATGGACCTTTTCAAATCTGGGATGCCATTGGTGTGGAAAAAGCCCTTGAAATGATGTGGAAAGAAGGGAAAAAACCGGCAGATTGGGTAAACGAAATGTTGAAAAAAGACATCAAATCGTTTTATACGATAAAAGAAGGAGCAACATATTATTATGATATTCAAACCGGAGATTATAAAAAAATTCCGGGACAAGACGACTATATCTACTTGGATAATTATCGAGTATCCAATACGCTTTGGAAAAATGACGATGCATCCATTATTGATTTGGGAGACGGCATTATCAATGTAGAATTTCATTCAAAAATGAATACTTTGGGAGTGGGAGTAATCCAAGCCATTAACAAAGGAATTGAAATGGCAGAAGCCAAATATGACGGATTGGTCATTGCCAATCAAGGAACGCAGTTTTCTGTTGGCGCCAACTTGGCTTTGGTCTTGATGTTAGCTGTCGAGCAAGAATATGACGAGCTGAATATGGCTGTCAAAACTTTTCAAGAAACTGCCATGAGAGTGCGCTATTCTGGCATTCCGGTTGTTGTTGCCCCGCATGGAATGACTTTTGGCGGCGGTTGTGAAATCACCTTGCATGCCGATAAAGTTGTGGCGGCAGCAGAAACCTACATAGGTTTGGTAGAATTTGGAGTGGGCTTGATTCCTGCCGGTGGAGGAACCAAAGAGCTGATGCTCAGAACATCGGATTCATTCATAAAGGGAGATGTAGAACTCAATCGATATATGGAATCGTTTTTGACTATTGCCATGGCAAAAGTGGCAACCAGTGCGCATGAAGCCTATGATTTGGGCTTCTTGAAAAAAGAACGTGATATAATTGTTCTAAACAAAGACAGACAAGTTGCCACGGCAAAAAAACACGCTTTGCTTATGGCACAAGACGGATATGTTAAACCGCAAAAACGCAATGATATCAAAGTTCTGGGACAAGACATTCTGGGAACCTTTATGGTGGGAACAGACGGCATGGTTGCCGGAAGATACATATCTGATCACGACAGAAAAATTGCCGATAAATTAGGCTATGTGATGTCCGGAGGCGGATTGTCGGGAACAGGATATGTCACTGAAGACTATCTGATAGAACTGGAAAGAGAAGCTTTCTTGAGCTTGCTCACAGAGAGAAAAACTCTGGAGAGAATAGAACATATGCTTAAAACAGGTAAACCGCTTAGAAATTAATTAAAACAGGCTAACAGCTAAGATTATGAAAAACGTATATATAATAAAAGGATACAGATCAGCAGTAGGAAAAGCCAAAAAAGGCAGTTTCAAAAATTATCGCCCTGACGATTTGGCTGCTGCTGTTATCAAATATCTGGTTCAAGATATTGAAAAAGAATCCGATGGAAAATTTAAACCCGTGATGATTGATGATGTCATCGTGGGCAATGCCATGCCCGAGGCGCAACAAGGACTCAATGTGGGACGTATGATTGCACTGATGGGACTCGATGAAATATCTGTTCCCGGGCAAGTAATGAATAGGTTTTGTGCCAGCGGATTGGAGACTATTGCCACCGGAATTGCAAAAATCATGGCAGGACATGCCGATATTGTTGTGGCAGGCGGAACAGAAAGTATGTCTATGGTGCCCATGGGCGGATATAAACCATCATTGGCTTATAGTGTAGTCAAAAACGGACATCCCGATTGGTATTGGGGTATGGGAATCACGGCGGAAGAAGTGGCTAAAGAATATAAGATTTCTCGTGAGGAACAAGATGCTTTTGCCTATGAATCTCATCAACGTGCACTCAAAGCAATCAAAGAAGGAAAATTTAAAAACCAAATTGTTCCGGTTGAGATTGAAGAAATTTATTTTGATGCCAAAACAGGCAAAAAGAAAACCAAAAAATTTATCATGGACACAGACGAAGGTCCTCGTGCAGATACATCTTTGAAAGGATTGGCAAAGTTGAGACCTGTCTTTGCACAGGGAGGCAGCGTGACCGCAGGCAATTCGTCTCAAACCTCTGACGGTGCTGCATTTTTGATGTTGATGTCAGAAGAAAAAATGAATGAATTGAGTTTGAAACCTTATGCCAGATTGGTCGAATATACAGTAGTGGGCGTGGAACCCAGAATCATGGGAATAGGTCCTTTATATGCCATTCCGAAAGTTTTGGAGAAAGCAAAAATGACACTGGATGATATCGATTTGATCGAACTGAATGAAGCCTTTGCTTCACAATCGGTTGCGGTTATCAAAAATTTGGACTTAGATACCAAAAAAGTCAATATCAACGGAGGCGCTGTTTCTTTAGGACATCCGCTTGGAATGACCGGAGCAAAATTGACCGTTCAGTTGCTGGATGAGCTCAAACAAACCGGAGGAAAATATGGTATGGTGACAATGTGTGTGGGAGCCGGACAAGGAGCTGCTGCCATTTTTGAACTGATGTAAAATAATCTTTGCAAGTTTTAATCAGCCTAAAAGATTTTAAATAAATATTATGCACGCATAATAAATAAAAATGCTAATAGCTGAAAAATATAAAATGTTTCTTCAATATCCCTGTGTTTAGTTAAGATATACGGAGAAATGATTACAGCTTTGAGCAAAAACTTAGAGAAATAGATTATAAAAATAATCCTGTTTTGCCCGTAAAAGAAAAAAATAGTGCAAGACATAAGTAATAATAAGCAATTGAGTAACAGTAAATTATAAAAAAATAAATAGATGAAAAAACAAGGAGCAGATTTTGTTATAAAAGACTATAAGTCGGAGGAGATATTTACTTTAGACGAACTGTCTGAAGAGCAACGTATGATGGCTGAATCAGCCACGGAATTTGTAGATCGTGAAATGCTTCCTGTCAAGCCGCGTTTTGAACAACATGATTATGCTTTGACCGAAAAATTGATGCGCCAGTCGGGAGAGATGGGATTCCTTTCAATAGGACTTCCTGAAAAATATAATGGCATGGGGATGGATTTTGTTTCCACCATGCTGATTTGTGATCGCATGTCAGGTGCAACAGGTTCGTTTGCAACTGCTTATGGGGCACATACCGGAATTGGCATCATGCCCATCTTTTTATATGGCACAGAAGAACAAAAGACCAAATATTTGTCAAAACTGGCTACCGGTGAATGGATTGGTGCTTATGCTTTGACTGAGCCCGGCGCCGGATCTGATGCAAATAGCGGAAAAACTACGGCGGTTTTGTCTGAAGATGGAAAACATTACATCATAAACGGGCAAAAAATGTGGATAAGCAACGCCGGATTTGCACAAACTTTCATCGTGTTTGCCAAGATTGTGGAAAACGATAAAAAAGACGATAAGCTCACCGCATTTATTTTTGAATATGATAAGAATAATCCTAACGGCTTCACTTTGGGTGAAGAAGAACAAAAATTGGGCATTCGTTCGTCATCAACCAGACAGGTTTTCTTTACGGATACAAAAATTCCGATAGAAAATATGTTGGGCAAAAGAGAAGAAGGATTCAAGATTGCCTTAAATGTCTTGAATATCGGTCGTATTAAATTGGCTGCCGGAATTGTAGATGCCATGAGAAGAATCATAGGAGAAAGTATCAATTATGCCAATGAAAGAAAACAATTTGGTCAGCCGCTTATCAATTTTGGGGCAATCAAGAAGAAGATTGCTGAGATGGCTACGAGAGTATATGTATCGGAATCAGGAATTTATCGTGCGGCAAAAGATATCAGCGATAAGATTGCAGAATTGAAATCCGAAGGCTTGGATGAAGCTGCTGCCGAGAAAAAAGCATTTGAAGACTATGCCATTGAAGCTGCTATTTTGAAAGTATATGTGTCTGACGGAACCCAGCTGGTCTCTGATGAAGGCATTCAGATATTTGGCGGAATGGGTTTTTCAGAAGACACACCCATGGAAAGCTATTGGCGTGATGCACGGATTACCCGTATTTATGAAGGAACCAATGAAATCAACCGTTTGCTGACGGTGAGCATGTTATTGAGAAAAGCAATGAAAGGACAATTGGATTTGTTGGGTCCCGCAAAATCAGTAGCCGGAGAGCTGATGGGAATTCCATCGTTCGATGTGCCTGAGTTTGAACATCCGTTGGATGAAGAACTGGATATGATCAAACGTTTGAAAAAAGTATTCTTGTTGATTGCCGGAACAGGCGCACAGAAATTTGGAGATAAGCTGGGCGGGCAACAACAATTGGTGTTAGATGCCGCCGATATTTTGATAGAAATTTATATGGCAGAGAGTGCTTTGCTGGCTACACAAAAGAAAGTGAAGAACAACCCTGATAAAAACTGGGAAACAGAAATTGCCATGAGCCAGTTGAATCTATTCAATGCAGTTGAAAAAATCAAATTCAAAGCCACTGAAGCCATTTATTCTATTGCGCAAGCAGATGAACTGAAAATGTTGTTGATGGGACTGAAAAGATTCAGTAAATATAACAATACACCCAACTTGAACGAGCTGAGGAAAGTCATTGCAAAAAAAGTAAGAGAAGACAACCGCTACGGTTTCAACGGATATTAATTATTGTTATACAAATATAGTTAGTTGTTTTGATTATGAGAGCCGTTCCGATGATTTGGGGCGGCTTTCTTTTTGCCATAAATGCACAAATTTTAAAAGCAAGATTCACTTCTAAAAATCTGCAATTGTTTCGCCCAATTTTTAACTTTGAACCAATAAATATCGAACACCGAGCAAATGTGTAGCTTTACCCTTTTTGTAGCCTTACCCTTTTTGGGAAGGCTACAACACCACGCCATTGTTTTGTGATTTTAAATTATGCTTTGTCAATTAGCCGGCTTTTTTGCCGGCGTTTATTGTCAAATTTATTGGATTGGGAGTTCAAGAAGTAGAATCAAATTTCTTTTAGTCGTTGTTGTGCCGCCGTTAGTTATCTTTATTTATCAAATTCACTATTACTTTTATCATTGTTTCTTTTTCATCTGGTTTACTTACCGCTATCATTAAAGTTAGTGCAACCAAAGCATTATCTGCAATTCTTTTTTCTCCTGTTTCTGAAAATAGCAATCCGTTTTTTTCAAGAAAATACAAAAATAAGAATGCTGCAATTCTTTTGTTTCCATCAGAAAAAGAATGATTTTTTACTATGAAATATAAAAGATTTGCTGCTTTTTCTTCTTTACTCGGGTATAAATCACCCCCGTCAAATATTTGGTAAATAGTAGCTATTGAACTTTTGAAAGAATTGTCTTTTTCGTGTCCGAACAATTCACTATTCCCGTAAGCTTTTTTTACTAACTCAATTTGTTTTATTGCTTCTTCATAAGTTAATTGATATACTTCTTTCCCTGATGTATTTTCGATTTTTAATGTTTGGTGATCATATTGGTCAAGTATTTCTAATGCGTATGAATAGTCCGAAATTATTTTTAATAGTCCTTTACTTTCATCATTTGTAATTTCTTTATATTCAAGTGCATTCCCAAGTATCTTTATTGTTTCTTTTAATTCATTCAGTTGTTCAACTTGTTTTTCTAATCGTTGTTGATTAATGGCATAACCTTTAATTAAATAATCTTTTAATATTTTGTTTGCCCAAATTCTAAAATCTGTTCCACGCCTTGAATTTACTCTATAACCAACAGCAATTATTACATCAAGATTATAATATTTTATTTTTCTTTTAACTGTTCTGCTTCCTTCTTTTTGAACTTGTGCAATTTTTGCACAAGTTGAGCTTTCATTTAATTCCCCTGATTTATAGATGTTTAAAATATGTTTATTAATGGTTGTTCTATTTGTTCCAAAAAGTTCTTCTATTTGGTATTGATTAAGCCATACAGTTTCCTTTTCCAGTTTTACTTCAATTGAAGTTTTCCCTTCTGGTGTTTTGTATATTTTAATTTCTGACTTTTCCATTTATCAAAAATACAATCCTTTTTTATATTTCTGAAATTTTTCTTCAAAATGCCACACAACAACCTGCTAAACGCAGTTCTAGTTTGCGAACGAAGATACAATAAATTTGTATAAGCATAATTTAAAATAAGGGACCCACGCCATTGTTTTGTGATTTTAAATTATGCTTTGTCAATTAGCCGGCTCCAATATCACTGGATTCTGACAAACCGGATTGTTTTGTTTAAACCTACTAGGTTTTTGAGACTTAGTAGGTTTATTTCAATTAATGACACCAAAAGTTAATAAGGATACACAAACTGCGGGAGCTTTTCCAAATATTGAAATTATTGAAAACTCTTTGTCCGTGAGAAAAATTTAATTATGGTATAAATAAAAAACAAAAAATATTACCTTTGAAAA
>Ga0256846_1000234_pt1 | contig 23861 bp, 20 predicted proteins | sample TevniametaG_FD_189098 | JGI IMG/M metagenome (GOLD analysis project Ga0256846, IMG submission 189098) | Tube worm associated microbial communities from hydrothermal vent at the East Pacific Rise, Pacific Ocean - Tevnia | ecosystem: Host-associated > Annelida > Integument > Unclassified ...
GATATTACCAATCGGTTGTCTTTCCATATCGGGGATTACGAGGCATTGAAGGGGTCGTCCATTGACCCGTACCTGATGCTTAGAAGTGCGTATATTCAACATCGCCGGAAAGCGGTCGGTGAGTAGTGATGCCTTTGGATGAACAGCTGAACGCACTGGCACGTATTTACCAGATCTTAGATGATAACCCGGGCCAAAAGACACTGGCCTGTCACCGGGGATGTACGGCCTGCTGCACCCGGGATGTCACCCTGACCACGCTGGAGGGGTATTGGATCATTTCCCGGCTGAGCCACTCGGCAGAGAAGGCACTGATGGATCATCTGGCCCGGGCCGAAGGCGGGAGTGGTTATGCGCCCGCAGTTACCCTCAACGCGGTGGCCCGGCGGTATGCAGAAGATGAAGATGCGGAGATAGACGGCCACCTGTCCGATGACGGATCCGGGCCGGGCGGCATCTGTCCGCTGCTGGTCGATGATCTTTGCTCGATTTACGCCCATCGCCCCCTGGCCTGCCGGATGATGGTGTCGACGCATGATTGCCGGACGCGTGGATACGCGCAGATCGACCCGGTTTTTCTGTCGGCAAGCAATGTTTTTCTGCAGTTTACCGAACACATTGATACCGGTGGCTTTACCGGTAACCTGGCCGATGTGTTACCCTATTTATCCAATGCCGGGAACCGGTCCGCCTATGAGGCGGGAACGGCCGCGCCGGAAGCCGGTAAACTGATTCGCAACCATCCCCTCACCATACTGATGGTTCCCCCGGAGCATCGCCAGGCCATCGCCCCGATTATCCAGAGGCTGAATCCTGCCATCGGCGATATTTCATCATCAATGGGTTAGAAAGGACACCCCCCATGCAGATTTATGTTTCAGGCTCCCTGGCCTATGACCGGATCATGGATTTCCCCGGCCGCTTTGAAGACCATATCCTGCCGGATAAAATTCACGTTCTAAACGTCAGCTTCATGGTCAATGGGTTGACGGAAAATTTTGGCGGCACGGCCGGTAATATTGCATATTCTCTGTCGCTTCTGGGCGAGGCCCCGTTGATTTTATCCGCAGTGGGCACCGATTTTGACCGGTATGCGCAATGGCTCGCCACGTGCCGGTTGTCCACGGCCGGTATCCGCAGGTGCCAGGATGTGTTTACGGCCGGGGCTTATATCACCACCGACCGGTCGGACAACCAGATTACCGCGTTTAACCCCGGCGCCATGCAGTTTTCATCGAATTTTAAATTTGAAAACGTTGACGCCGAAGACGCGCTGGCCATTGTCGGCCCAGGGAATCTTGACGATATGCGGCAATACAGCCGGCGCTACAAAACTCTTGGTGTCGATTATATTTTCGATCCCGGCCAGGCAACCCCTGCCCTGTCCGGCGAGGCGCTCATCGAGATGATCACCGGGTGCCGGATACTCATTTCAAATGACTATGAGCTGGAGCTTATTCGAAAGGCGACCGGTATGGAGGTCCGTGATATTCTGACCCGTTGCCCGGCGGTGATCACGACGCTGGGCGAAAAGGGATCGGTGGTCAGAACGACGCAAAGCGAAGATGTGATCCCTGTTGTCGCCGTCGATCATGCGGTAGATCCCACGGGCGCCGGCGATGCGTATCGAGGCGGTCTCATCAAGGGGCTTGTTGAAAACAAATCGCTTGTCGAGGCGGCCCGCATGGGTGCCGTCAGTGCCAGTTATGCCGTGGAGAAACAGGGCACGCAGGTGCATGTATTTTCGCTGGAAGAATTTGAGGCCCGCTTTCGGCACGTTTTTGAATAAGGGCATCGCCCAAAACATGCCGATGTTTGAATATTAAAGTTTTCTAAGGCAGGGTCGCCTTTTTGGCAAACATCGCCAATACCTTGGCGATCTTGTCAATGATCTTGTCCCGACCGGTGATCCCGTGCCGTTTTTCCAGATAAGCCGGATCATTGTACGACAGCCAGACCTGTCCGGTATCGTCCTGCCAGATGAGTGCCTTCTGGGGCAGATCAATGCCGACGGTCCGAGCGGCCTGCATCAGGGGCGTGCCCACCTTTGGATTGCCGAAAATAATCAATTCCGTCGGCCGCAGCGCTTTGCCAACCTCTTCAGCGCCTCTGGCATGATCGATCCGGGCAAAAACCGTCATCCCTTTTTCCCGTAACGCGGATTCCAGTCGATCGGCGGTCTGTTTGACGCTGTGGCTGCTTTTGATATGAATCATTCCCTCGCCGCCGGCCAGGACCGGTGTCGCAAGGATAAGGGACAAAAACAGGGCGGGCAGTGAACGCATGGCAGCCTCCTATGTGATATGTGTCTTGGGTGTGGATGACACAGAACCGGAAAAAAGTATCTGCTCTTATGCTAAGGCGTCTTGTGTATATTACAAGTACCGGCGGGTGGCGGGTCGAGCGGAACCGGATGCTGGATGTTCCCGGCGACGCTTTACCTGACAGTATACCCGCCTTTTTTCAGGGCCTGCCGGGCACGGAATAGGTCCTTTTTTTTAACGAGCAGATAATCCGTATCAAAGGTGGAGATGGCAAAAAGGCCGATGCCGTTTTTGGCCAGCGTCGCGGTCAGGCCGGCGAGAATCCCGGTGAGATTGAAGTCCAGCGGCCCGACCGCCTGGATAACGGACCAGGGGCCGTTGGATTTTGAATGATCGACGGCCATCGCCGTGTCACAGATAATTGACAGCTCGTCCGCCGTGCGGGTGATGGAGTAGAAAGCGCTGTCGAAGAGGGCGGCGGGAATTTTGGCGTCCGGGGGCAGCCGGTGAATGGTAACATCACCGGCCAAGACAGTCAGTGCGGGGTCTGGCATGGTATTTTTCCTTTGCATCAGCGGATCATCATCGATTATAATTCCTGCCAGTTGAAAAAGCAATTGACCCTAACTATCGGATACTTTATGCTGATTTAACGAGGCCTCGACTGCCGATGGTCTATACTGATCCAACTTGAAAAACAACGGGAGCGTGATGACGCGTTCATTTTGTACATATTTGCCGGGTATTCTGTTGCTCGGGATGATTCTGCTGATGCCGGACACGTCGATTCGGGCGGATATTTTTAAATACAGGGACAAAAACGGCGTCATTCATTTCACCAACACGCGTCCCTCTTCCCGGCAAAAGTTTAAAGTTTACATCCGGGAGCGCAGACCGCGAAGAGCCCGTTTTGTTTCAAGCAAAAAATATGATAAAATTATTTCCGAAGCCGCCCGGCGCCACGGGTTGCTGTTTTCCCTGGTTAAATCGGTTATCGCCGTGGAATCGGGGTTTGATTCCCGGTCGGTATCGAGAAAAGGGGCCAAGGGCCTGATGCAGATTATGCCGGCGAATTTTCGAGCGCTGGCCATTCGCGATCCCTTTGATCCGTATCAGAATATCATGGGAGGTACACGCTATCTCAAACAGATGGTTGACCGTTACAACGGTCGGCTCAAGCTGGCCCTGGCAGCCTATAATGCCGGTCCTGACGCGGTTGACCGCTACAAAGGGATCCCCCCTTTTCGGGAAACCCGCGAATATGTTCAGCGGGTGCTCAGGGCCTTGCGGATGTACCAGCATGGGCAGTCCACATAACCGGTCCATTTACGCATGGTGAACCGGTTTTATTTCAATCTTAAGCAATAAAGGAGTGTCTGGATGGATCCCTGTAAAAAATTATACCCAACCTGTCTGAATCCCTTATTGGTTTCTTCCTCCCGCCCGAATCCTCGCGAAATCGCCGTGATCGGCGCCGGGACCATCGGACCGGATATCGGGTATTATCTGAAAAGTGCCCTGCCGGAAATTTCTCTTTATCTGGTTGATGTGGCAGAAAAGCCGCTCCAGGCGGCGGAGAAAAAGATAAACGGCTATATGCAGAAGGCGATTGACCGCAAAAAAATGACAGCGGAAAAAGCCGGCCGGGTGGGCAAAAATATCATTTACACCACCGATTATGCGGATATTAAAAACTGTGATCTGGTGATCGAGGCGGCCACGGAAAATATCCCCTTGAAACAAAAGATATTCAGCCGCGTCGAAGCGCTGGTGGCCGATGACACGATCATTACTTCCAATACCAGCTCGATTCCCGCGGATCGCCTGTTTACCAACATGCGGCACCCCGAGCGTACCACGGTCACCCATTTTTTTGCCCCGGCCTGGCGAAGCCTGCCCGTGGAAGTGATCGCCTGGGATAGAGTCAGCCGGGAAACGCTGGATTACCTTTTCCGTTTTTTTGCGGTCACAGGGAAAGTACCGATCATTACGGACAATGCGATCTGTTTTATGTTCGACCGGATATTTGACAACTGGTGCAACGAAGCCGCCTGGCTGCTCGATCACGCAACGGCCGGCCAGATCGACGAGGTTATCCGGGAGTTTGTGTTTGCCGGGCCCTTTTTTGTGCTGAATATGGCGCATGGCAATCCGATTATTGTCGAGACGAATACCCTCCAGATGGAGGAAGGGGACCACTATCGCCCCGCGCCCATTCTCAATTCGGTGGATCGCTGGAAAGTGCCCGATCCCGGCGCGGCGGCGACCCTGTCCGCCGATCTCAAGGCGGTGATCCGGGACCGGCTGCTGGGGATCCTTTTTTCTCAGTCAGTGGATATCATCGATCGCGGGATCGGCACACCGGCCGATTTGAATTTCGGTTGCCAGGTCGCCCTCGGTTTCCGCCGGGGTCCGCTGGATATCATGGCCGAACTGGGAGAGACGGAAACCCGGCGGATCATGGACCGGTTTGCCGCCGATCGTCCCGGTTTTCCTCAGGCGCAGCAGCCCCTGGCCGATTACCAGCGTTTCCGGCGATTTGTCCTGGTTGATGAAATCGATGGTATCAAAGTGATCACGCTTCGCCGGCCCCAGGCAATGAATGCCCTCAACGATGATATGCTTGATGAGATTTTCGATGTGTTGAAAGAATACGCTGATGCCCCTGACGTTACCGGATTCATCATTACCGGGTACGGGATGACATCGTTTTCGGCCGGGGCCGATATCGGCAAATTTCCAGAAATGCTCGGAGATCGTCCGGCGGCAACTGATTATGCGCGGGCCTGCGCCCGGGTACAGATGTTCATGGATCAGATGGACAAACCGGTGGTGGCGGCGGTCAACGGGCTGGCCCTGGGGGGCGGTCTTGAACTGGCCATCCGGTGTCATCGGATCGTGGCCGTGGCCGGGGCGCGGTTTCAGTTTCCCGAGATTTCCCTGGGCATTCTGCCGGGGATCGGCGGATGTATTGTTCCCTACCGCAAATGGCCCGGGGGCGCCGCCCTTTTTCATGAGATGATTTGCCTGGGGCGGTCGTTGACCGTGGATGAGGCGGCCGCGATCGGGATGGTGGACCATGTGGCCGCCGATAACACCGAAATGATCACTGCGGCGTGCCGGGCCGTGGCAGCACTGCAGGGGCAGGTGACACGAATATCGGACACACCGGTGGACATACCGGCGGTTACTCTGCCGGCGGATGCTTTCACCGGCGATCGGGCGCTCAGCCGAGAAGCAGTTGATATTGCGGTTAAAACAATTGAAACCGGCGCCCGGGCGGAAAATCTGGCGGATGCGCTGGATGTCGGTTACGCCGGCTTTGGCGACATCGCCTGTACGGCGGCGGCCCGGGAGGGAATTGCGGCGTTTCTCGAAAAACGGCCGCCCCGGTTTGATAAATAGCAGATTGACCGGCAGAGGCGAAACAGCATGGATGAGAAACTGATCCGGTACGAAAAACAGGTGCGTTTGGCAGGGATCGGCGAAACCGGTCAAAGCCGGATCTCGACGGCGGCTGTGCTGATTATCGGGTGCGGGGCCCTGGGCACTCATCTGGCCAGCCATATCGTCCGTGCCGGTGTCGGTATTGTAAGGATCGTGGATCGGGATTTTGTCGAGCTGAGCAACCTCCAGCGGCAGGTGTTGTTTGACGAAACCGATGTGCGCCGGCAGCTGCCCAAAGCCGCGGCAGCGGTCGAGAAATTAAGGCGGATCAACTCCGGAATTGAAATCGAGGCAGTGATCTCCGATGTGAATTCAAGGAATATCGAAAACATGCTTGACCGTATTGATCTGGTTCTCGACGCCACTGACAATATGGAAACACGCTATCTGATCAACGATGCCTGTGTCAAGCACGGGATCCCCTGGATTTATGGCGGCGTGATCGGCACCACCGGCATGACGATGGTGATCCTTCCCGGCCAGACCGCCTGCCTGCGATGCCTGTCGGAAACCCCGCCGGCGCCGGGCGTCATGCCCACCTGCGAAACCGAGGGAGTGCTGGGCAGCGTACCAGCGGTGATTGCCGCGATCCAGGCGGCCGAAGCCCTGAAAATCATGGTCGGCCATGATCCGGCGGCGGGTGAGCTGGTCCATATTGACCTGTGGGACAATGAAATGAACCGTTTCCAGGTCCACCGGCGGGCCGACTGTCCGGCCTGTGGCCGCAGACAATTTGATTTTCTGGCCGGTGCGGCCGCCACCGAGGCATTTTCCCTCTGCGGGCGCAATGCGGTTCAGATCGCCGCCATCGCCGATGCCGGCCCGCTGGATCTGGCAGGTTTGAAGGTGCGGCTGGCGTCGCTGGGCACGGTGACGGACAATGGCTTTTTCCTGAATTTCAAGATTGATTCATATGAATTGATCATTTTCCCCGATGCCCGGACGATCATCAAGGGCACCACCGATGAAGCGACGGCACGCAGCCTGTTTGCCCGGTATGTGGGCGGGTAATGCGTCCGGAATCGAACAGGACCGGCCGGGACGCCCTGCCCGGAAATCTGGCCGCCCGATACCAGCGTCTGATGCATATTATCCGGGCCACCGGGCGGGCGGTGGTTGCTTTTTCCGGTGGAACGGACAGTACCTGTCTGCTGGCTGTCTGCGCGGACGTACTGAAAGATCAGGTGCTGGCCGTAACCGCCCAATCGGCGCTTCTGCCCCGGCATGAGCTGGCACGGGCCAGAAAAACGGCCCGGCAACTGGCGGTCCGACATCGGATTCTGGCGGCTGAAGACCTGGCCGTTGCCGGCCTTGTCGAAAACTTTTCAGAGAGGTGTTACTTCTGCAAAAAAAACCGCTTTAAAAAGATCCGGAAAATGGCCGCGGCCGAAGGGTGTAAAACGATTTTTGACGGCAGCCACCGAGATGATGACGACGATTTTCGGCCCGGTATGAAAGCCCTGCGGGAACTCGGTATTCGCAGCCCCCTGGCGGAGGCCGGGATTGGAAAAGCGGATATCCGTCGACTGTCCCGATTCTTGGGGCTGGACACTTGGGATCAGCCGTCCAATGCCTGCCTGGCCACGCGGATTCCCTATGGCACTGCCATTACCCAGGCACGCCTTTCACGGGTCGCGATGGCGGAGGATTATCTGCGCCGGCAGGGAATGCGGATCTACCGGGTGCGGGATCATGGCACGATCGCCCGCCTGGAGCTGGGGGCGGAGGAAATGCAGCGGCTCTTTGACGGGCACTTCCGGGAACGGGTTGTTCACCGTCTTGTTGCTCTGGGATATCGCAATGTGGCGCTCGACCTTAAGGAATTCCGGTCGGGCAGCATGAACGTCGGATTGCCGGAGGCGATTTGGAAATCCACATGATACCCGGAAAAAGAATCGGAGAAACTGGATAGTGGATTGATACGGAGCCGAAGCGATACGATCTGAATGATGCGCCTGAAGATTGACACGACCGGTACACAGAGGGTATGAACCTGAAGAGGTGAATTATGGAACCGCCTGAAGACACAGAAAAAGAGCTGACATTTTACACGGAAAAAGACGGCACGGCGACAATCATCTGCCCGACCTGCGGCCTTGCCAAAGAGGTGGATGCCGTAAAAACCGGCATGGCCCGGAAAAAAATAAAGGCCACCTGCCGAAAATGCAAAACAACGTTTCACTTTATCATCGAAATCCGGGCGATCTACCGCAAAAGTGTTAAATTAACGGGACAATGCGAACATGTCCGCACCCGCAAACGGGATGTTATTCAAATTGTCGACCTGTCGATGAACGGGATCGGATTTGAACATCCGTCTCCCATCGATCTTACCCTCGGAGATACTCTCAAGGTCGGTTTCCGGCTGGACGATACCCGGCACTCCAGTATTCAGGTGCGGGTGAAGGTGATGCGGATCAATGGCCATTCCATTGGCGCTGAGTTCATCGGGTCATATTATGCGCCGGCGCTGGGGTTTTATCTGCAATCATAGCGTCTTTTTCAGGTGTCCCCATGACGACCCGTTGAACGGGTTCCTGTAAAAAGGATCCAGGTTTCCGGCATAGAAGGACCGGGGCATCAAGGCACATCTGTGCCTGCCGGAAGCGCCGGGGAGAAAAAAAACCCGGAGCGAAATCGCCCCGGGTTTTAATATCGGCAACTAAGCGATGTATAAAATTATTCGCTTAGAAGTTGATCTGCCATTTGGCGCCGAAGTACAGCATGTCACCGGCGTCTTCGCCAGCAGCGTTGTCGCCATAGTCATGAAAGCCAATTTCCGGAACGATGAAGAATCCGGGGGCCAGGGTGATGGTGGCATTGCCATAATAGGCCATTCCATCATCATCTTCCTGAACATCGCTTTCATTCTGGACATAACCAACACCGGCTTCAAAAGTAAGCATCGGAGAAGCTTTGAATGTGGCGACAAAGATACCGCCGTAGGTATTGGCATCTTCCACAGAACCGCCAGCCAGAACGGCACCGTTGGCACCGTGGCTGTACAATCCCCACTGGCCGACGTTCTGGCCGTAGAACCCGTCCATTCCCAGGGTGACCGGGCCAAAACCAAGGCTGACGCCCATACCAAGAATATAAGAGTCAACGGTTTCATCCACGCCATCCGGATCGGCGGTGTAGGTCTGATAACCGGCAACAAACTTCAGAGCGGCCGGACCGGCGTTGAGGCCGTAGGACAGCTCGAGTCTCGGCAGCAGGGTCTCGATTCCGCCGTCGGTGCCCAGATCATTGGCAGCGCCGGAAACCTGTACCAGAGCGACATTAAAGCCAGCCATGGACAGGCGGATCATCGGATGACGGCCGGAATAGACGCCACCGAAGTTCAGCAGGTCGTTGTCATCGCCGAATACCTGATTTGAATAGAACAGGTTGACCGGGGTGTAGGTCTGGCCAAGCAGAAGTTTGGCGCCGCCGAAGTCATAAGTGGCATAGAGCAGTCTCATGTTCGGTTTGGAACCATACTCAAAGCGGCCCGCGATGGCGCCATTCTTTACTTTTGCACCGATCCGGGCGTTACCCGCCAGGCGCCACTGGGTGTTCTGAACATCACCGGCTTCCTTGCTGGAATCCGTATACCAGGTGTGCATGCGGGCGCTTCCGTAAAAATCCCAGGTCGCGGCGGCCGAGGCCGGCAGAGCAAAAGCGGCGACCAGTGCAACCGCTGCCATCAATACAAGCAATTTCTTCATCTTTGTTCCTCCATAAATGGTTTTACTTACATAAAGTCTAACGGTTAAATGTCCTCAACATTTACCTCAATTGCCCCTGTGTGATGGTCCCCACCACCTCCTTTCCCGGGAAAATTTACTAATCTTTAGATATTTCATGTCGCGTTGTCAAGCGTTTTTATTACGAAAAACGAAATAATTGTCCGGAGATACCACTTCATGTCAGGCAAAAATCCTTTCGGGTTACCTAATAATACAACATATTGTATAATTTCCCTTAAATTTTAACTATATAAACGAATTTTCGCATGATGCGGTTTTTATGAAATCCGCCCGAATGATTTTTCCAATGCGGCCACTGTCCATCGAATCCAGGTGGGCCGGCCGTGGGGACAGTGGGCGGGATTGTCACAGGCCATGAGCTGATCGAGCAGGGCCCGCTGTTCGGCTTCGGAAATTTTCTGTCTGGCCCTAAGGGCGCTGTGGCAGGCCATGAGGATCAGACAGTCGTCCAGAGACTGTGCCAGGGGATGATCCGGCCGGGGGTCTGCGCCGATTTCAGCTGTTTTTTCCAGGATTTCCCGTATTAATGGTGCCGTTTCGCTCCCGCCGAGAAGGGCCGGAACGGCTTTAACGATGAAAGTGTTCTGGCCGAAAGGGGCGATCTCAAGGCCCAGCCGGGCGAGGTCGGGCCGGATCCGGTCGAGGATCGTTGCTTCGGTAAAGTTGAGCTCAATGGTTTCCGGTATTATCAGGCGCTGAACTGGCCCCTTGCCGCCATGGTATTTTTTTTTCAATTCTTCAAAGACAATCCGTTCGTGAGCCGCATGCTGATCAACGATGACCAGTTCGACACCGCTTTCTCCCACAAACTCGCAGAGAATATACGTTCCTTTAAACTGGCCGATCATGCGCAGCCGGTGGGCGGCGGTTTCCTTTATCAGCGGCGGCTGGGCGGGGGGCCGGATCGGACCAGGCCGGTGCGGCGGGGCAAAGTCATCCGGTGCCGGGCGTTTGCCGGCTGTTTGAGAAGGGACGGGGGCCGCTGCCGGAGACGGGGCTGGTGCCGGTGGTCTGGATGACGATCGGGCCGGTTCAAAAACCGGTGGTGTTTCAGCCACCTTTTCCGGCGCCGGACGACGGGGCATCGCCTGCCAGACGGGCCGCTCGTTCTGTTTCAGCGTATCGGCCACGGTCGTGGCGATCAGATGATGCACCGCCGGCGGGCGGGCAAAACGAACCTCGTGTTTGGTGGGGTGGACGTTGACATCCACCTCGTCGTAGGGGACGGTCACAAACAGAACGGCCAGGGGATGGCGGCCCTTCATCAGGCGGCCGGCGTATCCCGAGAAAAGGGCATGGCGGATGACCCGGTCCCGGACCATGCGGCCGTTGACGTAAAGATAGGTGCCCCGCGGCGTACTGCGGAAAATATCGGGCGAACCGATCCATCCGGATAGCTGGATCCCGTTGTCCGTGGCCGACAGGGGGTAGAGACGGTGCTGGATATCCCGGCCCAGAATATCAATTACCCGGTCAACCGGGTTGCCCACGGCCGGCCAGTCTTTGAGAATCTTACCGTTGTGGCGCAGCCGGACGCGGACGGAAGGATGTCCCATGGCCATGGCCGCCACGCCGTCGGCAATGTGACCCAGTTCGGTGCTCACCGTTTTTAGGAATTTTCGCCGGGCCGGGGTGTTGAAAAAAAGCTGTTGGATGGTGATTAACGTGCCGACCGGTGCGCCGGTGTCCGTAACCTTATCGAGCCGGCCGCCGGTAACAATGATCCGGGTACCGGTGCCGGAATCCGCATCCCGGGTGATCAGCGTAAAACGGGATACGGAGGCGATACTCGGCAGAGCCTCTCCCCGGAATCCCAGGGTCCGGATGGCGAACAGATCCCGGTCGCTGGTTATTTTACTGGTGGCATAGCGTTCCAGCGCCAGCAGGGCATCGTCCCGGTTCATGCCGGTGCCGTTGTCGGCGACCTGGATCAGGGACCGCCCGCCGTTTTTGATATCAATCGTTATCCGGGTGCTTCGGGCATCCAGGGCGTTTTCCACCAGCTCTTTGACCACCGATGCCGGGCGCTCCACCACTTCTCCGGCGGCGATCTTGTTGGAGATATTCTCGGGCAGGATACGGATGCGGGGCATTTTCTATTCCAGGCTCTTTCCGTCCTTTTTTCGGACAAAGCGCAATAAAAATGCTTCGTCTTTCGGTGACAGATCAAAGTGAACACTGGCCGTTTCCACCAGCGATGACAGCCGTTGGTCGGGATTTTCCAGACGACGTTCGGCGATCCACTGGACGGCTTTTCTAAACGCGTCTCCTTCGGGCATAATGTTCATTTGGGCTCCCGGATGCTGGGATGAATTGGGTCAGTCGGGCCAATCGAATAACGTAAAAAACCGAACAAACTCAGGCAACTGATACGGCAGGTTTTTTCAGGTGGAAATCCGTTGCCTGTTCGAAATGGTATGCAGTTTTAAGCAATGTTTCTTCCGCAAAATGAGGCCCCATGAGCTGGAGTCCGATGGGAAGTCCTTCCCGGGAAAATCCACAGGGCAGCGACAGGCCGGGGACGCCGGCTAGGTTGGCTGACAAAGTAAAAATATCAGACAGATACATTGAAAGCGGATCGTCGGCCATTTCGCCGATTTTCCAGGCCGGCGTAGGTGAAACCGGTGAGGCGATAACGTCGCATTTCTCAAATGCCTGTTTGAAATCGTTGATGATCAGGGTTCGCACCTGAGAGGCTTTGCCATAATACGCATCATAGTACCCGGCGGAAAGAGCATAGGTACCGATCAGGATGCGGCGCTGTACCTCCGGCCCGAATCCAGCGGCCCGGGTATGGCGGTACATGTCGATGAGGGTATCGGCCGATTTATCCCGCCAGCCGTATTTGACGCCGTCGTACCGGGCCAGGTTTGAGCTGGCTTCGCTGGGCGCAATTACATAGTAGGCGGCAACGGCATAAGGCGTATGGGGCAGGGAAACCGGCACGACGTTGGCCCCCAGCGTCTTCAGTGTCTCAACGGCGGCGGTCACTGCCCGGGATACATCCGGGTCGAGTCCCCCGGCAGACTGATATTCCTCAACAATGCCAATGGTCAGCCCCGTTATATCCTCGGACAGATGCGCCGTGTAATCTGGAACCGGATGGGAAACCGACGTGGAGTCGGCCGGGTCGTAGCCGGCAATGGCCGACAGGAGTCTCGCGCAGTCGGTCACATTTTTGGTCAGCGGACCGATCTGATCGAGGGAAGAGGCAAAGGCTACAAGACCGAAACGGGACACGCGTCCGTAAGTGGGTTTGAGGCCCACCACGCCGCAGTGCGCGGCCGGCTGCCGGACCGAACCGCCGGTGTCCGATCCCAGCGCGCCGAGGCACATATCGGCGGCCACGGCGGCGGCCGATCCCCCGCTGGAGCCACCGGGAATGCGGGTGGGGTCCCACGGGTTGCGCGTTGGGCCAAAGGATGAATGCTCTGTGGAAGATCCCATGGCAAATTCATCCATGTTGAGCTTGCCCACGATAACCGCGCCGGCCTGGTGGAGTTTTTCAATCACCGTGGCATTGTAGGGGGGGATGAATTTTTCCAGAATGCGGGACCCGCAGGTGGTGCGGATGCCCCGGGTACAGATCAGGTCCTTGACGGCCAGCGGAATCCCGGTCAGAGAGCGGGCTTCTCCTTTGGCAAGGACGGTGTCTGCCTGGCGTGCCTGGGCCAGCGCATCATCGGCCGCCACGGAAATATAAGCGTTAAGAGAGGAGTTGACCGCTTCAATCCGTTCAAGGACGGCGCGGGTCAGGGCTTCGGCGGTAACTTCATGCTGGTCGAGAAGCGTTCGGGCCTCGTTTATGGTGATGGCATGCAGGTGGTTCACGATGGCTCTCCAATAATCCGGGGGACAATAAATGTGGCCGTGTCACTTTCCGGGGCGTTGGCCAGGGCCTCTTTCCGGTCCAGCTGCCCGGCCGGCGTATCTTCGCGCAGGGCATTGGTCAAAGAAATGGCGTGGGATGTCGGCCGGACGCCGGACGTGTCAACCTGGTTTAATGTATCGACATAGTCGAGAATATCGGCCATCTGACCGGCAAATGTTTCCACGGCCTCTGTGCTCAGTTTGAGGCGGGCCAGTTGTGCCACATGCAGGACTTCTTCTTTTGATATTTTCATTTGATTCCTCGGTATCAGGCTGTCTTCGGATCTGATTAAGCTATTTGCTCCTCAGGAGCAAACCAGTTATGCCGCTTTTTTTCAACCGGCCGAGTGCCCTGTTGGCATCGGCAGTACTTTTATATGGCCCCACCCGCACCCGATGTGTCATTCCCTTACCGGGGGTGGCGGCTGATGCCAGATAGGCCGGATAGCCCTTTTTTCTGAGTCGGATCACCATGCGCTTGGCATCGGTCAAGCTTTTCATGGCGGCTACCTGAATAGTCTGGTAGGCGTGGGGCCTCGATTTTTTAATATGGGTGACCGGCGGTGACGGAGGCGGCGGGGATTTCTTTTTTGGTTTGTCTTTTCTGTCCGGATGCGCCACCGGCGCTTTGGCGGCAGCGCCGGATTTATCTTTAACTTTGCCAGCGGTTTTTGCCCGCTTTTCAGGAGATGCCGCCGGTTTCCGCTTTATAACGGGCGCCGGTTTTTTCTTGCCTGGCGCGTTTGTTTTCCGAGGTTCCGGTGCAACCGCGCGGGGATTTTTTTTTCTGGTAGCCGGGGCTGCCGGGGCGGTTTTGCCGGCCGCATGGTCAGCCTGGGACGCCTCTGCATTCAAGGCTTCCGTGGTTTTCCGCGGGTTATACTGGAAAGAGATAGTCCCCCGACCCGCCAGAATACCGAGAATGAACATCCAGATCGAAACAATAACGGTCAATCCTACCCATGTCCGCGTTCGCCAGGAAGCGTTGCCGTCATTGGCCGGTGTCTGCTTCCCGCGTGTTTTTTTTTCTTTTGCCATGGCGGCCATTTGCTCACATTCGATCCGGGGCGGTCACGCCCAGCAGGGTGAGGCCATTTCGAATTATTTTCTGAATGGCCATCACAAGATATAATCGGCCACGGGATTTCGCTGCACTGTCCGTCAGAATACGGTGTTTATTATAATAGGTATGAAAAGCGCCGGCAAGATCCATCAGGTAAAAGGTAATATGATGAGGGGCCATCTGTTCGGCGCTGCGTAAAACAATTTCCGGAAAATTGGCCATGCGTTTCATCAGTGATACTTCTTCCTTTTCGGAAATAAAAGCCAGGTCGGATTGATTAAACGTATCCGCCTGAAGACCTCTCTCCCGGCTTTTTGATAAAATACTGGCGATGCGCGCATGTACATACTGCACGTAGTAAACCGGGTTGTCATTCGATTTCTTCTTGGCCACTTCCAGGTCGAAATCCAGGGCGCTGTCATGGTGACGGGACAAAAAGATAAAACGGGCCGCATCCCGGCCCACTTCGGAGACCACGTCTTTAAGGGTAATAAATTTACCGGCACGGGTCGACATGGCGACCGGCTCACCGTCCCTTAAAAGGTTAACCAGGCGGACGAGAACAACGTCAAACTGATCGCGTTTTTGCCCCGTGGCCTCGACAGCGGCATTCATGCGGGCAATATAGCCATGATGGTCGGCGCCCCATACATCGATTACCCGGTGAAACCCGCGCTCAAACTTTTCGTGATGATAGGCAATGTCGGAAGCCAGATAGGTGGTCTGCCCGTTTTTCCGGACAACGACACGGTCCTTTTCATCGCCGAAGTCAGTGGTTCGGAACCATGTGGCCCCGTCTTCCCGGTAAACCAGGTTCCGGTCGCGGAGGGATTCGAGGATCCGGTCGACCCGCCCGTCGTCGTACAGGGACTGTTCACTGAACCAGCGGTCAAATGTAACGCCAAACTGTTCCAGATCATCGCGGATATCGGCCAGAATTTTTTCAGTGGCAAAACGGGCGCAAAACATCACCGCATCTTCTTCCGGCATTTCAAGAAGATCGCAGTCTCTGTCTCTTTTGATTTCATCGGCGAATGTCCGGATATACTCTCCCTGATAGCAGTCGTCCGGGAAATCAATTTTTCGGCCTGTCAGGGCCAGGTAGCGTAAATAAACAGATCGCCCCAGGGTATGGATCTGCCGGCCGGAGTCGTTGATATAGTATTCGCGCTGAACGTTGTATCCACTGAAGGCAAGAATGTTGGCCAGGCTGTCGCCAACGGCTGCGCCGCGACCATGGCCGACGTGCAGGGGGCCGGTTGGATTGGAACTGACAAATTCCACCTGAATCCGGATGCCGTTGCCATGTGCGGATGCCCCGTATTGCTTGTCCTGTTCGTGAATGCGGCGTAAAACCGGTTGCCAGGCCATCGGCCTGAGATGAAAATTGATAAAGCCGGGACCGGCAATATCAATTTTTGCGATAATGTTTTCTTTGTCGATAATTCCGGCCACAATGGCACCGGCGATTTTCCGGGGGGCCATCTTCTGCTTTGCCGCGGACATCATGGCGATGTTGGTGGAATAGTCCCCGTGGGATGCCACTCTGGGAATATCGATCAGTATTTCCGGAAAATCAGTTGCCGGCAGCAAGCCCTGCTTATGGGCAGTTAACAATCCCGCCGAAATGATCGCTTTTAATTTATTTTTCATGCGCCTAATTACAGGTTAAGGTGTAGGTATGGCGTTACGCGCCGGGTTCAAATCCTTATCGCGTAACCTTCGGGCATGTAGTCAAATGCTACTCCCGAACAACACGGCCCGTTTTCAAAAGGTATTAAATAATGGCTTTCAGTCGGCAAGTCAAGGTAATGCGGCGGTCCTGTGAAAAATGTTTCGGCAGTCAATTGAAACCAAAAGCGGGTAAACAGAAAATACAATTGCTTTTCCATATGACCACTGGCAACGGATAAGTGGCCCCTGCCAAAACAGGAAAAATAATAAAAAAAAGACTTTACAATTTATAATCGCTTATTATAATAGTTAATTAAAAATGAAATCTCTATTTATAGGAGGAAATCTCTGATGAAAGAAATTAACATTGTTCTGAAAAGCCTGTCTGACGGGTTAAAAGCAATTGCCAAAAGTATGGAAGCCGTCGCCAAACAGGTAGACTCTCTTGCAACGGCAAAACCTCAAGCAAAGGCAGGTAAAAAAGCCCCTGCCAAAAAAGCGACTTCTCCCCGCAAACCCGCTGCCCGCAAGCCTGCTGCCCGTAAACCCGCTGCCCGCAAACCGGCGTCCCGAAAATCGGCGCCCAAGAGCAAGGTTGTAAAGAAAGCACCCGCACGGGCGGCAAAAAAATCTTCTGCGGCCAAACGTGTCACTGCAGTAGATACGATTTTTGGCTTGATATCCCGTTCCAAGAAAGGCGTATCCGTTGGTACCCTGAAAAGTAAAACCAACTTTAATGACAAAAAAATTGCCAACATTGTCTATAAGCTAAAAAAGCAGGGGAAGGTCAAAAGTATTTCCAAAGGATTGTATGTGAAGTCCTGAACCCACCCGAACCTTTTTTAAATAGGCGGCCGACTATTCGAAAATGAATATTCGGCCGTTTTTTTATGCCGGCGGCCTACCGGTATGGGCGGGCCTGTTTTTCAAACAGAGATGCATATTTTCCCCGATGACTCAGCAAAAATTCATGCGATCCGCTTTCAATGATTCGGCCCTTTTCCAATACGAGAATGCGGTCAGCCATGCGGATTGTGGAGAACCTGTGGCTGATAAGAACGGCACTGCGGTGTTCAAGTAATTGATGAAATTTTTTAAAGAGAGCATATTCACTTTCGGCATCCATGGCACTGGTTGGTTCATCTAAAATAACGAGCTGTGCGTTTCGGAAGAACATTCGGGACAGGGCCATTTTCTGCCATTGGCCGACGCTCAACGCTTCGCCTTTTTCAAACCATTTTCCCAGGAGGGTATCGTAACCGCCGGGTAGACGGGAGATAAAGGTGTCGGCCCCGGCCCGGCGCGCCGCTGTGATTATTTCCGTATCTCCACAGCGGCGGTGGATGTTGCCGAGCTGGATATTCTCCCGGGCGGTGAAATGGTACTGGACGTAGTCTTGGAAAATAATGCTGATTTCACGGCGCAGCTCGGCCGGATTGAATTGACGCAGATCTGTTCCATCAATCGAAATGGCGCCGCTTTGGGGGTCGTAAAGCCGGGCAAGCAGTTTAACCAGGGTTGTTTTGCCTGAACCGTTTTCACCCACAAACGCGATGACCTCTCCCGGCGCAATGGTAAAAGATACGCTGTCGAGGACGATCCGGTTTCCAGTGGGATATTGAAAAGAGACATCACTGAATTCAATACCGGTCTGGATGGGTCGGGGGACGTTTGCCGGAAGTACAGGGCAGGTAATGGCTGGCGTCAGGTCGAGAAATTCGAAAAAATTCGAAATAAACAGATTATCTTCATATAAACTGGCCAGGCTTCCCAGAAGATTACGCAGATTACCCAGACCGAGGCGGAAGGCCTGAAAAAACATGACCATCTCGCCCACAGTAAGCATCCCTTCCACTGTCCGGTAAGCAATCCACCCAAAAGCGCTGAAAACAGCCAGTGTGGCAATGGTTTCGGCGATAACATCGGCGATTGCCCGCTGGCGGCTGATAGCCAGCTTTTCACTGCGAAGCTTCCGGCGTAATTGACGGAAGCGGTGGATGAACCGGTCCCCCAGATCAAACAGGCGGACTTCCTTGGCGTTGGCATCTCCCGATAATATCCAGCTGTAGTAGGCGGCCTTCCTCTCGTCCGGTGTCCGCTTCCGCTGCCAGCGATATGTTTGACCGGAAAAAATGATGCGTACGATCAACCCGGGCAGTGCGGCCCCAAAAAGAATCATGCCGATGACCCAGTGAAACGAAAGCAGAAGGCCGACCATGGCCACCAGGGAAAGGCTGTTTTGTCCGAGCTGGCTCAGACTGTTGACGATCCGGGTGGGGCGGTAAGGGCCTTCCTGCTGGGCGCGTCGCAGAGTATCAAAAAATTCCGGGTTTTCGTAAAATGACAGATCCATGGAAACGGATTTGGCGTGCATAATGTCGTAGATGTGGTCCGAAACGGTTATCGCCTGGGCTTCCTGGGCGTACGCGGCCGCTGATCGACAGAGAATAGTTAAAACGGCCACGACTGCGGCCAGCGCGATGAGAATTTCGACCCGGTGGAGCCCGACAGCCGCGTGAGGCACGGCCAGAGACGCTGTTACCGAGTCGATAATCAATTTCATGATATAGAGCGCCAGCAGGGGTAAAACGCCCTGAACGGCGATCAGGGCCAGACTGATCACAGTCCAGCCCGGGGCGGCCTGCCAGACAAATCTGACCGCACGATCGAGGCGCAGGTGAAGAAACATTTTTCGATTCAGCCAGGAGAAGCGGTTTACCATTCAGGATGGACCCAGCGCTTTTTTAAGGAGGCGTTTAATTTCGCGATTTGCCGGGGCGACATGCAGGGCCCGGCGATACTCGATAACGGCCTGGTCCATTTGTCCGAGACTCCTGTACAGATCAGCCAGACGAAGGCGCAGTGGGACGTTTTTCGGCAGGCGCTTCAGCGCATTTCGGAGTACTTTTCCGGCAGTGTCTAATCGGCCCCTGTGCATGTAGAACCGGTAAACAGCCTCAAAATAGGTCCATTTTACCGGCTTTTCGCCGGGGATCAGGTGCAGGGCCTGGCGAAAGATGGCGTCGGCCAGATCAACATTTCCGATCTGCACAAGATAACGTGCAAAACGAAGATACGGGACCACCCGCCGGGGTAAAGCTGTGGCCATCTCTTTTTCAGGTATCTTGTTCAGCACCATAAGGGTCAGGCTTTCTTCGGTGTGGCCGGGGTCCAGATTCATGGCTTGTTGAAGACTTGCCAGCGCATCTTCTTTTTGACCCCGGGAAAATCGCCAGGTGGCATCGGCCAGGTATCTTTCAGATGTCGCAGGGTCGTATTTTATGGCCGCACGAAACAGCCTGTCAGCCGCAGCATACTGTTGGCGGGCGGCCAGAAAGGTGGCCAGGCGCTGGAGATAGGCGCCCTTTGCCGGGTTTAACTGCACTGCCGACCGGTAGTGTTTCAGGGCAGATACTTTCCGGCGGCCGAAGGCGTCAATGTTGCCTGCCGTAAACTCGAAGCGGTCGTTGAGGGGGTCGAGGCGGCAGGCCCTGCGGCTGCGATGAGTCATCTCGGCCAAGGCGGGATGGGGGATTTTCGGTGCCAGACGGACATCTTTGATGGATGCATGGGTCCATTGGCCGATGAGTCCACAAAGGGCTGCCAGGATGACCGCACCGCACCCCACGGGCAACAGGTATCTTACCACGGTATCGCGGGAGATGTCGGATCCGGAAAGCAGGGTGGAGGTATCCGGGCAGTGGCGCCGCGTATGGGCGGCGGATACGAACAGCCCGAGTAGAAAGAAAAAATAGAGACCGTTGGCCCCGATATGCAGGTTGAAGTCGACAAGTCCGTGAAGGAGGATGGAGATGATTCCTGCCAGGGTACCGAGACAGAGGTAGATGGCATAGGTATCTTTTCTTTTTCTTAAAGCCTGGAGTGTTTTATAAACACAGGTAATCAAAAACCATGAAATGAGCAGCATGCCCGCAACGCCGCCTTCGACCAGCCATTCAAGATAGTCGTTCTCGGCGTGTTTGACGATCAGGTTGTCCGTAAAATGACCGTACCTGGGGTAGATGTCGGTAAACGTACCAAACCCGGTGCCAACAGCGGGGAAATGCCGGGCGATCGCCAGGCTGTCCTGCCAGATGGTCCATCTCTGGCCGGCCATGGCGCCGTGGATATCATGGATTTCAGCAAATCGTCTCAGAATAGGATCCCATCCCAGCGTACCCACCAGAAGGAAGATAATTATAAATATCCCCAGCGCCCTTTTGCTGCCACCCCGTTTCGGTCGCAACAGGATCACCATGAAAATAAAAATAATTGATGCCAGGCACAAGCTGATGATACCGCCTCTGGAAAGGGAAAAAAAAACGGAGCCGGCAATCAATACGGCGGCGACACCGAGAAGGATGTGTGTATTGGTACGGTTTTGAAGAAGAAAGCCGATGATTCTCTCTCGCCATGATTGGCGACCAGGTATCGGCTGGTAAAACAGGAACAGCCCGAGCACGATTGGGAAAATCATCCCCATCCACGCGGCATAATGATTGCGGTTGACAAAAGGGCCAAAAGGACTGCCGCCGTGGGCCAGCTTCCGGATCCAGAAAACCGTGCGGTTCGGATCAGCAGTGGATTTAAAAGATGCAAAGTGTTCGATGATGGAAGCAGTGGCCAGCAGGGCCGCAAAAATAACGATAATCCGGACTGTTTTTATCAGACGGTCTTTGCTGGCTAGCAGTTGAATGGTGAGCAGGTAGAATGCGGAATATGCCGTCAGGCGGAAAAATTCCAACAGCGTTGCCTGGGGGTGAATCGTCAGTGGCATCCATATCGGCATTGCCTGGGCGTCTGCTGTGTCAGTGTAAAGCGTCCAGGTTGCCGGTGAAACAAAGTGGACCAGCCCCGCGGGCAGCGGGATGAGCGTCAGAATAAGGTAGGCATTGAAACAGAGCAGCGGTCCCTTTCCGGGAACGGCATAGACGGGTTTTCCCAGGCGGGTACCTGGCAGGTAGAAAAGCAGAAAAGCCGAAAGGGATGAGATTTCCATGATGGTCAGGGACCATCGTTCGACGGCCCCAAAGGCAAGAGGGGCGAAGATTAAGGCGAAAACATATATTCCGAAGATACGTGTCTGCATGTAAGAGGTGGTTAGTTACCGTACAAGGCGGGAAGAAAGGAATTATGCATGACGGGGAAGGGCGGCAAAACGGTTTTATCTGGACGCATTGGAACGGTAATACTGCTGATAGCCGCCGTACTTGTAATACGTGTTCTTTTTAACATCCACGGCATTTAGAACGGTACCGGTGATCCGGGTTTCAATATCCGCCAGGGATTTCAAGCCGCGCTTGACGATTTCATAAGTGGATTTTCCCGATTTGATAACCACAATCGTTCCATCTGCGATCCGGCTCAATAAAAGCGCATCGGTCACCGATAACATGGGGGGAGAATCGAGAACGATAAAATCGAATTTGTCCCGCATCGAAGCGATGAAATTACGCATCCTGCCGGTGCCGATCAGTTCGGACGGGTTGGGTGGAATGGGGCCGGCCGGCATGATGAAGAGGTTCGGTACAGGGCCATCAAAAATGGCATCCTGATTGGATACACCGGCCAAATAGGTACTTAGTCCGATCGATCCATCAATGTCAAAGATGGTGTGCAGGCGGGGCTTTCTTAAATCGGCGTCGATAATGAGCACCCGGGTGTCGGCCTGGGCGGCCAGGGTGACGGCCAGGTTGACAGCGGTGATGGTTTTTCCCTCTTCCGGATTCGCACTGGTGATGAGCAGGCTTTTGGGTGATTTTTCAGCCGATGAGAGCAGGATTCCCGTTCGGATAGCCTTGTAGCTTTCGGAAAAAGCGGAAGCCGGCTCCTCGATCACCACCCTTTCGGGGCGTGTTTTCCTGCTTTTCAGCAAAGGTACCATTCCCAGCACGGCAACGCCGAATCGTCTTTCAATGTCATCCGGATTGCGGACTGTCTGGTCGAGATATTCGAGGAAAAATGCCAGCCCGATGCCGCCCAGGAGGCCGAGAAGGGTCCCCAGAATGATTCGTTGCTGTCGGGTTCGCCGGTTGGATGGATATGCCGGGGTCTTGGCGTGCTCAACCACCCATATTTTAACAGTCTGGGCCTGGTCGGTAATGCTCAGTTCTTTAATCTTTTTTATCAGGGCATCGTACAAAAGCCGGTTTGTTTCAATATCCCGCTTGAGGGCGCCAAATCGGACGTTTTTTTCATTCAACCGGGCGGCTTCCCGCTTGGCCTTATCGAAAAGCGCCCGGAGATTTCTCTCTTTGGCGCGGGCCAGGTCGAATTCATTTTTTATGGATTGAATGATGCGTTTGGTTTCTTTTCTGCGCCTTTTTTTCAGCTGGGCGACGTCTGCCCGGGCCCGTTTGATGACCGGATGTTTGGGTCCGAATTTTTTAGACAACTCAGTGATATTCTGATCAGCTTCGATCAATTGGGACCGGATCGATTGAAGGGTGGCATCGGAAGAGATGGCCCTGATGGCGTCGGCGCCAGCCAGGCTGGACGGCAGTTTACGAATCTTGTCGTTCAGGGCCTGGAGTTCCTTACGTTCGATTTCGGCCTTGGTCAGCCGGGTACTGATTTCGGTCAGTTTCTCGGGGATGATGGCGATACGGTCTGCAATGGTCACGAATTTCTCATGGCGCATGTAGTCCTGCAGCGCCTGTTCCTTCTGGTTCAGCCTGGTCATCTCCTTTTCGGATTTTTCTGTCATCCAGGCGATGGCATGCTGTGTGGCGGCCATTTTCATCTCAAAGGTCTGTTCGATGTAGGCCTTTGTGACGGCATTGACCACCCGCCGGGCAAAAATCGGGTTGGTGGCAGTGTAGCTGATGGTGACAATATCGCTGTCTTCCAGAGGTTCAATGGTGATCCCGTGGCTGATTTTATCTGCGTATTTCCCTGCGCCGGACGGAACGGCTTTCGCGGCCTGGGGGGGCATTGATGGTTTATTGCCGGAAGAGGCATTGTCGCGCGGACTTTGCACCGGAATTTTGCCAACGCCAATGGCGTTGAGCAGGGTGGCATAGAGGTTTTTAATCCACTCGACCGGTGGAAGTACTGGTTTGGGGGGATGATCGAAATAGGAGGCATAAGTATTTTTAATGTCAAGGATTTCAACCACTTTGGCGGCCACCGGCTCACTCTTGATGATCTGGGTCTGGGTAGCGAGAAATTCGGGATCATATGAAGCCCCGTAGCGATAATTTGTCAGCAGGGGGTTATTTTCATTTTTCTCGATGAGGACCTTGGCCGATGCGGTGTACAAGGGGGTATAGTTCAAACTGCCCAGAAGAGCGATGACAAAAACGACAATAAAGACCGTGGCCACCGTATACTTTCTTTTGGCAATTATTCGAAGATAATTTTTTAAATGGATTTCGTTTTGATTCATTTTTTGACCCTTGTGATCGCCATCATCGCACCTGTATCCTGTTTCTTCATTTTGACTTTAAAAAAAACTTTCCGGGATCACAATAACATCATCGGGCTGCACCAGTGCATCCATGGCGACCCGTTTCAACACTTTGTTCCCATGATCTGTTTTACGGATGATTTTTACTTTTGAGCGGGCCGCATTGGCCGAAAACCCGCCGGCTTTGGTAATGGCCTGAACGACCGTTATCTCGCCGTCGAGCTTAAATTCACCCGGTTTCTTGATTTCCCCGCTGACGAAGTAAGTCGATGTGGTCGTAATGTAGATACTGTCCCCCCCCCGGATCTGAATGTTCTGGGTGGTGTTCCCGCCTTCGATGAGATCCTTGAGGTCGATGGTGATGCTCTTTTCTTTCTTGAGTC
>Ga0256846_1000235_pt1 | contig 23775 bp, 22 predicted proteins | sample TevniametaG_FD_189098 | JGI IMG/M metagenome (GOLD analysis project Ga0256846, IMG submission 189098) | Tube worm associated microbial communities from hydrothermal vent at the East Pacific Rise, Pacific Ocean - Tevnia | ecosystem: Host-associated > Annelida > Integument > Unclassified ...
CGGGGTATTATTCTGTTTGTTGTTTTTAGTCTTTTATATGCTTTTATGTCGGCAATGGTCGAATATTTCTTATGGTTGCCTGAAAACGGACGGAAATATTTGTTCTTTGCCATGATGTTGATAATCTCGCTTTTCTTTGCTGTATTTATTTTTGTTCCGCTATTGAATTATATAGGTTTAAGAAAACCATTGTCTGAAGAAAAATCTGCTGCGATTATTGGCAAACATTTTCCTGAAGTCGAGGACAAACTTTTGAATACACTACAACTCAAAAAACAGAATATAGATTCTGAACTTTTGCCGGCAAGCATTGAGCAAAAATCGTCTGAACTCAAAATTTTCCGATTTTCCGAAGCGGTTGATTTAAAAAAAAATATAAAATTTATTCCGCTTCTTTTCATTCCGTTATTGATTTTTGTGGGATTGAAAATAACACATCTTGATCGTGAAATTTCGGATAGTTATCAGCGAATTATTAGTTATAATCAGGAATTTATTCCGAAAATTCCCTTTCAAATTTCAATTAAAAAAAACAGTAAAGTGATTGAAGGACAAAGCTGTTATGTCAAAGTTAAAATTTCCGGCAATGAAATTCCCGCTCAAATTTATTTATTGCAAAACAAAAATCAACTTTTATTTCAAAAAGAAACAGATACGAGTTTTAGTTATTATTTTCCGGCGATTCATCAAAATACGGAATTTTTATTGAAAGCAGATAAATACACTTTCGGCCCCTATCAAATTCAGCTTATCAAACCACCTTTGATTGAAAAATTTAAAGTCGATTTGCTTTATCCTAACCACACGCATCTAAAACCACGGCATTTTGAGCATACAGGCAATTTTAGTGTTCCGGAAGGAACAAAAATACGTTGGCGCATCAATTCTGTTCATACAGATAAAATTCGCTTTAAAATCAAAGATTCCGTTTATTTACTGTCCGTTCAAAATCAACAAACCGAATTTTCAAAATATGCTTATAAAGATTTCAGATATAAGATTACGCCACAAAACAAGGATTTGAAAGACTTTGAAAGTTTGAGCTATGGAATTGAGGTCATAAAAGATCAATACCCGCAACTAAAAGTGATTGAAAAACAAGACAGTATCAACCGACAGAATATCTATCATATCCTCGCATCGGATGATTATGGTCTTCATCGATTGAAATTGATTTATCGAGTTTCAGAAAGCCACCAATCACAGTCGGTTGATATTCCGTTTAAAAAATCGGATTTGATTCAAATTACTTCCTTTTTTCCGGGAACACTGAAATTGGAAGAAGGAAAATCATATGAATATTATTTTCAAGTTTTTGACAACGATGCCGTTCACCGATATAAATCCGTAAAAAGTAAAACCTATTATTTCAATAAATTTACAAAAAATCAGCTGGAAGAAAAAAATTTACAACAACAACAATCAAATTTAGAAAACCTGTCTCGTTTAAATAAGGATTTTAATAAGCAACAAAAAGATTTAGAAAAATTTAAAAACAATCTGACGCAAAAACAATCTTTGGATTGGAATACCAAAAAACAATTGAAACAGTCTGTCAAACAAGCTGAAAAACGAGAAGAATTTTTTCAACAAGCCATTGAAAAATATAAAAACATTCTGGATAAGTCTTTAAAGAAAAACGAAACACAAGAAGAACTTAAAAAACGTTTGGATGAATTGGCAAAAATGGAAAAGAAAAAAAAGCTATTGGATGAATTAAAAAAATTGGCGGAAAAACTGGATAAAGAAGACTTGTTGAAAAAGTTGGATAAGTTGGAAAAATATGCCGAGCATCAAGAAAAATCCTTAGAGCGGATTTTAGAATTGACCAAAAAATATTATATGCAACAAAAATTGCAAAAAATGTCGGAAAAACTGGATGTGTTGAGTAAAAAGCAAGAACAACTGGCAAAGCAAGACACCGACAAAAAACAACAACAAGACTCGTTGAATGCGGAAATAAAAAAAATGCAACAACAAGCAGATTCTCTTCAAAAAATGAATAAACAATTAAAAGTTCCGATGAAAATGCCGGAAATGAAACCGGATATGGAGGATATCAAACAAGACATGAAAAGCGCATCTGAGGAGTTGGAACAGCAAGATTCAAAAGCAGCAAATACCAAACAACAAAAAGCTGCCAACAAAATGAAAAAACTATCCAAACAAATGCAAATGATGATGGGCGGCGGGGGAGAACAAAATGAAGAAGATATCAACACTTTGCAAGCCATTCTGAAAAGCTTGCTCAATTTTTCTTTTGATGAGGAAAAATTGATGACAGATTTATATACCAAGCAAGGAAAAACTTACTTATCTAAACAGCTTTTAGCACAGAATAATTTGAAAAAGTATTTCAGCCATATCAATGATTCTCTATATACGTTGGCCTTGAGAAATCCTAAGGTTTCACAAAAGATATTAGATCAAGCTTATGAAATTGATTTTTCTTTGAATGAAACACTTTCTTCGCTTTCTGAAAATCAACATTTCAAAGCCAATCAGCATGCACAATATGTTTTGTCCGGCGCCAACATACTTGCCAATATGTTGAGTATCACTTTAGACAACATGAAAAACTCCACGCCTTCTGCAGGAAAAGGAAAAGGAAAGAAAAAAGGCAAAAGCATATCTTTGCCTGATATTATTAAAAAGCAAGGAGAGCAAGTCAAAAAAATGCAACAAGGCATAAAAAAAATGAAGCAAGGAAAAACGAAAAAAGAAAGCATGTCTGCAGCGCAATATGAACTTTATAAACAACAACAACGCATCAAGGACGAGTTGCAACAACTGGGAGATAAATTTAGCGACAAAGCAACACAACAAAAAATTAAAGATATTGGCAAGCAAATGGACGACTTGCAAAAACGTATTTTGAAAGAAGGAATGACAAGATCTAATTTAAACAAGATGATTCAACTTCAGCATGAATTGTTAAAACTAAAGAACGCAGCTTTTACACAACATGAAGACAACAAACGACAAGCCAGAACAAATTATAAGAGTTTTCAAACGCCGGACAGTTTGCAATTGCGTTTAAAAAAGCAATATTTTCCTCAAGATGAAATTTTAAAAAGAAAACAAATACCTGTAAATCAGCAGATTAAGAAGAAAATTAAGCTTTATTTAAAACAAATTAATGATGATTAATCTATATACCGAGACAAATTTTTGTCACAAGCATGAAAAAGAATACGTTTCTTGGATTGAGCAATGTATTTCCGACAAAGGTTTTACTTATGATGAAATCAACTATATTTTTGTAGACGATATTTATCTACACAAGATGAATATGGAATATTTGCAACACGACACTTATACCGACATTATCACATTTGATTATTCCGTCGGAAAAGAACTCTCGGCAGATATTTATGTCTCGGTGGATAGAATCAGAGAAAATTCAGAAAAATTCGAAACAAATTTCTATAACGAGTTGGCTCGAGTTATGATTCATGGAGTTCTACACTTGATGAAACACAACGACAAAACCGATGAAGAAAAATATAAAATGAGAAAATTAGAAGACGCTTGCCTAAAACAATTGTCTTATTAAATGTTTCACGTGAAACATTTTTGATTTTTAAGTTTTGATTTTAATTGTGTACTTTTGCGAGCGTTTTATAAAGTTTTTAATATGAAGTATCCTGAAAAATATGATGTGATTGTGGTTGGTGCCGGGCATGCGGGTTCCGAGGCTGCTGCCGCCGCTGCAAATATGGGAGCGAAGACTTTATTGATTACGATGGATTTATTCAAGATTGCACAAATGAGCTGTAATCCGGCTATGGGTGGAATAGCAAAAGGGCAAATTGTTCGAGAGCTGGATGCTTTAGGCGGATATAGCGGAATCGTATCAGATCAATCGGCTATTCAATTCAGAATGTTGAATAAATCTAAAGGTCCGGCCATGTGGAGCCCTCGAACACAGAACGACCGAATTTTGTTTACAAATATTTGGAGAAAAATGCTGGAACAAACACACAATTTAGACTTGATGGCAGATATGGTGACTGAAATTATCGTAGATAAAAATAAACTCGCGGGTGTGAGAACAAAGTTGGGAACCGAAATATTTTCAAAATCCGTTATCCTAACCAATGGAACATTTTTAAACGGAAAAATATTTATCGGAAAAAAATCTTTTGGAGGAGGAAGAATCGGAGAAAAAGCAGCAACCGGACTAACTGAGAATTTGGTTAATTTAGGCTTTGAAACCGGCAGGATGAAAACCGGAACGCCACCCAGAATTGACGGGCGTAGTTTGGATTATTCCAAAATGACGGAACAACCCGGAGATGAAAATCCTTCTAAATTTTCCTTTTTAGATATAACAAAGCCGTTGAGTAAACAACGCTCCTGTTATATCACATATACCAATCCGGATGTGCATGATACTTTACGAATAGGATTTAAAGAATCTCCACTCTTTAGCGGAGAGATTGATGGAATAGGTCCCAGATACTGCCCGTCAATTGAAGATAAAATTGTTCGTTTTTCATCAAAAGACAGACATCAACTCTTTGTGGAGCCGGAAGGTTGGGATACGTATGAAGTCTATGTAAATGGATTTTCCAGTTCTTTAAGCGAAGAAGTGCAATATGAGTCTTTGCGTAGAGTTCCGGGTTTTGAAAACGTAAAATTTATGCAGTTTGCTTATGCAATAGAATATGATTACTTTCCACCGACTCAACTTAAGCATACTATGGAAACCAAGTTGATAGAGAATCTTTATTTCGCAGGGCAAATAAACGGCACAACCGGCTATGAAGAAGCTGCCGCTCAGGGCTTAATGGCAGGTGCGAATGCGGTATTGAAAAATAATGAAAAAGATGCGTTTATTTTAAAAAGAGACGAAGCTTATATCGGCGTTTTAATAGATGATTTGATCACAAAAGGAGTAGATGAACCATATAGAATGTTCACCAGTAGAGCAGAATATAGAACACTTTTAAGACAAGATAATGCAGATTTGCGCTTGACACCAAAGTCTAATGCTATAGGATTAGCTTCAAATAATCGACTAAAAAGGGTAGAAGAAAAATTAAAAAATACCGAAAATTTGATTCAATTTTTAAAAAATACCAGCATAAAACCCTCTGAAATTAATCCGATTCTGGAGCAAGCTCATACCTCCGCGGTTAATCAATCGATGAAACTGTATAAAATAGCTGCCCGTCCGCAATTGAATTTTGAGCATTTGAAACAACTATCCGTATTGACAGATTATTTAAAAACTAAAAAATTAGGCAGAGATATCACGGAGCAAGCTGAAATTTATCTCAAATATTCAGGCTATATTGAGAAAGAAAAGCTGAATGCAGACAAGTTGAACAGATTGGAAAATATATCTATTCCTGAGGATTTTGATTATGATAAAATCAAGTCTATCTCTTATGAGGGAAGAGAAAAACTAAATAAAATTCGCCCGAAAACCATTGCACAAGCTAGTCGTATCAGCGGTGTTTCGCCTAGTGATATTTCAGTACTTTTGGTCTATATGGGGAGATAATGAAATGTTGATAAGCAATTTCTAAATAATAAATTTAAAAAATCTGTTCCACGTGAAACAAAATGAGTTAGTATCGCCTATTTCAGGAAATGTTTTAAAGCATTTTTTACAAGCAAAAGATTATTTATATACAAAAGAAACTTTTGACTTATATCATGACGAAGACTGGGATATGCTGGTCACACATCCTATTCCCGATAATTTAGAAAAATATTACGAAACCAAATTTTATAAACCACACCAACATCAAAATAAAAAATCTATTTTAAATCGAATTTATAATTTGATACGAAATTTTTCTTATCGACAAAAATACAGACTCATTAAATCTTATCATTCAAAAGCAACAAGTGTGTTGGATTATGGCACGGCAACCGGAGAGTTTTTGCAATATATGACTCAAAAATCTTTTAAAGTTTCCGGCATAGAGCCTAATGAAACAGCTAGAAGAGAAGCAAATAAAAAACTAAATAGTCAGGTGCGGGTTTCCATAGAAGAGATTCAAGATCGTTTTGATATAATTACGCTTTGGCATGTGTTGGAACATGTTCAAAATTTAGATGAATTGATTGAACAACTCAAGAAAAAACTTAATTCGGATGGAATTTTATTGATTGCCGTACCCAATTTTAAATCTTTTGATGCAAAGCATTATAAAAAATATTGGGCTGCTTATGATTTGCCCAGACATATATGGCATTTTTCACCACAATCAATCAGAAAACTATTTAAAAAACATCAATGCAGGATTATCGGTGAGCAAGCTTTATATTTTGATAGTTTTTATGTTAGCCTACTTTCCGAACAATACCGGTCGGGGCATAAGAATATTATAAAAGGATTCTATAACGGTTTGATTTCCAATCTAAAAGCAATAAGATCTAAAAATTACTCATCAAAAATTTATGTGATAAAAAAAATATAAAATTTGATTTTATATCGAGCACTATTGAGGCGTTTTACACATAAATTAACATCTTAAACATACAGAATTTTCTCGGAATAAAATCACTCGTTTCTTCCGGACATTGCAGGGCTTTTTTCTTGATAGGCTAAAAAATAATTCCGTTTCTTTTGAATTGATTTATATTTAAAAATAGTATTATTTGTTTATATTTGCGGACAAATAAAACAAACTTATTCTATCATGAAAAAATTATTTTTACTATTTATCGGAGTGATTTTGATGACATCTTGCCAACAAGCGGAAAAATCTGCATTTGTTGACACGGAAAAGATATTTAAAGAATATAAAGGTGTAAAAGCACAGGAAGCAATTTTTAAACAAAAGCAAGAGGCTTTTACAAAAAAATATGACACGCTTGTAAAATTATGGCAAAAAGAAGTGATGAATTTTCAACAAAATGTTTCCAAAATGTCACCGAAGAAAGCCAAACAAAAAGATCGTGAGCTATATCAAAAACAACAACAAATTCAGCAATTACAACAACAAGAAGGAGCAGCTCTATCTGCGGAAATGCAACAACAAACCGATTCTATTATCAAAGGTGTTTATGATTTTCTAAAAACTTACGGCAATAAAAACGGTTATGACTATATCCATGGAAAAAATAATACCGGTGCTTTGATGTATGCTGCTGAAAAACATGATATTACAAATGAAGTGTTGAAAGCCTTGGATGCCGATTATGAATCCAATCAAACTAGTCAAGAAAAGACTCCGGAAGAAAAAAATAAGTCATAAAACAACTACAACAAAGTCAAAATCTTGTTGCCGTTATAAAATATCAAATTGATAAGACCTCCTGTCTAGTTCTTCCAAAACTTTCGGAAGAATTTGTTTGAGTTGCGGGAAAGCCTTTTTGCTGTCGTGAAAAACCAAAATATGTCCGGGTTTTATTTTTTGAAGAATTTTTTGAATGTTATGTTCAATATTGATTGATGCGGCATAATCTCCCGTAACGGTTGTCCACATCACGATTTGATAATTTAATTTTTTTAGCGCTTTGATTTGTTTCAATTTAATTCGTCCGTATGGAGGGCGAAAAAGCTTTTTTGCAGAATTTGACAAAAGATATTTTTTTAAGAGACTTTCGGTTCGTAACACGCTTTCTATATATTGTTTCGTATCGGTTTTCCATCCTTTTGAATGCTCATAAGTATGGTTGCCTATTTGGTGGTTTTTAGAAATGATTCGACCAAAGATATCCGGATTTTTTTCTACGTTTTTTCCAATACAAAAAAAAGTCGCCTTGGCGTTGTATTTCTGAAGTTCATGCAATACCCAGTCTGTTATCTCAGGTGTAGGACCGTCATCAAAACTAAGATAGATTTTTTTTTCTTTCGGTGGTTTATAAAACACCAACGAGGGAAATGCCCTTTGGAAGATATAAGGAAATTTAATCGGATAAAAATTCATCGTTAATCGGTCGATATTTTAAATGCGGAAATATAACAACAAACGATTATTTTTTCGATTTATTTTTCACTTGAACCCGATTCCCTGATTTTAGCGTTTTAGAGACAAGTTTATAAGGTCCGGTGATAATCTCGTCCCCTTCTGACAAACCTTTCAAAATTTCAATGTTATTATCGTCTTGAATGCCTGTTTCAACAACTTTTATCTTTGCTTTTCCTTTGTCGTTGACAAAAACCACTTCAAATTTTTTGTTGGAATGTGTCATTTTTTCACGCTTCTTGTTTTTTTTGACAGATGTTGTGTCTGAACGCACGGTTACTGCGCTAATAGGAACGGCGAGAATATTTTTTTTCACATTGGTGATGATATCAACAGATGCAGTCATTCCGGGGCGAAACGGTGAGAAACCCTTGGATTTGTTTTGCATCAAATGCCGATAAGAATTTTCAAGTATTCTAATCTTCACTTTGAAATTGGTCACTTGATCAGCGCCGGCAAGTTTGTTGTCTGCAGAATTGGCTATTTCCGTAATAATTCCTTTAAATTTTTCTTTCAGATAAGCATCTACTTCAATATTTGCAGAATCTCCCACTTTAAGTTTTACGATATCATTTTCATTTACATCTACCTCAACTTCCATGTTATTTAAATTGGCGATTCGCATAATTTCAGTTCCGGTCATTTGTTTTGTCCCGACAACACGTTCTCCCAATTCAACATTTAGTCTCGAAATAGTGCCTGAAATAGGTGCGTAAATAGTGGTTCTGGCAAGATTATCTTTAGCTTCATTAAGCGTAGCAATGGCACTTGCAACCGTAAAACGTGCCGAATTCTTATTGGCAACGGCAACTTTATAGTTGGTTTCGCTAGCTTGAAAGTCCGCTTTTGAGATGATTCCTTTTTCAAACAATTGTTTTTTTCTTTTGAAATCTTGTTCTGCGGCAATCAATCTTGAGCTTGCCTGAGACAGACTGGCTTTTGAATTTTGCAAAGATGCGCGGGCGCGTTTTAAACCGGATTGGTATAAATCAGGATTAATTTTTACCAATAGATTTCCTTTTTTGACCTGCTGTCCTTCTTTGACGGGAAGTTCTATAATCTCTCCGGATACATCTGATGAAATTTTGACTTCTTTCTCCGGCTGAATTTTTCCTGATGCAGTCACTGTTTCAACAATATCAACTTTTCCAAGTTTTTGTGTGAATACTTCTTTTCCCGTTTGTTTTTTTCCGAGCCAACCTTGGGTGGAAGCAATTGTCAGTCCGACGACTAAAAGTATTCCTGCAATGATGATATATTTTAGTTTCATATGGTTACTTTTTTATGATGTAATGTAATCGATATTTCTAAATCTTGAAGCCAATGTCATTTTGATACGAACTTGTGAGCGAGAAATCTGTTGATTAATGATGAGATTCCTCACTGCGTTCAATGACATTTTATTTCACGGTAAATTCCAAAATCTTCGATTTCATATAATATTGATATTTTGCATTGATATATTGGTTTTCTGCAGATGCATATTTTGTTTTTATTGTGTTTAGATCAAAAATATTCAACATACCCACATTGAATTTTTCCATAGCATAATCATAAGCCTTTTGTTGTGCTTTTAAATTGGCTTCAGCGGCTTTCATGCTTTGAAAAGCGGCGAGCAGGTCTTTTTGCATTTTATAGACATCGTTTTTTAGTTGTTTTTTGGTAGTTTCCAAAGCGATTTCATTTCGTATCATGCCGAGTTTAGCACTTTCAACCTGACTTCTTGCACTTAGGTTATTAAATATAGGAATGTTCAAAGATAGACCGTATGACAAACCACGATTGTCTTTTACTTGTGTCCACAAAGGATCTGCCGGTGTAACAATGCCTCCCATACCCATTTTTTTTTGGTCCGAATATCTGGTGTTGATATTTGCAAAACCGCTTAGACTCGGCAAATAATGAGATTTTGCCAGTTTGATTTGATAGTCTGAAATTTGTTTCTGTGCTTCACTTTTCTTGATTTTATCATTTCCGATTAATGCTTTTTCCAAAAGACTTGAAGGATTTTCATGAAGTAGTTTTTCATCAATTTCCAGATTTTCAATATTTTCGTTGATATCAATATTTTCGAATTCGTCAATTTCCAGTAACTGCACCAAGCTTAATTTTGCTAATTCATAGGTGTTTTCTGCCTGAATAAGTTTTAAGTTATCATTTGTAATTTGTGCTTCAGAGTCCATTAAATCCCCTTTAGGCAAAGCGCCGGCACGAATCATTTCCTGTGTTTTTTCCTTTTGTTTGATACTGTTTTCAAGTTGCTGTTTGGCATTTTCAAAATTTTCTTTTGCCAACAGGATTTGCAGATAGGCAGAGGCAATTTGAATATCGATATTTTTTTGCATATCGGCAAATTGATATTGCGCAGAAATTATCTCTAACAATGATTTTTTATAGTTATAGTGTTTTTGAAATCCGCGGAAAATATCGATATTTGAGCTGATTGATCCACTTCCTCCAAAATTGGTTTGGTTTTCCAAAATGCCTGTTGTAAAATTTTTGGTCAATCCGCTATTCCAAGATGCAGAGGCACTTGAATTCAGATTTGGAAAAAAGGATGCAACAGCACCGGTTTTATTGATTTTTGCTTGATCAACTTCAAGAAGGCTTTGCTTGAGTTGCAAATTATGTTGATGTGCATAGTCTAAACATTCTTGTAAACCCCATTTTTTTTCTTGAGCATTGGTGAGTGAAATAAGGAAAAACAGAATTAGTGTAAAGTGTTTTTTCATGGTAGTTTATAATTCGATAAAGTTAATGAAAATAACATTTATTGCCACGCAATATAACGAATATTTAACAATTATGTTACAAAAGTGGCTCAATGTTTTTTGTTGAATAATGTAGGATTCTTATTTGTTGAGAGCATTTTAGGCTGAGTCTTATTCCTTTTATTGTTTTATTTCTGATCAAATATACACTAGCTAGTAATAATAGATTATTAGACTTGGAGAATATGTTTTTACGATTTTTATATGTAATAATGCTTTTGTTGTCTTGTCGAAGTGCTTGATGACAGGTGTTTTTATGAATCAACCAGCGTGAATTAAAGAAACCATCTTTTTTTGTAAAAAAGGAACGATTTCAGGTATAAAAATAGAATATTTACTTTTTCCATCGATGAAAAAGTAACAAAAAATCTAGCCTGAAGAGAACCTTGCTAAAATAATCTCCTCAACGCTAAACTATCTGAACTTGCTCCTTGCGGTCGCTTCGAACAGCAGATAATTTTACGCTTGTTCGTCGTTATTTTTACGCAAGAACCCCCTAGGGCGTTTTCCTCACGTAATATGCTTTTTATTAAGTTACTTACTCAGTCTTACTTTGTTTATCGATTCCATCAGGTTATCAGATTATCAATCAAACAAGCTCTTCCGCCAAAGATTTTATAGACTTCGCCTTAAAACTTAACGATATGTTTTTAACTCATTCCAATATTCGCTATAAAAATTTTTACTTGTCATTAACTCATTATGAGTGCCGCAATGAGCTGTTATTCCGTTTTCTATGATGCATATTTTATCGGCTATTTTGCTTATCGTGTGTAGTCTGTGTGTGATGAGTATAATGCTCATTTTTGTTTTTAGCCGCTCTAAAATATGTAAAGCAAATTTCTCCGTTTTTCTATCCATTGCTGAAGTAAATTCATCTAAAATCAGCAGTTGAGGTTTTTTATACAATACCCGCATTAAAGCGATGATTTGTTTTTGACCACCTGATAGGTTTATTCCTTCTTCACCCAAAATAGTGGCAAATCCTTGTGGCAAACTGTTAATAAACGGTTCAAAGCCAAATTCTTGTGTAAATGCTATTATATTTTCGGGCTTGTCATTTTTGCCTAGTAAAATATTATCGATTACATTGCCGTTAAATATTACAATTTCTTGTGGAATTACACCAGTTATATTGCGCCAATCTTCCATTTTTATGTTTCTGAAATCATATTGATTATTGATGATGATTTTACCGTTTTCATAATCATAAAACTTTTGTAAAATTTGCCCGAAAGTACTTTTGCCACAACCGTTTTCACCTATTACAGCTACACATTCGGAATTAGAAAGCCTAAAATTGACATTTGTTAGCAACTGCGATCTGCCGGCAAATCTAAAAGACAGTTTTTTTACTTGTAAATTTTCAAAGGTGGGTAAGCTGGTTTCGCCTACCGGTTCTTTTTTTATTGACGCAAATTCATACATTCTGGTAAAAGCCACTTTGGCTTCATTGAGCGGTATGGCAATAAGTGCCAAGTCGGCAACAGACGGAAGCAAAGAACCGGATATGCCTAAAATTGCCATTAGTTCGCCCAATAGCAACTTGTCGTGATAAACTTGTAGAGAAGTAAACAATAAAATAGCCACTAAAAAGGTAACACTGAAAAGCCCCGAGTAAAATGAAAGTTTAAGTTTTATTTTTCCAAGATTAAAAACTCTGTCTTGAAAACTTCCGTAAATATTTTGATTGATTTTTTTAAAAATATTTTGGCGATTGTTGTTTTTGATTGTTGCTATACCTTGCATAGTACTGATATAGTTGCTTTCGCTTAAAGCGTATCCTTGCATCACTTGTTTTTGCGACTGGATAATTTTATCGTTAAAACGATAGATGATAAAAAAATAAACCGGTAAACTAAACAAGGCTATCAAACCCGTTTTCCAAGAATATAAAAACAAGAAAAAAAGTGATGTAAAGGTAATCAACAAATTGATAATCGTATTTCCTATAAGTAAATTGATTACTTTTTGAATACGTTGCGTATCATTTAATCTAGCTACCAGTTCACCTATCTTTCTGGTATCAAAAAAAGCTTTTGGTAGGTCTAATAAGGACGAATAAAAACTGTCTATAATTCGGTTGTTGAAATTTTTGCTTTGGGTAATGAGAAAATAGTCCCGCAAAATATTAAAGCTAACCTTAACAATCAATAAAAAGCCCACCAGTATAATGCCTGTTGCCAGTTTACTGAGATTTTTTGATGGCAAAATATCATCGATGAGTTTTTGAGAAAATACCGCCATTACCAAGCCCAAAGCAGCGATAAATACACCCAATACAAAACTGAAAATTAATATATTTTTGTCTTCTTTGACCAGTGAAATAAACCATTTTCTTTTGTTTTTCTCCTCTGTTTTTTTTCTGACAAAATTTTCGTTGGGCGATAAAGTTAAACAAGCCTTGCTGTGCCAAACTTTTTCTAATTCTTCTTTTGACATACGGATTATGCCTTTATTCGGGTCGCCAATAATAAACTCGCTGTCTTCGTATCCGTAACAAACTATATAATGTTGTAATTTGTTGTCTATCAAAACGTGTAAAATCAATGGTTCATTGTGGTCGATTATAGCCTGGATGTCGGCGCTGTTTCCTTGTGCAGAAAAACCAATTTGGTTGGCGGTTTGGTATAAACCCAACAGTGTAGTACCTTGCTTGGTAGTGCCGCTTAATTCGCGTAGTTTTTCCAATGTGTTGTTTCCGCCGTAATATTTGACCAGTGATAACAGGCAAGCTACTCCACAGTCACTTTGGTCGTGTTGTAAAACAAAGCTTTTTTCTAACTTTTTAATAGGGATAAGTGGTTGATAATGTTTTTTATCCATTTTTCAATAGGTGATTTTTTTAGGAAATCATTCAGGCAATTACCAAGTGAAATATTAGCAAAGTTGGTTGAAATTTCATCGGTGATTAAATCAATTTTGGCTAATCCTTTAAAGCGCTTAACCAATTTTTGTTGCGAATTGTATATGAGAACGTACGGAATACTTTTTGCCGCAAATCGCTTAACAAATGTGTTGTCTTCGTCTCGTAAAAAGATGATGTTATATTTATCATTGAGTTGATAATGTTCGGCAAATTGTAGAATATCTATTAAATCTTCCGTGGAGACAAAGATGAGTTGTGCCGAAGCGAATTTGTCCAAATTTTGAGCAATTTTTGAGATTTCGGCTTGGCAATATGGACAATCCGATTTGAAAAATATAAAAACGACGGATTTGTCGTTTGGCAAATTCTTGTTGGTATAATCATTTGCTTGTAAATCTTTAAAAGAAAAAGTCGGAATATCAGTCAGACTACGATTTTCTTGATTTTTGGCTTCTAGTGCGAAATATATACCTTTGGCAAAAAATACCAATATGCCCAAAGCTATGAATATTACGAGATATTTAATTTTTTGTTTCATCATTGACTGAAATTTAAAGTAAAAAACATCACGGCTATTACCCAAATAAACAAGCCGGCTACATAACTGCTCACCACGAGTTTTAGCGACTTGTCAAAATTTGTTTTTAGTTCTTTTGCCAATAAATAAGCTAATAGAAACCAATATAATAATTCAAATATGTTGATGGTTTGAAGCGGGTAAACAAACCAAGGAGCTATATTTTGGTAGCCCACCGCATTTAGCAATGAAAAGGGATAAAAATATTGTAAATCTTCCAAGGCAAAATCCTTTTGGTAAAAATAAAACCAAGCGGTTTTGACGATGATAACCAGTAGAAAAATAAATTCGGCTTGGGTAACAATATCGAAAACCTTTTTATAACTTAATTTTTTTCCGGAAAAATACAAGCCCATATTGATTAGAATTGTAATTACTGATATTTTTATCAATAACAACACCGGCACAGCCACATACCCTAACCATTGCCATTCTTTTTGAAAATCAAATATTTGACTGATTTGTTCACTTGTAAATTGTTCCGATAACGAGTTATACAAAACTTGTTCGGTGTCAAGAATTTGATTTGAAAAATATCCTAAACCAATAGTTAGGATTGTTAATACCATAAACAATAAAAGTATTTTATGTTTCATACAAGTTAGGTATTTTGTATTGAGATATTCATTTTTTATAAAATACCAATAAACATCCTGTTTTACTTTAATACTAAAGTGATATCAATAATATTGAAGCTGTTTAAATTCTAATGTTTTCATAACGAATAGTTTATTAGTTTATGCCTACTCCGGGTCGGTTTTAAGTCGGCTTTTCGGCTTATTCCCGACCATTGTCGGTCTATTTGCTAATTCTTCAAACACTGATGAAATATTATCATCCTGTATGGTATTTTTGTTCCGAATAGGTCGGTGATTCTTTGACTTATAAACTTTCACCGTTGCGTTTTTCTTGCGAATAGACTTCTAACACCGCAAATATATAATGGCTCATCGTCAAATTTTGTCGTTTTATTATTTTGTTATAATTTTTTTAATATCTTTTAATTCTTATTTTTCATCTCTAGCAATATTATCAAAGAAAGAATTGCTACTGCAAATCCGGCATATTTTCCTTTAACAATGTGAAAAACAATAATATATATTAAAGTTAAGCTCAGAAATGCTGAAATTACTCTTTTCATCAGCTGCTGATTTTATGTATGTTGGTATAAATCATTATAAAACTAATAAGTATGTACACTATAAACAAAACTATATTTTTTTTAGGGATATGCTTTACAAAAAATATTATGATACTTTCTTTTAAGTTTATTTCATAATAATTTTTTGAGGTAAAAAAAAGTAGATGGATTAAGACTAGAAATAATAAAACTGGAAACTTCCATCCTAACATATGCATCGTTACATAAAGTAATATTAAGATGTATGGAAGTGTGTTTAAATAAACAGTTGTCATCGTTTTTAAATGATTCATTAAATAAAATATGAAAATATATATTAAGCTGAAATTTGTTAGATATGTTATTTCACCCAAAAAAACACTGTTTAATTCTCCTGTCCTAAAAGCCATTAAAAACAGCAGTGTCGAGGTTATCGACACTGCGTGTAAACGAAATAGAATTTCTGTTTTCATATCTTTCTGTAAGCTTTACTACTCCATAAATGCACAGCCTATTCCTGCTACTCCAAAAGATAATCCAAAAGCTGATGATAACCCCCATGCTAATGCTCCAACAGGCGTTGCCATTGCTACAATACCTAACGCTACTGAACCAATTGCAAAAACCGTGCAAGCAGCATTCCCTCCTTCTAATTGTTCCATTTGATTTAATTCTAATTGTTTCATAATCAAGAAATTTATTAGTTTGAACCTACTCCGGGTCGGTTTTAGGTCGGCTTTTCGGCTTATTCCCGACCATTGTCAGTCTATTTGCTAATTCTTCAAACACTGATGAAATATTATCATCCTGTATGGTATTTTTGTTCCGAATAGGTCGGTGATCCTTTGACTTATAAACTTTCACCGTTGCGTTTTTCTTGCAAACAGACTTCTAACACCGCAAATATATAATGGTTCATCGTCAAATTTTGTCGTTTTACTATTTTGTTATAATTTTTTTAACTTTCTATTAAATATTTGCCGGTTATTCTTGAATATTTAATATTGTATCCTTCTTGTTTTAGCTCTTTTATCATACGTTCAACGGTTCTTTTACTACAGCCAAATTTACCGGCAATTTCCCCGGTGCTTCTTACGCCACCTTTTTGAAGCAAATATAATAAATATTCCATTTTTTCTTTTCGTTCCTGATAATTCATAGCAAAAAGATTACATTTCTGTTGTATTGTCAATTATTTCTTTTGGAAAGACTTGAGACATTTTGAGAATTTAATGGCAAAAATAATAATTTATTCCATATATGAAACATCTTATAAAGGGTTTTTATAAAATATGTTTCAAATTCAAGGTTTAAATCAATCTTTGTATAGAAATACTGTTTTATGGATGAGAGAATATTACAAATAGCCAATCGCATTAAACAATTGCGTATAGAAAAAGGCTATGGGAGTCATGAATTTTTTGCTTGGGAACATAATATCCCGAGAGTGCAGTATTGGCGTATGGAAAAAGGTACAAATTTTACAATAAAAACTTTTCTTCGTATTTTGGACGCACACGGAATAACCCTAAAAGAGTTTTTCGAGGGTGTAGAAGATAATAAAAAGTAGTTTTAGAAAATTGTCGAACCAGATTAATTTTTAATCTATAATTTTTTCACCAACATAAAATAGTTCCCTCCCAAATCCAGATATCCTTGGTCATAAACAAAATAATAAGTGCTTTGTTTTTTTGTGATATATATGCTTGTGAAGTAGTTGAAATCAAATCCTAAATCTAAAAGTTTGTTTTTGTGGACTTTTGTTTTGTTGTTTGGATTAAGTTTTTCCAGAATCCGCCAATTTTTTTTTAAACGATTATTAGTGTTTCTAATTAGGCTGATTGCCGCTTTGTTTTTTTTATTGTTGTAGGAATTACGACAGTAGTCGGAACAGAATTTTTTATCTGAACGACCGATAATAGGTTCACCGCATTCCAGACATTTTTTTTCTTCTTCCATCTTGGAAAAATTTTGGAAAAGATTAATATGGCACTAAGATACAATAAATTAAGAAATTGTCAAGCAAGTACATTATATGGATAAAAAAAAGAGCGACTAACAGTCGCTCTTTTTTTTATTGATTCTCATAAAATTATTTTACAAGAATACGTTTGACTTTACTGATGTTTTTATTGCCGAATTTAACAACATATACACCTGCGGGCATATAAGACATGTCTAAATCATAAGAATAAACACCTCCGTTATTTACAACTCTGTGGTTAACCAAGTTTTTGCCCAACAAATCATAAACTTCAAAATTTAAAGCTTCTCCATATTTGTTGTTGTTTATGGTTATTTTGAATTGTTTATTGCCTAAATCAGAAACAATCATATCACTGGCATCTGCAGCGTTTTCATAGATTGCACCTGTAGAAGGATCATAGCAAATTTCAAGACTCCAAGAGTTTAATGTGCCTCCGTCTCCATTCGTATCATCGGTGATTTCAAGTGTCCAATCTCCTTGCATGTCTGTTCCGTCAAAGTCTGACAAACTACCTTCAGGTTGGAAACTTCCCGTAAACGGAGGAGTTCCTGCAGTGATAGGTTGCGTGGCTTCATCATCAAAAACAGTATCTATATAATTGTCTCCTAAACTTCCGTTATCTGTGGAAAGTTCTACACGTGTGCCGGTAGGTCCTACCAAGAATATATCAAGATCAGAATCCCAAGTATGGTTCAAATTGATAGTCACATTTACATCTGTTACAGTGGCGCTGGTTGCCATGTTGATAATAGAGTTGGTAACTGTTCCGCCATTTGGTCCAATAGGCTGACTTGTATTATTAGTTTCAGTATTACAGGAAGAATTTACTACTGTTGAACTTGTACTATCATTGGATGCATCTGCATCTCCGGCCAAAGAAGTTGTGGCAGTGAAACTATAAGATTGGAAAGCAGACAAGTCCACTTGAGCTGCAAATGAATGAGAAACTGTTGCTCCGGGAGCAAGCGGTCCTGCCACTTGTTCAACCACGGGAGTTCCGTTGTCCATTGTATAGCTCACATCAAAATTAGATTGAGGCATTCCGCCGAAGTTTTGTATATCCACGGTTACGGTTTCCATTCCCAGACCGTTTCCTGATACAGGAGAAGTGATGGCGGTCACCCCTATATCATTATGAGAAATATGTGTGATATTTTGCGTTGTACTGTCATTTGACGTATTTTCATCGCCTGCCATGTTTGTGGAAGCAACTACTGCATAAGTATGTCCTTCTGTTGAGAAGTCGGCATGTGTGGTGAAAGTATATTGTGCAGAAGTAACGGAAGCAAGTGTTCCTGTATAAGTTTCCGAGACCACGGCCCCTCCGTCAAGTTGATATGTCACGGGAAAGTTTGATGCGGCATTTTGTCCATAGTTAAAAATAGTAACCGTAATAGCTTCATTATTTGAAAGAATGGTATTATTTACAGGGGCATCAATGCTTGTTACTCCTACATCGTTATTGAAGCTTGGTGCGATTCTATATACACCGATTTGGTCTTTTCTTCCGCTATTGAAATATTCACCGATATACCAAAAAGTTTTATCATCACTGGGGTCTATGACCATATGTGCATAATCGCCATATCTGTTTCCGGAGGGTTCATTGTCTACTCCCGGAATAATTACATCTTCTGCAAGCGTCATTGTTCCCAGCGGGTCTGTGGCATATCTTCCTGTGAAACGAAGTTCGGGAACATGCTGCGGTCCAACAATGGTATATCCCATTCCAATATTTCCTTGAACATCTATATTGATGCTACCACAAAATGCAGAATCTGCATCCGGTGTAGTGAAAGTGCCCTCTTGATAAATTGACCAAGGTTGTCCGTCGCCACTTTGACGAAGTTCATACCAACGAATACCGGCATGTCTGTCATCACCGGCAGTATCAACTGTGAAATTAAGCACAATTGAATTGTAAGAACCGAATCTTCTGTAATTGGTGGCATACATTATTGTGGCTTGTATAGCATCAATTTTAGTTCCGTTAGCTTGAGGAAGGTTTGGCCAACTTCCATTATCGAATACAGCATCAAAAGGCGTGGTAGTCAGCTCTTGTGCAGCTGAAATGGTAGAGTTTGTAGGGGTGTTCCAATCAACTGTGGCATTCCATATTTTCAAGTGGTCTTGGGCAACGCCTGTCCAAACATCATCTTGTAAATAGATAAAAGGAACGTTTCCTGCAGGAGGCAATGTAGTTCCGTTTATCGTTGGGCTACCGGGACTAAAGAATCTATGATTTCCCATTCCGGGCAACTGAAATCCTATCATTTGGGCGGTATTATCTCCCGCTAAAAGTTTATCTCTTTCCAGAGCAAAAACGAGTTCGTGTCCTGCAGGAGCAGTATTGTAAATATTCATAGTTAAATAATAACCATCACTCCAAATAGACATTTTTTCATAATCCGGTCTAGCTCCAAAATTGTATCTGTAAGTGTACCATCCGTCATTTACTGGATCAGGTCCTTGACTGACAGCTAATAACAAACCGTCAGGAGCAGTGTCGAGTTCCATCATCAAAAAACGATCTGCTTGCCTATCATAAAGAACAACCAAATCACAACAAGCATTTTCTCCGAAAATATTATGTGGATCAAGAGGAGCAGTGAGTGCATTACCGCTTTTATCGAATATTCTAAAGGCGGTGTTATAGGCCATAAAAACATGATTAGGTCCCACGGCAATTGTGGGGTCTGAAGGAGTGCCTGTATTTGAGGCCGCTTCAAAAGTCAAAATAGGTGTTTTCCCTTTTGTTTTGTTGGCATGTGAATTTGGATTTTGTGCCAAAGGATCTCCATTAACAGGCAAACCTTTTCCGGGAACAACAATATTTTGTCCTCCAATTCTGTCATGGATTTCTCTAGGAGTTGTATCTGCAGGAATCAAATTGCTTCTAGAAGCTAGAGACGGCATTTCTCTCATGTATACCGCTTTTTTAAAAATAGATGCTTTTCTTGTTTCTTGCGCGTTGAGTGAAAACACAAATACAAAGAAAAACATACTAAGTAGTAATTGTTTAATTTTCATAGTACTTTTTTTAGAGTTATTAATTTAGTTAGTAGTATTGACGAACAAAGTTACGAAAATTGATAATTTCTACAACATGAATGTAAAAAATAATAACAATTTATTTTTTTGCAGAAATAATAATAATAAATGCATTATGATTTATCGGCAGTCTTGATGGCTGTGGTAAATATATCAATATTAACATTATTACTTATTTTTTTCATGGCAGTATTATATATTTTTTCCGGTTTTTTCGGATTAAAACCTAAGATAAGGATTAAATTTTTTAAAATTTTGATTCTTTTACATTAATTTTTTCATCGGCTAAAGAAAGTTTGATTAGTGTGACAATGCTTGCAATTTTATTTCTGTATTCAGTATTTTCAAAGTCATCTGTGATTGTCATGATTTCTGATTTAATTGGTGATAATATTTGTAGAAATAACTGATGGTTTCAATGCCTTTAAAGAAATTAAATACACCATAATGTTCATTCGGTGAATGAATAGCATCTGAATTCAATCCGAATCCCATCAAGATGGATTTGCTTTTCAGCTCTTTTTCAAATAAAGGAACAATGGGAATACTTCCTCCGGAATATACAGATAAAGGTTCTTTTCCAAAACTTTCTTTCATTGCCAAAGCGGTTGCACGATATCCAACGTTATCTGTTGGTGTTACGTAGGGATATCCTCCGTGCAGGTTGGTGACTTTTACTCGGACACCCTTTGGAGCAATTGACATGAAATATTTTTCAAAAAGTATAGGAATTTCGTCAGGATCTTGATTGGGAACCAATCTCATGGATATTTTTGCATGAGCCTTTGACGGGATAATGGTTTTTGCTCCATCTCCAATATAGCCTCCCCAAATGCCGTTAACATCCAGAGAAGGTCTGATAGATTCCCGTTCAATTGTGGTATATCCGTCTTCTCCGTATACATCATCAATTTCCAATGCTTTCTTATATTTTTTTAAATCAAAAGGAATTTTTGCAATTTCGTCTCGCTGATTTTTATCAAGTTCAATGACCTTGTTATAAAATCTCGGAATACTGATTTGGTTCTTTTCATCGTGTAGTCGGGCAATCATTTTGGTTAATATATTGATTGGATTTGCCACGGCTCCTCCGTATAATCCGGAATGAAGGTCTCTGTTGGGTCCGGTAATTTCCACTTCAACATAAGACAATCCTCGTAGTCCGGTGGTGATTGCCGGTGTGTCATTGGCAATCATTCCCGTGTCTGAGATAATAATCAAATCGTTTTTCAGTTTATCATGATTTCGTTCTATATACCATTTTAAACTGGGAGAGCCAATTTCTTCTTCTCCTTCAATCATAAATTTAATATTCACCGGAAGCTGCCGGTTTTTCAATAAGAACTCAGCCACAATCAGGTGCATATACATTTGTCCTTTATCGTCAGATGCGCCTCGGGCAAATATTGCTCCGTCCGGATGTATTTCAGTGGAACGAATAACCGGATTAAAAGGGTCTGATTTCCAAAGTTCAATAGGATCAGGCGGTTGTACGTCATAATGCCCGTAAATCAATATTGTCGGAAGATTAGAGTCTATTATTTTTTCTGCATAAACAATCGGATAGCCCGGTGTTTTTTCTATGGAAATGTTTTCCAGACCGATTTTTCGCATTTTTTCTTTAATGAATTCAGCTGATTTGTTTATATCTTCAGCATAAACAGGGTCAGCACTTACAGATGGGATTTTTAATAAATCAAATAGCTCATCCAACATTTTTTGCCTGTTTTCTTTGATGTATTCATTTATGTTTTGCATGGTTCTTTTTTATTTTCAATAAAAATATAAATTTATTTGTTGTCAGCCAAAAATTTATAAGTCTATGAACAATAATTATGACAGAAAAACAAATAAACACAGCTCGGGGTTAAACATTTTTTCGTACTTTTAGGAAAACTTTAAAATTTATTATTATGACTTTTGCTCCTATTATTATTTTTCTTGCGATTATAGTATTTTTTACTACTTTTTTTCTGGTAAAACAGCAGACATCTGCAATTGTTGAACGCTTTGGAAAATTTCACAGCATCCGGCAAGCCGGGCTTAATTTCAAATTGCCGATAATTGATAAAATTGCAGGACGAATCAGTCTTAGAATCCAACAGTTGGATGTGATTGTTGAAACCAAAACAAAAGATGATGTGTTTGTACATTTGAAAATATCAGTGCAATTTCTGGTACAAAGAGAACACGTTTATGATGCGTTTTATAAATTACAAAATCCGCACGAACAAATCAGGGCTTTTATTTTTGATGTAGTTCGGGCTGAAGTGCCAAAAATGATTTTGGATGATGTTTTTGAAAAGAAAGAAGAAATTGCATTGGCCATTCAGCGTGATTTGAAAGAAGCCATGTTAAATTATGGGTATGATATCATAAAAGCTTTAGTAACAGATATTGATCCGGATGAGAAGGTGAAAATTGCCATGAACAGGATTAATGCTGCAGAACGTGAAAAAGTTGCAGCACAACATGAGGGAGATGCACAAAGAATTTTGATTGTTGAACGTGCCAAGGCAGAAGCAGAAAGCAAACGTTTGCAAGGAAAAGGTATTGCAGATCAGCGTAGGGAAATTGCAAGAGGATTAGAAGAATCTGTTGATGTATTGAATAGGGCGGGAATCAATAGTCAGGAAGCATCGGCTTTGATTGTGATTACGCAGCACTATGACACGTTGCAAAGCATTGGCTCAGATACTAATTCTAATTTGATTTTATTGCCGAATAATCCTAATGCTGCCAGCAATATGCTGAATGATATGGTTACGTCTTTGGTTGCGGCAAACAAGATTATAGAATCAGATAAAAATAAAAAATAAAATCTGAGTAATTGAAAGTTCTTCAAAAATATTTTGAGTTGACACCCGGGCAAATCGAACAATTTTCTCGGTTGGATTTTTTGTATAAAGACTGGAACAGTAAAATCAATGTGATTTCCAGAAAAGATATAGATGAATTATATATCAATCACGTATTGCATTCTTTGGGAATTGCAAAGATTCAACCCTTTATTTTCGGAGCGGATATTCTGGATGTGGGAACAGGCGGAGGTTTTCCGGGAATTCCGTTGGCTATTCTTTTTCCGGAAGCGGGTTTTCATTTGGTAGACTCCGTTGGAAAGAAATTAAAAGTGGTTAATGCAGTTGCAGACGAATTGGAATTAAAAAATGTTAGGACTACACACGATAGAGTTGAAAGCATAACCGGAAAATATGATTTTATCATCAGTCGGGCGGTAACCAAAATGCCGGAATTTGTCAAGTGGGTAAAGGGAAAAACAAAAAAGAATCATCAGCATAGATTAAAAAACGGAATTTTGTATTTGAAAGGAGGAGATTTGTCTGAAGAGCTTTCGCCTTATAAGAACATTCAAGTTTTTAATTTAAAAGATTTCTTTGATGAAGATTTTTTTAAGACAAAAAAGCTTGTCTATCTGCCGATGAAATATCAGAAATAAATTAAAAAAGGG
>Ga0256846_1000238_pt1 | contig 23517 bp, 21 predicted proteins | sample TevniametaG_FD_189098 | JGI IMG/M metagenome (GOLD analysis project Ga0256846, IMG submission 189098) | Tube worm associated microbial communities from hydrothermal vent at the East Pacific Rise, Pacific Ocean - Tevnia | ecosystem: Host-associated > Annelida > Integument > Unclassified ...
AAATTTCAACCTGAAAATGCCCTATATTTTATAATTTAACCTTCATTTACAGCAATATATAATTATAGTTTAAAGCATTACTTAAACAGGTACAATGGAGCAAGCCGACAATGGGACAGAAAAAGGAATCAACGGTAAAAAATACGCCGCTGCATGCGTGGCACCTGGTGGCCGGAGCGAACATGGCCAATTTTGGCGGCTACGAAATGCCTTTATGGTATTCATCCGTTAAACAGGAACACCTGTCGGTATTAACCGCTGCCGGACTGTTCGACACCAGCCATATGGCGGCCGTTGACGTGGCCGGTCCCGGCGCCCGCGACCTGCTGCAGCGCACCTTTACCAATGATCTTGAAGTCTGCATCGGAAAACCCAAGGGCCCCCTTCGGCCGGGGCGATGCGTTTACGGCGCTTTTCTCGATGACACCGGCTGTGTTATCGACGACAGCATCGTTTACCAGCTTGCCGACGGACATTTTCTGGCGGTAGTCAATGCAGGGATGGGGGCGTCGATTGCATCGCATCTGCAAAAACAGGCCGATACCGACAATAGCGTTGTCACGATCACCGACCGGACCGACCGGCTGGGCAAGATCGACATCCAGGGCCCGGCATCCGCCCGGATCATGGCCGGAATACTGGCCGATCCTGGGAAAATTTTCGATGCCCTGCCCTATTTTTCCTTTAAAGGAGGTTTCGATATCGATTTCCCGCCCACCCGCGGGAAGGTGGAATTGACAGACGGCACGCCGCTGCTGCTGTCGCGCACCGGATATACCGGTGAGTTGGGATTCGAGCTGTTTATGGCCGCCGGCCGAACCCGGGCCGTCTGGGAGGCATTGATGGCGGCCGGGGCATCGGACGGCCTGATGGCCTGTGGGCTGGCCGCCCGGGATTCACTGCGCGGTGGCGCCGTTCTTCCCCTTTCTCACCAGGATATCGGACACTGGCCCTTTATCAACCACCCGTGGCCCTTTGCGCTGCCCTGGGATGCAGAGCGACGCGGCTTCACCAAGTCGTTCATCGGGGACCAGGCCCTGCTTTCCGTGTCCAGACCGGAATTCACCCTGCCCTTTGTGGGGGACGATCTGCGCAAGGTTTCCATCTCCGACCCGGCCATTGTCATCGATCCTGACGGCAAAAAAATCGGCACAGTACTCACTTGTGTGTCCGACATGGGCATTGGCCGCGTTGATGGGCGGGTATTCAGCATCGCCAGCCCGGACCGGACCGCCGATTTCAAGCCCCGCGGCCTGTGCTGCGGATTTGTTAAAATCAATAAGCATCTGTCCGCCGGTGACCGGATCCAGTTGAAAGACAGCCGGCGGACGATTACCGTCACCATCTGCAGGGATATCCGACCGGACCGCACAGCCCGGCGACCGATCAGACAAATGCTTTAAAGGATTCAAATAAATAAGGAGTCATCATGAGCAAAGACATTGACGAACTCAGTTTTCCCGCTGATTTGCGATATGCAGAGGACCACGAATGGGTCCGGCCGGACGGCGAGCATGTTCGCATCGGTATCTCCGACTATGCCCAGGATCAGTTGGGAGATATCGTTTTCGTTGAATTACCCGCCGTGGGCGACACTTTCTCGGCCGGTGACGAGTTTGGCACTGTGGAATCCGTTAAAGCCGTATCCGAACTTTTCCTGCCGGTGGGGGGTAAAGTCGTTGCGGTAAACGATTCACTGGCAGATGCGCCGGAAAAGGTGAATGCCGACCCGTACCAGGCGGGATGGATGCTGCGTCTCCTGCCGGACTCCCCCGATGCGTTGGAAGCCATGATGGACAAAGACGCCTATCTGGCCATGCTGAAAGGATAAAAATGAGATATTTACCCCACACCCGTGAAGACATCGCGGCCATGCTGACAGTGACGGGGGCGGCCAGTCTCGACGATCTGTTTGCCACGGTCCCCGCCGGCTGCCGTCGATCCGCCGAACTGGATCTGCCCGATCCACTCAGCGAATGGGATCTGAATACCCACATGGATATTCTGGCCGGCGCAAATGCAACGTCGCCGGCATACAAAATGTTCCTCGGTGCCGGCTGCTACGACCATTTTATTCCGGAAACGGTCAATCAGCTCCTGCTGCGCTCCGAATTTTACACCGCCTATACGCCCTACCAGCCGGAAATCAGTCAGGGAACGCTTCAGACGATTTACGAATACCAGACCCTCATTACCCGCCTGCTCGGCATGGATGTGGCCAACGCATCGATGTACGACGGCGCATCCGGACTGGCCGAAGCCCTGCTCATGGCGATCCGCGTGACCAGACGGAAAAAAGTGGCTGTTTCCACGGCCATTCATCCCCTGTACCGACGGGTGGTTGCCACCTATTTTGCGCCCACCGGTTATGAGGTGATCGAGCTGCCTTACGGCAGAGACGGCCGGACCGATCTTTCCGGCCTGGGCGCTCTGGACGAGCTGGCCGCCGTGGCGGTTCAGTCCCCCAATTTTTTCGGATGCATCGAGGATCTGCAGGCAGTGGGCAGCGCAACGCATGCGGATAAGAAAACAGTGTTCATCACCTGCTTTTCCGAACCCCTGGCTTACGGGCTGCTGAAAAACCCGGGCCATTTTAACGCCGACATCGTCTGCGGCGAGGGCCAGAGCCTGGGCATTCCCCGGTCATTCGGCGGGCCGGGTCTGGGCATTTTCGCCGCCAGGCAGAAATATGTCCGCAGCATGCCCGGCCGGATCGTTGGCCAGACGGTGGACAAAGACGGCCGGCGGGGATTCGTTCTGACGCTGTCGACCCGGGAGCAGCACATCCGGAGAGAGCGGGCCACGTCCAACATCTGCTCCAACCAGGGACTGTGCGCCACGGCGGCGACGATGTACATGGCCTTTCTCGGCGGGACCGGGTTTCGCGAACTGGCCGCCCTGAACCATGACAAAGCCGAATACCTCAAGGGAGAACTCAGAAAAGCCGGCTGCGAGATTCCCTTTGACAGCCCGATCTTCAACGAATTCGTTGTCCGGTTTCCCGGCGGCGCGGCATCGGTCTGCGAGAAGCTGCTTGAAAAAAAAATCGTCGCCGGACTGCCGCTTGACGCATACTACCCCGAGCTGGCCGGTCATGCGCTGGTCTGCGTCACGGAAACCGGCGGGAAAGCCGACATGGATCTGCTGGTCGAGGAGGTGACATCATGAAAAACGGTAATGGCATGGGTACCACCGGCCTGATTTTTAATGAACCCCTGCTCTGGGAAAAAGGCGCCGCCGGCCGCACCGGGTTTTCCATGCCCGGCCGGGACGTGGCCCCGGCCCCCCTTGACAAGGCGCTCACAGGGGACGGCCCCGACTTTCCCGATCTGAGCGAGCTGGAAGTGGTTCGCCATTTTACCCATCTGTCCCAGTGGAATTTCGGCGTGGACAGCGGTTTTTATCCCCTGGGGTCGTGCACCATGAAGTACAATCCCAAAACCAACGAACGCCAGGCGGCCCTGACCGGATTTGCCGGTGCCCATCCCCTGCTGCCGCCGGCGCTGTGCCAGGGATCCCTGCAGCTGATGTTCGACCTCCAGAGGGATCTGGCCGAAATTACCGGCCTGCCCGCCGTGACGCTGCAGCCGGCGGCCGGTTCCCACGGCGAACTGACCGGTATGATGGTCATCACCGCCTATCATAAAAGCCAGGGCGCTCCCCGGTCCAAAGTCCTGATCCCTGATACCGCGCATGGCACCAACCCGGCCAGCTCCGCTCTGTGCGGCCTGACGCCGGTACCGGTTCAGTCCAATGCCGCGGGCGTCCTTGATCCGGACACCGTGGCCGCCCTCATGGACGGGGATACGGCCGGGATCATGATCACCAACCCCAATACCCTGGGGCTGTTTGAGGAAAATATCCGCGAAATTGCCGATATTGTCCATGCCAGGGGCGGGCTGGTTTACGGCGATGGCGCCAATATGAACGCCATCATGGGCATCGTTGACGTCAGGGCCGCCGGGGTCGACGTGCTGCATCTCAACCTGCACAAAACCTTTTCCACGCCCCATGGCGGCGGCGGACCGGGCAGCGGGCCCATCTGTGTCATCGATGATCTGGCGCCGTTTCTGCCGGTGCCCCGGGTGGTTAAAATCGACGATCGTTATGAACTGCGCGAGGATTATCCGCAATCAATCGGCAAAATCCACTCCTTTTACGGCAACTTCAGTATTCTCGTGCGGGCGTACAGTTACATTCGCAGCATGGGCGCTGATCTTAAAAAAGTCAGCCAGCTGGCCGTACTCAATGCCAATTATATCAAGGCACGGCTGAAAGATGTCTACCATCTGGCCTACGACCGCCCCTGCATGCACGAATGCGTCTTTTCCGACGCCCTTCAGGAAAAGAACAAAGTGGCCACCCTGGATATTGCCAAGCGCCTGATGGAATACGGGTTTCACCCGCCCACCATTTACTTTCCCCTGGTGGTGCATGGTGCCATCATGATTGAACCCACGGAAACCGAGTCCAGAGAGAGCATCGACGAGTTTATCGATGCCATGCGGGCCATTGCCCGGGAAGCAGCCGATGCGCCGGAAACGCTTCACGACGCGCCCCGGATCACCAAGGTCCGGCGGCTCGACGAAACCCTGGCGGCCCGGAGGCCCTGTCTTAAGGGATGAAAGCGCACCGGACAGGATCCGGCGAACGAACGATCATACAAAAGACCTCGAGATCAATGGGTATGGCACCGGAACCTTTATCGGCCGGTGCCATCACCAAAGCTGGATCGTGTGCAATAATCATGGCACAGACATTTTCAGGCATATATCGATCCATGTAAAATACCCAAGGGGAGAAAATCAGCGTGAGACTGCATGCAATTGACAAAAACTGTTCCGGATGCGGCACCTGCCGGCTGGCCTGCGCGGTTACCAATTTCAGGGAAATCAATCCCGCCAGATCCTTACTGCGCATCGAGGCCCGCTTTCCAGCGCCGGGAGATTACCGCATCCATCTGTGCGATCAGTGCGGCGAATGCGCCGATCAGTGTCCGGAAGGAGCCATTGCACTTGAAGCCGGTGCCTACATCGTCGACCCCGACAGATGCACGGGGTGTCTGATCTGCGTTGACGTCTGTCCCCGCGGCGTCATGTTCACCCACCCGCAATCCGATATACCGGTAAAATGCACCCTCTGCGGCGAATGCGTGCAGACGTGCCCCCGCCATGCCATTGAATGGGTTTCGGATACGGATAAAGATCATATCCACACCAGCGAGGTGGCCTGACATGCTGTATGGATATGCCGGAACCCTCCTGCGCGTGGACTTGTCCAATGCCACTGTTGCCAGGGAGCCACTACCCGAATCGCTGGTAAACGACTTCATCGGCGGCCGGGGCTTTGTCGCCAAATTATTGTACGATGAAACCCGGCCGGAGACCCATGCGTATGATCCGGCAAATATGCTCATTGCCGCCACCGGCCCCCTCACCGGTCAGTTTCTCCCGGCCGGCGGCAAAACCCATTTCGGCACCAAATCTCCGGCCACCGGCGGGTATGCGGACAGCAACATGGGCGGCCATTTCGGCCCCGAGTTGAAATACGCCGGCTACGATGTCCTGATCGTCACCGGCAAGGCAGTGCAGCCGAGCTATCTTTTCATCCACAACGAGACCGTCGAAATCCGCCCGGCAGCGGACTACTGGGGCCAGGGATCGATCACGGCCGAAAAAAACTTTAAAGATGATCTGGGCGAAGACTATCAGATTATCACCATCGGCCCGGCCGGCGAAAACCGGGTGCGTTTCGCCTGTATCTCCCATGATTTCGGGCGCCAGGCCGGGCGAACCGGCGTGGGGGCCGTGATGGGTAGCAAAAATCTGAAGGCCATTGCGGTCAGGGGCACGAACAGTATCCCGGTGGCCGACCTGGACAAAGCCTATGCCAGGGGAAAAGCGGCCTACCAGAAGGTCATGGCCAAACCCGGCTTTACCGGATGGACGCCGGAAGGCACGGCCGGGATCACCGACTGGTGCAATGAAACCGGGGTCTTTCCGACCCGTAATTTCCAGACATCCTTCGCCGCCCATTATAAGGAAATCAACGGCCAGGCGATCCTTGACCGGCTCAAAATCACCGACAAGGGCTGTTTCGGATGCCCGACGCCCTGTGGAAAATACGGGCATACAGAAACCCCGGCCGGATCGGCATATGTGGAAGGGCCCGAATACGAAACGATTGCCCTGTTTGGCGGCAGTTGCGAGCTGAAAACCATTGAGGAAGTGGCGTATGCCAATTACCTGTGTGATGAGCTGGGCATCGATACCATCTCGGCCGGGGTTGTCATTGGATGGGCCATCGAATGTTTTCAAAAAGGTATTCTGACGCGTGACGATATCGGCAGAAAGATCGACTTTGCGGACCTGGATTCGGTCGTATTTCTGCTAAACCGGATTGCCGCCAGAGACGGCATCGGCGACCGGCTCGCCGAAGGCGTCAAGGTGGCCTCGGAAAAAACCGGCCGGGGATCCGGCCAATTTGCCATCCACGTCAAGGGGCTGGAGTGGTCGGGCTACGAATGCCGCAACGCCCCGTCGATGATGCTGGCCTATATGACCGCCGATGTCGGCGCCCACCACAATCGGGCCTGGGTGCTGGGGCAGGACATGGCCGGGGCCTGGACCAACGTCCACGATCTGATCACCGCAAAAACGAAAATCACGGCGCAGCCCAAGGCCGTTGTCGGCCCGCAGTGCGCGGACTTTGTTATTGCATCCCAGGAAAAACGCTCGCTCTTCGATGTCCTCGGCAACTGCCGGCTGCAGATGATGGAGCTGGGCTTTGAAGCCGGGCACTACGCCGAATTGTATTCGGTGATCACCGGAAACAATAAAACCTGGCCGGAACTCCTGGCCGTATCCGAACGGATATGGCATCTGACCCGCATGTTTTCAGTACGGGAAATACCCGGTTTCGGCCGTCTCCACGACTACCCGCCGGCACGATTTTACAAAGACCCCATACTGGATGGTCCCAATCAGGGCCATGTGCTGTCTGAAAAGGACATCAATAATCTGCTCACCTGGTACTACACTGCCCGGGGGTGGGACGATAACGGTATCCCCACGCGGGAAACCCTTATCCGCGTGGGGCTGGCCCAGGCAGCCGGGAACCTGAAAGGAGAATAAATCATGGGACGGATATTCACGCCATCGCAGAGTGATTTTGGTAAAACCGATGCAGTGGTCATCGGCGGCGGCATTGTCGGCGCGGCCACGGCTTTCTGGCTGTCCAGGGCGGGAATGGACGTGGTGCTGCTGGAAATGCGTGACGGTCTGTCGACCCTCACCACATCGGCATCCGCGGAATGTTTCCGGGCGCAGTTCGCCGAACCGGCCATGGCGGCGCTGGCCATGCCCAGCATCGAGGTATTCGAGCATTTCAGTGACATTATCGGCCTGCCGGGATACAGCATTTCCATCAAACAGCAGGGATATCTGTTTGCCACCGACCATGCGGCAACCGTGGCCGATCTCAAGGAAAATGTCGATCAGCAGCATCAACTGGGCATCACCGATTCAGAGTTTCTCGAACGCGATGAGATTCTTTCCCGGTTTCCCTATCTTTCTCCCACCGTACTGGCCGCCACGTTCCGGCAGCGGGACGGCTGGCTGTCCTGCCATGAAGTCACCCAGGGCTTTGCCAAGGGATGTGACGCCCGGTTTTTCATCAATACCAGAGTGACCGGTATTCAACTGGACGATAAAGGCGTCTGCGGAGTCACCACCCGCCGGGGACGCCTCCAGAGCCGTATCGTTGTTAATGCGGCCGGCCCCTTTGCCGGTGACATTGGCAGAATGATCAACCTGAACCTGCCCCTGAAACCGGTTCGACGCCAGAAGGTCTATATCAAAACCGCTGTCCACATTCCGCCGGATGCCCCGTTTATCGTTGATGTCAATAACAACTGCTACTGGCGCCCTGAAGCCGGCGGCGTGCTGGCAGGCTGGGTTGATTCGGGCGAGCCGGTCACGCCGCCGTCGGAAAAGGTTCCCACCGACTGGGAATTTCCCGCCGTCGTCATCGACAAGGTCAAACACCTGACCCCTCTGTTTGAAGAAATCGAAAAAACCGTCCGCCAGCCCGACATGAACACCTCGGCCGGCCACTATGTCTACACTCCCGACGATCAGCCGTTGATCGGACCGGTCCCTGAAATTCCCGGTTTTTATCTGAACTGCGGGCACTGGGCCGGGGTCATGCTGTCGCCCCAGTCCGGCAGACGGATTGCCGATCTTGTCACCGGCAGAATGCGTCCTGAAGACAATCCGCTGCGACCCGCGCGATTTAAGGAAGGTGTCGGGAAAAAGGGCAAAACACTCATGAGCCATTAGAAATTCACCGTTTCTTGCAATGATGGCTGCCGGCCATTTTACCTTTATTCCGCGGCACGGCTGCCCCGGCCCTTCCCCACTTTCCCCTTGACTCCCCGGCGCCATAGCTGTAATATAGCTTTGATGTAACTTCATCTTGGCTATTTTCCTGTTCAACCACCCATATTTTAGGAGAGATCAATGTTATTAGAAGGTAAAAACGCCATTGTGACCGGCGGTTCTCAGGGGATCGGCGCGGCCATTGCCCTGGAACTGGCAGCCGAAGGGGCCAACGTCTGTCTGACGTACCGCAAACATGCCGATGAAGGCGAGCAGTACGCCGCGCAGATCCGGGATATGGGGCGCAAAGCCCTGGCTGTGAAATGCGATATTTCATCCTTTGACGGGGCGGCAGCGGTCGTCAACCAGGCCCTCGACGCCTTCGGAAGGGTCGATATCATGGTCAACAACGCCGGGATGAACTGGGACGGGGTCTGCTGGAAGATGAGCGAAGAACAATGGGACCGGGTGCTGTCGGTGAATCTGAAGGGATACTTTAATTTTACGCGCCACGTCGCGCCGTTGTTCAAGGCCCAGAAATACGGCAAGATCGTGAACATCACCTCCATCAACGGCCTGCGGGGCAAATTCGGCCAGTCCAATTACTCGGCGTCCAAGGCCGGCATCATCGGCTATACCAAAGCCGTGGCCAAGGAACTCGGCGCTTTCGGCGTCACTGTCAATGCCGTGGCCCCGGGACTGATTGAAACCGCCATGCTCAGGGAGTCCGAGGCCCGGGATAAAATCATCGACATGGCCATGGCCGAAATCGTTCTGAAGCGGGTCGGCCAGCCCGAAGACCTGGCCCATGTGGTTACCTTCCTGGCATCCGACCATGCCCGGCATGTGACCGGCGAAGTCATCAAGGTCGACGGCGGGCAGTATATTTAGCTATGCCCTCCTGATAACGACTGGATTTAATCGGATATCGATATATTTTCATCACCTCATTTAATTTCTATCAACCAGGAGGAAATATGGGAAAAGTCGCCATTATCGGCGTGGGACAGAGCCGGTTCGTCCGCAGCTATCCCGGTGCCATCCGGGAACTGGTTTTTGAAGGCTTCAAGGAGTCGGTCACCGACGCCGGCATTACCGGCGGGGAAATCGACGCAACGGTCGTCTGCTCAGCCCCGGAATATGACAAGCAGCGGTCTCCGGCCGGCGTGTTTGCCGAATACCTCGGTTTAAATCCACAGCCGACCTTTTATACGGAAACCCTCTGCTCGTCATCGAGCACCGGGCTTCGGCTGGCCTATTCCCTGGTAAAATCGGGCCTGCACGATGTGGTGGCCGTGCTCGGTTTTCAAAAAATGTCGGAAATCTCTTCTTCCGAATCCCAGGAACGGATGGGCCGTGGGGCCGATATCCAGTGGGAAAGCCCGTTCGGCACCATGATGCCGGCCTATTACGCCATGTTTGCCCAGGCGCATCTGGACCGGTACGATACCACCCCGGAAGACCTGGCTCTGATCCGGGTCAAGGCATCCACTTACGGCCAGCTTAACGACCGCGCGGTCTACCGCAAAGCGGTGACCGCCGATATGTTTGCCGACCCGGACCACATCATGTCCAATGCGGTCTCCAGCCCGCTGCGGGTGGGTGACTGCTGTGCCAATGCCGACGGCAGTTCCTGTATCATCGTCGCCAGCGAGGAAAAAGCCAAAGCCTTCTCCAAGAAACCGATCTGGATCCGGGGTCTGGGCGCAGCCTCGGCCAGTGTCAACATGTCGGGCCGGGATGTTTTCACCGGGCTGTCCGCCGCCAGGGCAGCCGCCGATCAGGCCTACAAAATGGCCGGAGTCACTCCGGCTGATATCGATGTGGCGGAAGTCCACGACTGTTTCACGATTGCCGAAATGATGGCCTACGAAAACCTCGGCTTTGCCGAGCCGGGCCAGGGCTGTCACCTGATCCGGAATAAAGAAACCTATAAGGAAGGACGCATCCCGGTCAATGTGGATGGCGGCCTGCTGTCCAAGGGGCACCCCATCGGTGCCACGGGCGGGTCCCAGATCCGGACCATCGTTCTGCAGCTGCGGGACGAGGCCGGCGACATTCAGGTCAAGAACCCCCAGATCGGCCTGGTCCACAACATCGGCGGCGTGGGCCTTTACGGAAATGTGACTATCCTCGGGAGGGAATAATGGGAAAAAAAGATATTGACGACCGCTTTAAAAAGTTCGGCACGGTCAGTTTCACGGCAACGACGAAAGTCAACGATTTTATCGATCACCTTGAAAACGGCCGGGTGACGGGAACCCGCTGTAAAAGCTGCGGCCAGACGTTTTTCCCCCCGCGGGCCGATTGTCAGGCGTGCCTGTCCAGTGACATGGAATGGTTTGATGTGGCCGGTAATGGCAAACTGCTCACCTACAGCAATCTGGGTTTTGCGCCGGTGGGGTTTCAGGAAGATGTCCCCTACCGCATCGCCGTGCTGGACTTTGGGGAATTTAAAATCTTTGGCCGGATCGCATCGGGCCTGGCGGACGACGAAATCAAAATCGGCATGGAAATGAAAGCCGTTTCCAACCGCCTGGCCAATGACCAGTTGAACTTTGTTTTTGAAAAGGCGTAAGGAGAATTTACCATGACGGAGCCCAGATTCATCAAACTTGAAAAGACCGACGGCGTGGCCCGGGTCACCCTTGACCGCCCCAAACACAATGTATTCAATATCGAAATGATGAAAGCGTTCAACAGGACGCTGAAAGACCTGGCCACGGAAGGCGATCTCAAGTGTCTGGTCATCTTCGGCGCCGGCAAAAGCTGGTGTGCCGGCGTGGACGTGGGAGATCACAAACCCGAGATGGTCGACGACATGATTACCACCTTTGGTGAAAGCTTTGCCTGCCTGCACGCCCTCAAGATTCCGACCATCGCTGCCGTTCACGGCTCCTGCCTGGGCGGCGGCATGGAATACGCCATTGCCTGCGACACGATTATCGCCTCGGAAGCCGCTGCTTTCGGCCAGCCGGAAGTCCGGCTCGGCTTCTTCCCGCCCTATGCGGCCGTGCGCCTGCCGCAGCTCATCGGACCGGCCAAGGCCATCGAGGTATGTACCACCGGCGCCATCTATTCCGCCGCGCAGGCGCAGCAGATGGGGTTTGTCAGTCAGGTTGTTCCGGCAGACGGCTTTTCCGACGCCGTTGAGAAATATATCAAATCCATTTCCGCCAGCAGCCCTTTGATTCTGCGGCTCAACAAACAGGCTGTTACCCGCCATCTGGGGATGCCGCTGGATCAATCCCTGGCCGGCGCCAACGATCTGTTTCTCAATACCCTGATGAAAACCGAAGATACCCTGGAAGGGATTGCCAGTTTCGACGAAAAACGCCGGCCGGTCTGGAAAAACCGGTAATACATTTTTCGTCACCGGTAAATCATAATCGCACCAAAGGAGGTGTCATGCCTGAAGTCAATAAAATCGGCGTTATCGGCGCCGGGAACATGGGCAGCGGTATTGTCCAGAAAATCGCCCAGGAGGGCATCAACGTCGTCATGGTTGACGTCAAGGAGGAGTTCGTTGAACGGGGACTGGCCACGATCCAGCGGCTGCTCAACGAAGGCGTTGCGCGCAAGATTTTCACCGAATCCCAGGTGGCGCAGACCCTTGACCGGATTCATGGCACCACGGACATGAATGCCGTGGCCGACGCGGATCTGGTCATCGAAGCGGTTTTCGAAGACAAGAAAGTCAAATCCGATCTTTTCCGTAAACTCGACGGGATCTGTTCGGAAAAAACCATCCTGGCCACCAACACATCTTCGTTCTATGTCCGTGACTTTGCCGGGCAGACCCGGCGCCCGGACCGGTTCATCGGCCTGCACTACTTTTTCCATCCGGCCAAAAATCGTCTGCTGGAAGTCATTCCCTGGGAAAAAACCAGCCCTGAGACGGTTGAGACAGCCCTTCTCGCGGCCAGGCTGCATGGAAAAACATCAATTCTGGTCAAGGATGCCCCCGGTTTTGCCGTCAACCGTTTCTTCGTTCCTTTTTTAAATGAAGCCGCCCGGATGCTGGAAGAAAACCTTGCCGACATCCCCACCATCGAAGAAGCCGCCAAGCGGGCTTTTCGCATCGGTATGGGGCCGTTTGAACTGATGAATGTCACCGGCATTCCCATTGCCGTGCATGCCGCCACCACGCTGGGCAACGAACTGGGACCATTTTATGCGCCGGCGCAGATCCTGATCGACCAGAAGGAAACCGGTGAAAACTGGGACCTTTCCGGCAACGTGGATGAAGCCGGACTGCAGCCGGTGATCGACCGGTTCAACGGTGTCTGCCTGGGCGTCTCCGCGGCCCTGGTGGATGAAGGCGTGGCCTCCATCGAAGATACCGACCGGGGCGCCAAGATCGGCCTTCGCTGGGCGATGGGTCCCTTTGAGCTGATGAACCGCCTGGGCATTGATCAAACCCATGAAGCCGTGGCGGCCATTGCCGACCGCTATGCGGATTTCAACATGCCGGGCCTGCTCGAAAAACAGAAGGCCACCGGCCAGCCGTTTACCTTTAATTTCGTTGACCTTGATATCAAAGGCAATCTGGCCACCATCACCCTCAACCGGCCCGAGGCCATGAATGCCCTTAACGAAACCGTCGTGGCCCAGATGGAGGCCCGTTTTACGGAAGCGGAAAAAAATCCGGACGTCGATGCCATCGTCTTTCAGGGCGCGGGCAAAGCGTTTGTGGCGGGAGCGGATATCCGCTACTTTGTGAAAAACATCAAGGCCGGAAAGATCGACGATATTGTGGCTTTTACCCGCAAGGGGCACGAACTCTTTCTGCGCATCGAAAACTCGGCGAAGAAAACGATTGCCCTCCTCGATGGCTTGTCGCTGGGCGGCGGCAGCGAGCTGGCGCTGGCCTGCCAGGCCATTGTGGCCACGCCCGCCGGTTCCATGGCCTTTCCCGAAACCGGCATCGGCATCTACCCCGGTCTGGGCGGCATGCTGCGGACGACCCGGCACGTGGGGCCGGAGCTGGCCAAATACTACACCTTTACCGGTGCCCCGCTGAGTGCCGATGATCTCCACGCGCTGGGCATTGTGACCCGGCTCGTCCCACCGACGGCAGTGGAATCGGCCCTGAAGGAAGTGGCCACGACGCCCGTCGACAAATACGCTCCCAGGGAAATTCCGGAAAAATTCAAAGCCATGGCGAAAATCGGTGAAGCGGATAATGTTTCCCGGCTGCTGGCCGGGAAAGAGCCGCAGGGCGTTCCGGCCGATGTGGCGGCGAAAACCGCCAAGATTGTGGGCTTTAAAGCGCCCCTGGCGTTGACAATCGCCAACGAGATCATCGACGCCCAGATGGGTCTCTCCATGTCCGATGCCGTGGAAGTCGAACTCGGCCGCCTGGCGGAAATATTCGCCACTGCCGACGCGCTGGAAGGCCTGTCGTCGGCCGGGCGAAAACGACCGGCGTTCAAGGGAAAATGATGGACTGACAATTGTCAATTGAAAATCGCCCGTTCATGGAAGTCGCTGCCGCTTCGTTTTTTCTGGCAGTGGCGGCGGCTTTCCATTATTCACCCATCTTCAATGGTCAAGCGTCTGTCATTCCTTAATCAATCGTCAATAGACAATAATCAATCCCATGAATGACTTCCCCGCCCTTCTCATCATCGACATGGTCAAGGACAACCTCGATCCGGCCAACCACTTCCCCATCACATCCCTGGCCCGGGGGATTATCGGTCCCATCAACCGGCTGACCGCCGTTTTCCATGACCGGGACTGGCCGGTGATCTTCTCCACCGACGACTATCAGCCGGATGATTTTATTTTCACCGGGCACATGCCGCCCCACTCCATTTCCGGAACACCGGGCGCTGAAATCATCGATGAACTGGATCGTCACGAAAATGATTTGTGGCTGCCCAAGCCCCGTTTTTCGGCTTTTTTCGGCACTGACCTGGATCAGCGCCTGCGTCAAATGGGCGTTACCCTCTGTGTGGTTACCGGTATTGCCACCCACTTCTGCGTTCTCACCACGGTCATGGATGCGCTCTGCCACGATTTCAAGGCCGTTCTGGTCGAAGACGCCACCACTTCATTTTCAGCAGACATCCATGCCCGAACCCTCGATATGTATCGCCGAAACCCGCTTTTCCCCCTGTTTAAAGTGATCTCGGCCGATACCCTTTTGTCTGATATAGACGTTTCATACACTTAAATCAGGCGTTTCTTTTTTCACTTGACGCCCCGCCTGCATAGCTGTATTGTAGCTGTAATAAGGCTACCCTAAGACGGTTCCAATACCTGTTTAAAAAAGCATAAAAGAAGACTTTTGAAAGGGGAATCAACATGCACAAACTACTGACGGAAAAGCCAGGGGAAAAGATGCTGCTTCTGGGTAACGAAGCCATCGCCCGAGGGGCCATTGAAGCCGGCGTGGCATTTGCCAGCACCTATCCCGGCACCCCCTCTTCCGAGATATCTCTCAATCTTTTTCAGATGTCTCACGAGAGCGATCTTTATTTTGAATACAGCACCAACGAGAAGGTATCCGTTGAAGTGGCCGCGGCCGCGGCCAACGCAGGGGTTCGCAGCCTGTGCATGATGAAACATGTCGGTTTGAATGTGGCCGCCGATCCGCTTTTGACCCTGGCCTATATCGGCGTCAAGGCCGGCATGGTTGTCATCACGGCCGACGACCCTTTTATGTTTTCCAGCCAGAATGAACAGGATAATCGCTATTATGCCAAACTGGCCGGTATCCCGCTGGTGGAGCCGTCCTCGGTCCAGGAAGCCAAGGATCTCATCGCATATGCATTTGAACTGTCCGAAAAATTAAACGAACCGGTGCTCTTCCGAACCACGACCCGGATCAACCACTCCTCCGGCATCGTGACTCTGGGGTCCATCGTACCGCCCCGGACCCAGGGCGATTTCACCAAAGACCCGTTGAATCTGGTGCCTGTCCCTGCCGTGGCGCGCAAACTTCACGTCCGGCTGCTGGAAAACATCGAAACCGCCCGGGCCCTGGCCGAAAAGTCTGAATACAACCTTACCGCCGGCAAGGGCGGCTGGGGTATTCTCTGCAATGGTGTCAGTTACAACTATGTGGACGATGCGGTTAAAGAACTCGAAATTGCGGATAAAACAACCATTCTGCGCCTGGGATTTTCCCACCCGCTGCCCGAAGGCCTGATTCTGAATTTTCTGAAAAACTGTGAAAAAGTCCTCATCGTGGAAGAAGGCGAGCCCTTTCTCGAGGAAGCAATCAAGGCCCTGGCCTATGAAAACGGCCTGACGCTGCCCATCCGCGGCAAGGCCGATGATCTTTTCTCCCGGCTTTACGAATACAACCCCGCCCTGGTCCGAAAATGCATCGCCCATTATTTTGGCATCGAACATTTGGCCATTGAAGCGGCGGACGTGTCCGACATTCCGGCTATTCCCCAGCGGCCGCCGACATTGTGCGCCGGATGTTCCCACCGCGCTACCTTTCACGCGGTTAAAAAGGCAACCGAAGGCATGGACACCATCTACCCGTCGGATATCGGCTGTTACACCCTCGGGCTCCTGCCGCCTTTGTCCACGGCGGATTTTCTGGTCTGCATGGGGTCCTCTGCGGGAACTGCCTGCGGCTTTTCCAAAGTGACGGATAAAAAGGTCATTGCGTTTATCGGCGACTCTACCTTTTTCCATTCCGGCATTCCCGGGCTGGTCAACGCCGTATTCAACAACCACAATTATACCCTGGTGATTTTAGACAACGGTACCACGGCCATGACCGGCCATCAGCCCCATCCCGGTGTGGACATGACCAAACTGAACCTGGATGGCTACGGCCGGATTGCCATCGAACCGGTGGTGCGCGCCCTGGGCGTTCCCCATGTCACCAAGATCAAACCCTACAAGGTGAAAAAAAGCATTGCCGCCATCAAAGAAGCGATTGCCTATGACGGCGTATCCGTGGTGATATCCGAGGAAATGTGTGCCCTTTACGCAAAAGCGGTCAAGGAAAAACAGCGCCGGCCGTTTTATGTCTCGGACAAATGCAAAGATCATAAAAACTGTCTCATGGAGCTGGCCTGCCCGGCCTTTTATGTCTGGGAAAACCGGGTTAAAATCGATCCGAACATGTGTACCGGCTGTGCCGTCTGTGCGCAGGTCTGTCCGGAAAACGCCATTTTACCGGTTCAAAAACAGACCGCCGGCATTAAATAACCCCCAATTTATTATATGACAATTGAGAAGGGACGAAAAAATGGACATAACCCGATTGATTATCGTGGCAGTTGGCGGCCAGGGGAACCTGCTGGCATCGAGCGTGCTGGGTGAAGCGGCCCTCCTTTCCGATATTCCGTTAAACATGAGCGAAATTCACGGCATGGCCCAGCGGGGCGGCGTGGTGGAATCCTCCCTCGTTTTCGGTGACGCCCGAAGCCCTCTCATCTCCGATGGCGAAGCGGATGTACTCGTGGGATTCGAACCCGCCGAAACGTTGCGCGCCCTGGGCAGATGCAATAAAAAAACCGTTGTCATTACCAGTCTGGCGCCGGTGATGCCCTATACCGTCAACATCGGCCAGGGGGTTTATCCGGACATCGACGCGCTGCAGAGCCAGATCCGCGCCCGAACGTCCCGCCTGATCGCCTTTAATGCCGCCACCCTGGCAAAGGAAAGCGGAAATGTATTGTCGGTCAACATGGTCCTGCTGGGCGCACTGGCCCAGACGGAGATACTCCCTTTTTCCGCCGATACCATCAAGGAAGCCATGAAAAGAAAAACCAAAACGGCTTTTCTGGAATCCAATCTGAAGGCGTTTGACCTGGGTTATCAGGCAGCGGCCGGAAACTAACCGATACTATACCTAAAGGAGGATAAAATGCCCTGGAACGATGAAATTGAATGCATGCCGGTAGAAAAAATGGAAGCACTGCAACTGAAATACCTCAGGGAAACCGTGGCCTGGGTCGCGGACAAGGTTCCATTTTACCGGAAAAAGTTCCAGGAGATGGGCATTGACGCGGACAGCATTACCTCTGTCGCGGATGTCGCCAAGCTCCCTTTTACCGTCAAAACCGATCTGCGCGATGAATACCCCTTCGGGCTCTGCGGCGTTCCCATGAAAGACGTGGTACGGGTCCATGCCTCTTCGGGGACCACCGGAAAACCGGTGACCGGCCCGTACACAGCCGATGACCTGGCCCAGTGGACGGAATGCATGGTGCGTAACTTCTACGCCGCCGGCGTCCGTCCGGACGACGTGGTTCAGAACGCCTACGGCTATGGCCTGTTTACCGGCGGGCTCGGGTTTCACCAGGGCGCCACGCAGCTGGGATGTACGGTCGTTCCCTCCAGCTCGGGCCTCACCGAACGTCAGATTACCCTGCTCAAGGATTTTAAAACCACGGTACTCTGCGCGACCCCCTCTTATGCCCTGACCATTGCCGAACGCGCCGAAGAACTCGGTGTTGACCTTAAAAAGCTGCCGCTGCGCGTGGGTGTTTTCGGCGCCGAACCCTGGTCGGACCCGATGCGCAGAGAAATCGAAGACCGCATGGGTATCCGAGCCATGGAAGCCTACGGTCTGACCGAACTGGGCGGGCCGGGCGTGGCCTTCGACTGCGAGGCCCAGGACGGTCTGCACATCAATGAAGATTATTATCTGGCCGAAATCGTCGACCCCGCCACGCTGGAACCACTGCCGCTGGGAGAAAAAGGCGAGCTGATTTTCACATCCCTCCAGCGGCGGGCCATGCCGATTATCCGCTATCGAACCAAAGATATCACCCGCCTGAGACGGGAGACCTGTTCATGCGGCCGTACTTTCCTTAAAATGGACAAGGTCTTCGGCCGGTCCGACGACATGCTCATCATCAGCGGCGTCAACGTCTTTCCGTCCCAGGTGGAATCGCTTCTCCTGGACATTGATGAGGTCGAGCCCCAGTACCAGCTGGTGGTCCGGAAAAAAGGCCATCTCGACCAGCTGGCCGTGAATGTCGAAGCGAAAAAAGAGGTCTACGACGCAGGCACGGAGAAAATCAGTGAAATCGAAGCCAAGGTCGCCGCACATATTAAAGGCAACATGGGCATTGGAATAAAAGTCAATTTAAAAGCCCCCAAATCCATCGCCCGCAGTGAGGGAAAAGCGCTGCGCGTAGTGGATGAGCGGCCGAAAAACGTATGATTGGCGGCCACGAATTATTTTGTGACCCGCATTATTCGGATTCATAAAAGAGGTGCGGCTGTATTTTCAGCCGCGCCTTTTTATATATTCTTTGAAAAAAACCGGTTGAATTTCCTCCCCGAACATGATTCGGTTACGCATCACCAACCAATGATATAAGAAATCACAGTGTTAAAAAAAGATCTGCAGACCCGGAGAGAACGCTATCGCATCTTTATTGAAGATGTGGCCGATGGTTTTTTCGAAACCGACCTGAAAGGTAATTTCGTTTTTTTCAACGATGCGCTCTGCCGGATTTTCGGTTATTCGCGAAATGAAATCCGGGGCAAAAGCTATCGTGCTTTCATGGATGAAGATGCCGCCGGGATTGCTTTCAACGATTTTAATCACCTGTTCACCGCCGGTCAGCCGGTCAGCGGATTTCAATGGGAAATTCGGCATAAAAACTCCGAAAAACGGATCATTGAAATCAACGCCAGCCTTATTATCGACGAAACAGGTGCAAAAACCGGCTTCCGGGGCATTGCCCGGGATATTACCGACCGCATGCGGGCCGCGCAGGCGCTTAAAGAATCCGAGCAATACGCCCGTCAGCTTTATGCCGCCAGCCACCAGGCCGAACAGCGCTACCGCACCCTGCTCGACTTTCTGCCGGATCCCATTTTTGTCCTCAACCCGCAGAGCCGGGTTACCTATTTAAATCCGGCGTTTGTATCCGTTTTCGGCTGGACGATGGCGGAGCTGAAAGGCCGCAGAATCCCTTTCATTCCTGAAGACAGAAAAGAAGAGACACGGCGGGGGTCGTCAAAACTCTTCAGGGAAAAGGTGATCCGGGGATTTGAAACGCAGCGTCTGACCAAAAGTGGCCACGTCATTGACGTTCGGTTGAACGCCGCCCTCTTTTACGAAGCGGACGAAGCGCCGGCCGGCCAGGTGGTTATCCTCCGGGATATTACCCGACAGAAAAGGATGGACCGTATCAGCCAGGCCCTTTTCCGGATCTCCAAATCCCTGCACCGGTTTCGAACGCTGGATGACCGGCTCGGGTTTATTACAAAACAGATCCGGGAACTGCTGGCCGTGGAAGGCGCATCGGTTATTCTTCTGGATGAGAAAAAAAATGAATTTTTTTTCCGGGTGAGTGATTTTGGCGACGAGCAGACAACCCGGATGTGGCGCGAAGTTCGATTCCCGGCGGATAAAGGCGTCGCGGGCAAAGTTCGAAAAACCGGAAAACCGATCATTGTTTCCGATACCGGCAAAGATGATTCTTTTTTTGCCCAGGTGGACCAGCGCACCGGATTTCATACGCGAAACATGCTCGATGTGCCCCTAGAGAGCCACGACCGTATCATCGGCGTTTTGTGTGCGGTCAACAAAAAAAACGGTGAGTTTGATCAAACCGACGTGGATCTGCTGGACACCATTGCCGGGATGGTGGCGCTGCCGGTGGAAAATGCCCGGATCAACGAAGCCCTGAACCGCTCGTACGAGGAAATCAAGATACTGGATCGCGCCAAGGACCGTGTCATCCATCACCTGTCGCATGAATTGAAAACGCCCATTTCCGTTCTTTCCGCTTCTTTGGGATTATTGAGCAAAAAAACAACCGCGCTGGAAGATCCCGGCATTGGACGGATCATTGATCGCAGTCGGCGGAACCTGACCCGTCTGCTGGATATGCAGTACGAAATCGAAGACATTTTGAGGGACGAGGACTTCCATACCCATAAAATGATGTCGACCCTCTTATCTGCCTGTACGGATGAACTGGAAATGCTGATTTCTGAAAACATGGGCGAAGAAGATATCATCGCCCGCATCCGCCAGTTGATCGATGATGAATTCGGACCGAAGCACGCCGTTGAAAAGATCATCCGCCTGGACAGGTTTGTTGACAACCGGCTCCAATGGCTGAAAACACAGTTTACCCACCGGCACTGCCAGTTTAAAACCCGAATCGGCCCCACCGAATCGATTCGGATTCCCTCTGAAGTGTTGACCAAGATCATCGACGGCCTGGTCCGCAATGCCGTTGAAAATACACCGGACAACGGTCTGGTTAAAGTCGTGGTCCGACAGGACAGCCGCGGCCTGATCTTTGCCGTACACGATTTCGGAATCGGTATCACCCTGGAAGACCAGAATAATATTTTTGACAGCTTTTTCTCTGCCACCGATACCATGCAGTATTCATCCCGGCAGCGGTTTGACTTCAATGCCGGTGGCCGGGGATTTGATCTGTTGCGGATGAAAATATTTTCCGAACGGTATGGATTCGATATTCGGCTGAATTCCATCCGCTGTCGATTTATCCCGGCCCTTACCGATCAATGCCCGGGCAATGTCAACCAGTGCCCGCATTGTCAAACCGGCGAAGATTGTCTCAACTCTGGCGGAACAACTGTGACGGTCCGTTTTCAACCGGCCAGTGAAGAGACTGACGCTATTGAGGAAGATAATTAAATGGACGATTTTAAAACCGAAACAACAGCCACAGGAGAGTGTTTCTTCCAGCAGCTTGATCCGGCCTTTCTGCTCCATGAAATGAAAGATCCGCTGGCTGTTATCGAAACCGGTGTCCGTACCCTGCTGGAACGTCAGAACAAATATGGCGCCCTCTCCAGCCGCCAGAAAAAAACATTAAACCGAATTCTTAGAAATACCCGTAAAGCCCGTGGAATGATTTATAATTTATTGGAGATCGGACGATCAGAATCCGGGGGCTTCACCTTGTGCGATTTTCACCCGGCCGAAGCTACCTACGCTGCACTCATTGACGCTTTTGAGGCCATGGTCGGCGAAGTTCCGGACTCAACGCTCAACTATTCTGAAGAGGTGGACGGAGATGATTTTCTCACAACCCAGCAGATTTTTCTCGATTTTTCGGAAGCAAAAACGTGCCGCCTGCATCAGGATCGGATTAAATTTTGCCAGATCACCGGTAATCTGATTAAAAATGCCCTCCATCACCGTAAAACCCGTCTGGATATCTGCCTGCGTCGGCACACGGATACGATTGTTGTGGAAGTGACGGATGATGGCCCTGGCATCGACCCGGCCCATCACCAGGACGTATTTCAACGCTACCGTCAGTTAGCCCCCGCGGTAAAGCTCTCCCGTAAGGGGCATGGTCTGGGTCTGGCAGGCGCCCGCGCCCTGGCCCGCTGCATGGGCGGCGATGTGGAGCTCGACAGCAGTAAAGGACAGGGGGCCACTTTCCGGCTGATACTGCCGGTTAAAATCACCCTGCCAGATCAATCGGCCGAAGCCTGATGCCCGCCCATACTGTCGGCGCATCGCATAAAAGACTATCTTTAAACTGTGTCAAAGGAGAAACATATGAACCCTCCAACTTCAATATTGACGGGAAAAAAAATCCTTGTTGTTGATGACGAAAAAGACATCCTTGAGACCATCGAGGATATTCTGGATGACGCCGAAATTGATACGGCCGCCGATTTTGACACCGCCGCATCGAAAATCGAACACAATACATACGATCTGGCGATACTGGATATTATGGGTGTCAATGGATTGGAATTACTTGATATTTCGGTTTCCAAAGAAATCCCTACCGTCATGCTTACCGCCCATGCCGTCAACCCGGACAGCCTGATGACATCCATCCGCAAAGGCGCCATGGCCTACCTGCCTAAAGAAACCCTGAGCGATCTGGATACGCTTCTCGAGCGTCTGCTCTCGGCCCATGATCGCGGCGAACCGCCCTGGAAGCTGGTTTTTGAAGAGCTGGACGATTATTTCAATGAACGTTTCGGCCCTGACTGGAAAAAAGCGGATCAGGCATTCTGGACAGATTTTGATCGGAATTACCAGGTCAGCCGGGGCATTCAGGAACGATTATTACATAATCGGAAGATCCTTGATAAGGGGATTTAAGCGAACCGCTCGACATATCCTGACCCCAAACGCCTTGGCGCCCCAGTCCCTTGCCGGGATCTGTCCTGCCACGCTTCACCCCAGGGTTTCTCGGCAGATCTTAATCAACCGCTCTGTATGGGGGCAATCCCCCGGTTTTATGTTTTTTGACCCAATGCATGGGTATCCAGAAAACGTCATACGCATCGGACACCAAAGTACATCAATTGCGGCGCGGCTGTGTTTTCAAGGCAAGGGGCCGTCGATGCCGCCTGCACCTTGAAAAATATGGCTCAAGACTGTCGTTCGGCACATTTATTGCCTGTTAATAAAACGATTGGTAGCAGCATCAATCAATCCGATGCCGGAAAACGTTTCCTTACACCCTATCATGAGGAGAGACGAATGGAACTGATCAGTCAATTGGTGGAAAGCCTGGGTATTTCCGAAGAGCAGGCCACGGGCGGTGCCGGTGCCTTGTTTAGCATGGCAAAAAATGCAATGGGAGATGGTGACTTCTCCAAGCTTACCGACGCGATTCCAGATGTCAGCAACTTACTGGCATCCGCACCTGAATCCGGAGGCGGCGGCGTATTGGGCGCCCTGGGTGGCATGGCCTCGTCCCTGGGTATTGGCGACGGCAAAGCCAGCGGACTGGCCAGCCTGGCCGGCAGTTTTTCCAGCCTGGATATGGATGCGGGTATGGTCGGTAAATTTGTGCCGGTGGTATTGAACTATGTCAAATCCATGGGCGGAGACACGGTCAGCAGCTTATTGGGGAATATTTTCTCCGATTAGGCCCCTTGAACAAACGCTTTCACAACCAAAGGACACTGGAGATCGCATGAAAAAATTCAGCTTTATTTTCGCCCTGCTTGTCGCCACCGGATTGCTCTTCGGGTGCGGAACCGCCGCCCAGCGATCCGAATTCTGGCAACATGATACCATGTATCAGAACTGGGACCATCTAAAATACAGCTGGGGAAGCTACAGACACATGTCGCCAACCGTGGCTGTCGAAAAAACCACCGATCAAAAATGGTGGGGACTTCCCGTTGAAGGCGGGCAGGTAAAATAACCCAGGCGCTCGTGAACGATCCCTGACAGCCGGTA
>Ga0256846_1000239_pt1 | contig 23456 bp, 14 predicted proteins | sample TevniametaG_FD_189098 | JGI IMG/M metagenome (GOLD analysis project Ga0256846, IMG submission 189098) | Tube worm associated microbial communities from hydrothermal vent at the East Pacific Rise, Pacific Ocean - Tevnia | ecosystem: Host-associated > Annelida > Integument > Unclassified ...
AAAATTTATAATCGGTGTTCTTTGTATATCCACGCTCCAAGCTCCAATTTAAAAATGTTTTCAGGTGTCCTATTTCTTTGTGGATTGTATTATTATTGTGGTTTATCTCAATAAGGTAGTTTCTGTATTTATCAAAAAATGTCCTGTTTATTGATTGAAATGTAAGTCGATATTTTTTTTCTATTTCAAATCTCTGTAGCTGTTTTTTCATTTGTACATACTTGTTATATGTACCACGTGTAATATTGGGCTTTTTAGCTTCAAGGAATAAATCATATATAGAAATGAAACTTTTAGGTTTTTTATTCAATTCTTTTAAAAGATGTTCCCTTATAGTACCTATGTCGGCTTGTTGGTCTTTTGATAGTGTTTTCCTTATTATTTTTCTTATATTTTCTTCAAATCTATTTAAATAATTATTCAATGTTACACTATCGGAATAAGTCTTTTTCGCTCTCTGCTTTTCAGTACTCCAATATTTAGGTAGTATGCTGTCTTTAGTATTAATTTTGATTGTTTGTTTGTATTGCCGGATAAAACAATATATAGGTTTTTCCGGTTTACTTACCGATTTGTTCAAATAGAAATTGATAGTCATATTGATTGCCAAAAAAATAAAACAAATATCTATTACAAATATACAAAATATTTCTTAATCTGGGACATATATGGGACACTAATTCTTAATTTATCTTATTTTATCTTTATTTGTATTTATTCCAAATTCCTGTATAACGGCTCTAATACATAGCAGTACATAGTATTTACTACAATAGAGTTAATTTAATAATGTAATGGTTCAATTCCCCCCCTCTCCGCGAACAAGCAGTGTCGAAAGGTACTGCTTTTTTTTATTCCCAAAGCATCACCGGGGGTTCGAGCCGAGCGAAATTCAATAGTAATGCCTTTTGTCTTTCTATACTTCAATGCCATTCCTGCACTAAGCAAAGAATAAATCGTTCGACATTCTGAGCGAAGCGAAGCATCTATGCCTGTTTGCCACCTCGTCCTTTTGGTGAAGGCTGGGGGGAGAGTGTCGGCTGTTTTACAAGGGCTTTATCAGACCGCACCCTTAAAGCTCCGGTTAAACTACTCCTGTCCTAATAATGATATAATTTCCTTTGCAAAAAAGCACTTTCATATATCTCAACAATTAAGTATATTTGTACAATTCATATTATTATGGATTTATGACTCAAATACTAAAGTTTCGGAAACTAATATTAGTCGTTGCGATAAAGTAAAATATTAAGAATGAGATAATCATAAGGAGAAAAATTATCGAAATCATTTCAAATATCATTGAATACTGGGAGAAGTTATCTCTTAATGAGAAGGAATATACATTTGAGGTATTACAAAAAAATATCATTGAAAGTAAGAGAGAACTTCTTTTCAAAAGGAGTGAAGAAGCAAAATCTAATTTACAATGTAGGCAAAGCCCAATCCGGTTCCGTTGATGATTTATTCGAGTAAGTTGAAAATGAAATAAAATATTTGAATAAAATTAATATTACAATTTAGTAAAGTCCCAATGCAAGTTTAGGTTTTTGCCAAAATAGATGAATATTTACTATCTATTTACCTTCTTTTATTTCTGTATTATTTTCTTTGTCTTTATTGATAATGACAGGATTCTCAATTGTGATTTTGACGGTACGGCAGTAGAAACGCCCCTCGGGTAAATCATTGTCATATAATAATACCGATTCGCCAACACCGTTTACTTCAACATTTTTCAATTTTAGTTGCTTGGTTACGGCTTTAGCACGCTTGAATGATAGGCGGCTATTCACCTTTTCATCACCCGATTTATCTGAGTATCCTGTTACGGTAATTTTCGAATCAGGTTTTATTCTGTTCTGTACAAATTTGAGTACGGATTTATGCGCTTTCTCCAATTTTGATTTAGCAAAATCAAATAATATTAAACTGTAATACTCAAATTCTTTATCTTCCATCTGCGAAAGCCTTTTCTTTTCTATTGTTATTTGTTCTACCGGTATCCAGTTTTGGGGCGAAATTGCAACCTGTCCCAATGAGTCAATAGCTGTCAATTGATAAAATATCTTTCCGCCTCTTTTCGGGGCGCTACTGTCCTTTTCGCTAATATACCAGTCAAGACTATCCGGGATTGTATTAGTACCTTTAAACTGAATTAAAGTTTTATTACCCTGCCATATTTTAAGTTTCCAACTGCTCAACCCTGCATCGGAATTAATTTCAGGGAAGAAACGCAAATTATAATCCCGAAACAGTCGCAATGTATCAATAGTTACAACTGGTTTGAGCAAGGATTTATCTTTTGACAAAATTTCCACTCTTCTGTTTTCCGCCTGTCCTTCCGGTGTGGAATTATCCGATTTGTCCTTTGGTAAATTTCTTGCTTTTACCTTAATACGCTTTGGTTCAATACGCCATACATGCACTAAGTAATTCTTAATGGAATCAGCTCTTGCCGTAGAGAGTTCCTTGTTATTCTTTTCCTCATCAATATTTGAATTTGTACCTACAAGAGTAATTTTAATATCCGGTTTATCTGTAAGCCTTCTGCCTATAATATTCAATATATGATAATATGTTTCTAATACACCGAGGTTTTCAAGTGATTTATCTCTGAAAGATAATGCGTCTGTCGGACTAAACTGTATATAGCGTTCCGGTATATTTGCCGAATTATAGGAAAAGAAAATATAATTAAGCAGTGGCCTTAGGTTCAAAGAAATAAAATCTTCTATTCTCAAATCAAAGCCATCTTTTTCATTACCCAAACTATCTACCTGTATCAACGCAATATTTGCAGTGATAATCGGTGGTGCCGGAAATCCCGGATACTCGGGGTCGGGGGGCCAATGCGGCGGTGGCGGAGGAGGAGGTGGTGGTGGCGGCTCCTTGTATTTTACAGATGCACCAAATCTAATAGTATGTACATTCCAATTTAAACCGCTAACAACCGGAGTAAAATAATATGTGTAAAATAATTCGGGTGATAAAAATAATGATTCTTTTCTATTTAGAGCTAATGTCCAATGAAAACCGATTGTAGCACCGGCTGTAATTGAATTAATATCAGGGATATTCCCTGAGAATTTGTTTCTTATACGTGTTCCGTCAATGAATGTACCTTTGTCATCAGGCTTTGTAATTGATTCCTTTTGCAGAAAATTATTGGAAACAATATAACCGAATTTGAATCCGCCATCGACAAATAATTCTTTCCATAATCTATAATCGCCCAACAGGGTTAATTCGAGATTTGAAAAGTTTGTATTTAAATAATGCTCAAATTCACCCTCGCTAACAATCCCGTCAATAATCACTGTTGTCTGTTCGGGTACTGTAAAGTTCCCACCAAGGCTATTGTATCCGATACGAGTAGAGGCAAAGATGTCATAAGTAATTGGATACTCCACAAGAGCGCCAATTGAAAAGCCTATACCCGAGCCGGTTTCAAATGCTTTGCAACAATTGGGAATGCCGGGCAGTTGATTGAAATTGCCGAAATGCAAATTGCTCCCAAAGCCTACAAATCCACCGTATCTGAGTTTATAAAAATTGGAATCATTTGCTACAAGCGAATCACTCGTAATCGTAGCCTGTGCGGATAGTTCAATACTAAAAGCAAGCAAGAGAAGAATAATACTAAAAACCCGCTTCATTTCCCCCCGACAATATTTACGTTTAGTTCCTATATCTTGTTTGATTATAATAATTTTTTTCAATTTGAATGATTAACAATTACAAATATAAATCAAAACGAGCATAATGCAAACTTATTCCATTGAGGTATAAATATTAATGTAGCTTTCGTATCGTTCGGGTGCAATTTTATTCTCACTAACTGCTTTTTTAATTGCACAATCAGGTTCGTGAGTGTGGGAGCAAGGCATAAATCTACAATGCTCATAGTAGTCTTTGAAATCATCAAAATATAGGGATAATTCTATTTTTTCTATATTGACAATACCAAATTCCCGAAAGCCCGGTGTGTCAATTATTCTTGTTTCAGTGTCAAGTTCCAGAATGCGAGCATAGCTTGTGGTATGTTTGCCTTTTGTTGTCTTATTGCTGACTTCGCGAATCTTCTGTATGTTCCTACCGAATAGTTTGTTTATTAGTGATGATTTGCCGACTCCTGATGGTCCGGCAAATATAAGTTCTTTTTTATTAATATAATTACGTAATTCACTTAAACCTTGTCCGGTTTGCGCACTTACAAAAAACAAAGGATAATTGAGTGAAGAATAGACAGATAAATCTTCATAAATAAGCTCGTCATTGAATAAATCAATTTTATTAATACATATTGCCGGATTAAGATTACCAATTTTCGCCGCAACTATCAATCGGTCAATAAGACGTTTATTATATGGCGGAAAATCGCTCGACATAATAATAAGAAGAGTATCAGCATTGGAAGCAATAATATCATCGCGAATACCTATAAGTGGTTTTCGGGATAGCCAAGTTTTTCTTTCGTCAATACCTGTAATTTTTCCCAAGTTAATTTCCTTGTTTTCCGAGAGAGAATAATGAACGTAATCGCCAACGGCAAGTAGGGTAGCATTCTTATGCAATGATTTGATAGTTCCTGCACGAGTGCATTCAATTTCAGCATGACTATCGGAAAGGTCTTGCACAATGTAATTCTTACCTATAATAGAAGTAATTCTTCCGTTAGGTGGTTTGACTTCCGGTGGAAAATCATCTTTTACAAGAACCCTATGATTAGTCCTTTTATATTTGGAATTCTTTGATTTTTTACTATCAAAAATTTCTCCATTAATTGGCATAATCTATATGTTTTCAAATTAATTATTAAAATACCAAAAGTTATTTGTACAAAACTGTGAAATTTTTTGCAAAGTGTGAAAAAAAATACACACTTTTTTCTTGTTTTGTGTTAAAATTTTCAGTAATTTTGTTACAATTACAGTAAGATAGGTTATTTATGTTAAACTATAATTGGAAGTATAAAAAAATACCCAATGAAAGTGCAGTAGAAAAATTATCGAAATCATTAAAATTGCCGAAAAGTTTGGCGAGTGTTCTCGTTTCTCGTGGATTTGAAACAGAGAGCCGGATAAAAGAATTTTTTAGCCCGACAGCAGATAATATCCATGACCCGTATCTCTTTAAGGATATGGAAATAGCGGTAAACAGGATAATCAAGGCGATTAGGAACAAAGAACTGATTTGGATACATGGCGATTATGATGTAGATGGTACTACCAGCACAGCAATGATTCTCCAATTTCTTAGAAGAATTGGGGCAGAGGTAGATTATTATATTCCGGACAGATTTCAGGAAGGCTACGGCTTGACTGTTCACAATGTAGATATTGCCATTAGCAAGGGTGTATCTATTATTTTAACGGTTGATGTCGGGGTTACTTCCGTTGAGGCTCTGGCTTATGCAAAAAAAGCCGGAATGGATGCCATAATATGCGACCACCACGAACCAAGCGATGAAATTCCCGAAGCTCTTGCTATTCTTGACCCCTTTGTTCCGGGTTGCACATATCCTTTCAGACATCTTGCCGCCTGTGGTGTTACTTTCAAATTAATCCAAGCTATTGCAATTAAACTAAATATTCCTGAGATTGCCGATGAATATCTTGATTTTGTTGCTATTGGTTCTGCTGCCGATATGGTACCTATGATTGGTGAAAATCGTACTCTTGCGGCACTTGGGCTAAAAATGTTGAACAAAGAGCCGCGTCCGGGTATTAAAGGTTTACTCTATTGTACGAATATTAAAACAGGGCATATTGCTACATCAAGTATTATTTATTCATTAGCACCGCTTATTAATGCGGCGGGACGGCTTGGTAGTGCTTGCCGCTCTGTCGAAATGATGTCCCAAAGTGATGAAGTGCGTGCATTTCAAATGGCTCAGCAATTGGAACAGGAAAACAGGAGAAGACGCATTTTTGATGAGAAAACTTTTGAAGAGGCTATTCCTATGGCGGAAGCACAATTGGCTGATGGCAAAAGAAAGGCTCTGTTTCTGTATAAGCCCGATTGGCATGCCGGAGTGATTGGCATAGTTGCTTCGCGTCTTGTGGACCGTTTTCATGTTCCGACTATTCTGCTTACTTCAATGCACAATATGGCTAAAGGTTCTGCCCGTAGTATTATTCAGTTTGATGTTCATTCGGCTTTGAAGGAATTATCACGCTTTCTATTTGAGTTTGGTGGACATAAGCATGCCGCCGGTCTTTCGATGAAAACGGAACATCTCGAAGAGTTCTCCCGTCTATTCGATGAAATTGCTCGAAACCAAATTAGTAACGATATGATAGAACCGGAGCTTAATATTGATGCAGAATTATTCCTACACGAGCTTTCACCTGATTTTATTCAAAAGCTCAAACAGTTTGCTCCGTTCGGTTATGAGAACTATAAACCGGTTTTTGTTGCAAGAAATGTATCGTCAAAGAATGGTGTTAAAATTGTCGGTGCCAATCATCTGAAATTTAGGGCGCAACAATTTCATCCCGATTTCCCTTCAAATAGAAATATGAAATTTGAAATTGATGCTATTGCTCATAATCTTGCTCATAAAATCAACTACTGCACTAACGGAAAAAAATTCTCAATTGTTTTCAATATCGAAGAGTATAATTATAACGGACATACTTCCATTCAATTAAGAATTAAAGACATACAACCCGATGAACCAAAAACGGTTGAATGATAGAGAACTGTTTGCTCAGTATTACTATTTTCTGCTAATTGATATTCTGAACAATGAAGGGGAATCTCTGCTTGAGCGTCTCTTTAATTTGTTCGCCGCTTTTAAAGAAATAATAAGAGAATTGGCTGGCTATGAACGACAATTCTTCTCAAATGATTTTGCTCGTTTGGTTTTTCTGCTTGATAAATATTCCGTTTCCTACCATATTGCGGCAAATGTTAAGCAATATCATTATTTAATGAAACATCGTATAGTCGAAAACGATGATATAGTCAATGAAAATAATCTAAATGAATGCATTGCTCTTTTGGCAGATTTTGTTTTTGAATTAACTGCTATCAAACAGCCCGAAATATTATCCGAATTAAAGAAAAGTATTGTCCCTTCGTTTTTTGTTAAGCACCAAAAAACACAGATAAGCAAGCGAATTGATTTCTTACAAGCGGTTGTTAAAGAAATTAAGGAAGATGAAAATATCTTGTTTTTGAGTATTGCCGATAGTGATGATGTGATTGAATTTAAACCTGTCGGCGTATGGCAATCTGTAATAGAACAGGTTCATATAGGTTCCACATTGAATTTAATAAATGTATTCAAAGACGCTGCTATGCTCACAACATATTCAGGTTCGATTATTATAATAGAACCGGACTATCTCTTTGATGCAACCGAGATAGCCGAAGCATTTGATTTCAACGGTTTCAACCCCTATGCACTCTTTATTAAACGGATAAGTGCAAAGACAGTTTCTATGCAAATGGTTCTCGGAAATATTGTTAATACGATTTTTGATAATTTGATTATTAATCCGCTTGCCGATTTTGATGGTATTTATTATAAAGCACTGAAAGAACGCGTGCTTTCGGTATTTCTCGTTGCTAAGCTCGAAGCAAAGAATAAAATAATTATTAAGGAAAGTGCAAAGGCTCAATATGATACATTGAAAGAATTTGTAGATGTATTAGAACTCGACTCATTTGCTATCGAACCGACTTTTATTTCGCCAAAATTTGGTTTGCAAGGACGTCTCGACCTGCTTGCAGAGTTTCACAATGCACCAAATCGCAAGAACATATATGAATTAAAGTCCGGCAATCCGGCTAAACTGAACCAATTCTTTAAGAAGGACGGTTCGCTACTCAATACAGGTGTATATGTAAATCATTTTGCACAGGTTACTATTTATAATATGTTGCTTGATACTTGCTATCATAATCGAAAAGGGAATTCCGCAATTGTTTATTCAAAGGATTCTGAAAATCCCTTGCGTAATGTCCCCAATTACAAAAAGATGAAACAGGAAATTGCTCTTGCCCGCAACAAATATCTTGCATTGGAATATAATTTACTCAATGGTAGGACATCGTTATTTTCGGACGATTGGGATATAAATTTCAAATATTCACCATTTTGGATTAAAGATGATTATAATAAATTTAAAGAATTATTTAATAATGCAAGTCCGATTGCAAGGGAATATTTTGAACGCCAATTGCTGTTTGTATTAAACGAGCTTTATGCTATGAAACTTGGTGTTCGGCGGAACAATGCAGGTTTTGCTACATTGTGGAAGGATAGTATCAGCGAGAAGAAGCAAAACGGGACTATTCTTAGCGGGCTTACCTTGCTCGAAGATGAGTCTGATTTCGATAATTTGCATCTTGCTTTCGCTTATTCCCCTGATGATAATATGAATTCGGCTTTTCGTAAGGGTGATATATGTATCCTTTATCCCGATGAGCCAAGTAGTGAATTTTCACCTTTGCGAGGTAGGTTGATTAAATGTAGTATTAAGGAACTGGCATACAATAGAATAATCGTTAGCATTAGGAATAAATTGGAACACAGATATTTTGCCGCTAATACTGATAAATGGATTTTAGACTATGATAACACAGATGCACTTCAAAAGTCAATTTTGCATTCCTTGACTGCATTCCTCGGTTTGAAGCAAGAAAAGCAAGATTTGTTACTCGGTCTAATAGAACCGAAATTTGATTCGCAGGAATATGATTTGCCGGATTATCTCTCTGCCGAGCAAAAGGATATTATGCAGAAAATTTTAGTGGCACGTGATTATTTTTTGCTACAAGGTCCGCCCGGAACAGGTAAAACAAGATTTATGCTTGCCGGTCTTGTGGAAACATTAATTACGCAAACTGACGACAATATATTAATTCTGGCATATACTAACCGTGCCGTTGATGAAATTTGTTCCGCTTTGAAATCTTTACCTGCTATAAGGAAAAATACATTTGATATTATTCGCTTAGGAAGAAAAGATTCGACGATTCACAAGGATATTGTTCTCTCAAATATTATTGAGCGGAATGATATTAATATAGTTTACAAAGAATTGCAAAACACACGAATATTTATTGCAACTGTTGCAACAATCATTACCTACCCCGAATTGCTGAACTTTAAGAAATTTGACACTGCAATTATTGATGAAGCATCTCAGATAACGGAGTCTAATCTTATCGGAATTCTTGCAAGTGTCGAACGGTTTGTATTGATAGGTGATGAAAAGCAACTGCCGGCTATTGTTCTTCAAAATACGGAAGATTCCGGAACCGATAATATGAAAGAAATATATTTTGATTCTTCAAAATCTTCTCTATTCGAGCGTTTGTTGGATTGTGCCAAGACAAATACTTGGACTAATGCCTATGCTATGCTAACTCGTCAGGCAAGAATGCATGCGGATATTATGGATTTCCCCGGAATGTATTTCTATAATGGGCAGTTGAAAATTTTCGATGAACAATTGCAAAATGCGGATATTGATAGATTTGTTGCCATTAATGGCTTCCTTTCAAAAGAGTTGAGCGAACACAGATTTATTTTTATTAATACTCAATTGGAATTCCATTCCAAATATAACAGAAGTGAAGCGGAAGCAGTCAGCCGTATTATTCAAACCATTATGCGTGTTTACGAAGATAGTGCTGATGAAAATACTCTCGGTGTTATTTCGCCTTTTCGTTTGCAGTGTGCTAATATACAGAAGAGATTACCTGCATCTCTCAAAGATATTATTACTGTGGATACAGTCGAGAAATTTCAGGGTTCGCAGCGTGAATATATTATTATTTCAATGGCTGTAAATAATCCCTATCTGTTGGATAAAGCGCAGTCGTTAAGAGTAATAGACGGGCAAACAATTGATAGAAAATTGAATGTGGCAATTACGCGTGCTAAGTCTCATATTGTTATTCTCGGCAATGAAGAAATCCTATCCCAATCCCCTGTTTATTCTTTGCTTATTGACTACTGCAAATCTAATAATGCCTTCTACAATCTATCCGATTTACTCTCTGTTTATAACGATTGATATTTTATTAATGGATACAAAACCACACCCTAAAAGATGCTGTTTTGCATTTTAATTCCCCGCTCGCGGCGGGGTGGTTTGTCTTTATTGCCCCCTCTCGGGAGGGGGGTATGGGGGTGGGTTCAAGAGCAGTAAACAGCCAACTCTCTCAACCACCAATGTCATTCCTACGCCTGCAGTAATCGCATTAAGCAAATAATAAGGTATTCTACAATGCGTGAGCGGCGGGGCGGGTTTTGAAACACCGAACTTTCAATTTACTATGCCGTTTGTTTATATTCATAACCTTTCAACTTAACGACTTGTTGCCCAATGCCTTATATATATTGTTGTAGCCAGTAGGTAGTTATAAATCATCAGAATATTTTCTTGCCATCTTTAATAAGAATTCTTCAAGAGATTTTAAATACAATTTACCCTTTTCTGTTTCAACAAACAACTCCCAACAATAATTAAAAACATCGTTTTTATCATTAAATTTAGAATTTTCAATTATTGCATTGAATAAATAATGTGGATTTTCATTTTCTAAATAATATTCTATCGAAACGTTTTTATGTTTATTTAAGTATGTTTTAGTTAAAAAAACTTCGGGACATTCATTGGAATATAAAAAATGTAAGTTTTCATCTGGCGGGAAAGTCAAATTACCTTTTTTATCCTTTATGGTTTTCATGTCACCATCTAAAACACATGCATATCCTGTTCTTATTTTCTTTTGTTTGTAAGTATTTTTATGTGCAATAAAATTATTGTAAGTTTTATCTGCACTACCAGAACTAACAATATTAATGAGTTCTTTAAAATTAACTAAGTTGTTGTTTTTTTCAACTTGTCTTATGCCTTTTTTGACGATATCTGCTGCTTTTTCATCTTCACAATAAAGATCTATTAAAGGATAAGATTTTGCATCCATTTTAGATAATGCCGCATTGACACTAACATTATGTATCGCTTTAAAAGTTCCTTTATAATCTTTTTCGATAAAAATTCTTGATTTAGGATCAACTGCATCTAATATTGTACTAGAATGTGTTGTTAAAACAAATTGTTTTTCGTCACTTCTACATATATTTCTGATGACATCAATCAACCGTCGTTGAATTTTTGGATGGAGCCCCATTTCAACTTCATCAATTAATATTAATGATTTTCTTGGTGCAACAACAATATCAATTATAATTCTTGTTAAAACATCTTCACCTGAAGCAGCATTGTAACTTGAATAATCATAACTGTTATGGTATTTATAGATATCTTTATCTAAATGTTGAGCTATTTTTTTTATTATAAATTTTTCTTCAAGGATATAAGAAATATATTTCTCTATCATTTCAACATTTTCTGCCGATATATCTTGTAAGATTGCTTTTTTTGATAAATTAAAAATTGTTGTTCCATAAAATCTAGCAGGAATTATTCTATCTAAATCAATAAAAACAGCCTGTCTCATTGTGAATTGCGATTCTTTTTTTCCTATACCATTCCATTTTTTTGTTTCTTTTTTTCTTTGCCCTCTTTTTCTTATTGTTTTTTCTCCAGTTTTATAAGTTATATAGTATGTCCAATCTTTTTCCTGTATATCATAATTAGTAAATTTCATTAAAGCACTCCATGTATGTCGCTCTAGCTTACCATTCTTCGGGTTTCTTTTTTTAAAGTCTAAGTGACTACATGCTAGTGCCATTAATATTGTAGATTTACCAGATCTGTTGGTTCCTGAGATAACTGTAATTGGACTATTAAACTTTAAGTTCAATTTGGGAATATGCCTAAATAACTCAAATTCCAATGTTTTTAAAAATACTGGAAAAGTCTCTGGATTCGCTATATCCACACTACTTATAAAATGTTTATCTGAGTTTACATTCATAATCTTCCTATTGGCGGTAATGTTCTGGGCTAAGCGAATTAATCCCAGATTATTTAGTTTAGCTTATGTTGGGCAGAGTTCGCATAGCGAACTTATCGCTTTGCCCCAACACTAATACATACGTAATATAACAAATTATATTGAAATTTACACATATATAATATGTATATATGATATTGCTATATAATTGGATTGAACAAACACAAATGAAGTTATTAAATGATTTATTAATATCTGTTGGGTTTTCATCGCTCACCTATTCGCTTCCTCGCCCTGGCTGTTTAAGTCCCCTCTAAAAAGAGGGGATTTAGGGGTGTGTCGGCTGTTCTGCCTTTCGAGCAGTATCCGCTGTTCTGAAAAACACCACCCCGTCCTGACGTTTCAAAAGAAAGACAAAAGACAAACAAAAAAAACCGCACCATGAAAGATGCGGTTTTTTATTTATCTCAATAAATACTACTATATCAGCACGGCTTTGTATCCGTAATTGATAATGCCCGAATGTCCCTCTTCCATAATTTTACGGAAGACCAATCTGACGCGTGCGCCGGTTTTGACATCGGCGTGGTCGCAATCAATAACTTGAACAGTAAGCCTGGCGCCTTCGTCTGTCTCGATTATTGCGATTGGAAACGGTGCGGCATTAGCATAAGCATCTGCTGGAATATGAATTATGGTATGAGTTAAAATCGTACCTTCACCATTTAAAGTTATGTCTTCATAGTTTTTACTGCCGCCGATAGGGTCAATATAACGGCGTGCCAATGTAACATAACCGCTCTCGAATTTTTGGGCTTCGAGTCTGTAACGATGCCCTATTTCGCGATGATATCTTTGTGAATTAGCCATTATACTGCCTCCAAAATATGTACAACAGAACTACCACCGGAACCCCCCATATTCTGGGTAAGTCCGAGTTTTGCATTTTCTACCTGACGTTTGCCTGCTTCGCCACGAAGTTGTTCTACCGCTTCAATAATTTGTGCAACACCTGTTGCACCAACCGGATGTCCCTTGGCTTTCAGACCGCCACTGGTATTAATCACAATCTTACCGCCATAAGTAGCTTGTCCATTTGCAATGGCTTTGCCGGCAGTACCGCGCTCGAAGAAACCAAGCTCCTCAACTGTAATAATTTCTGCAATTGAGAAACAATCGTGAACTTCGGCGAAGTCAATATCATCGGGGTTCACGCCTGCCATCTTATATGCTCTGTCTGCGGCAAGTTTCACGGCATCAATTCTTGTAAAATCGCTGTGGTCGTGCAGAGCAATAGGACCGGTAGCGGCACCAATACCTTTAATTTTAATCGGCTTGTCTGTAAATTCTTTTGCTCTGTCAAGCGGACAGAGGATTACAGCCGCCGCACCATCAGTAATCGGTGAGCAATCCATAAGTCTCAGTGGGTCTGCAACTCTCGAAGCACCGAGAACGGTATCGAGATTAATCTCAAAAGGATATTGAGCATTAGGATTGTTTACGCCGTGCTTGTGGTTCTTGATAGGAACCTGAGCAAGTTCTTCGCGGGTCAATCCGTATTTTTCCATATATGCAGTTGCCATCATAGCATATAATCCCGGGAAAGTAACACCCTGATATGCTTCATATTCTTGGTCAGCCGCAGTAGCCAGAATCATAGAGCCGTCATCTGCGTCCCACATTTTTTCTACACCACCTGCAAGTACGATGTCGCTCATACCCGAAGCAACTTCGAGATAAGCCGAACGCATTGCAATACCGCCCGAAGCACAGGCAGATTCAACACGAGTGGCAGGGACACCACGCTGTCCCATATAGTCAGCCATCACCGAAGCAATATGCTCCTGGTGAGTATATAAACCGCTGGACATAGCTCCAACGTACATAGAATCCAATTTATCAACACCGGCATTTTCCATGGCTTTCAATCCTGCTTCGGCGAACATATCACGTATGCTCTGGTCCCAAAGCTCACCGAATTTTGTCATGCCAACGCCGATAATCGCTACGTCGCGCATAAATACCTCCAATTTATTTATTTATTTTTATTTTCAATGTTAATTATACAATATCGTTAAATCTGATTTTCTTTCTAAATGCGGCATATTGACCATAGCTGAGATAAATCTTCTTGCCGTCAAGCATATCGTGAATCTTGGGTGCAGAGTCCTGAACCTTTGTAATTTCATCGGTTGCTTGGAAAATAAAACTATCGCTACCTGCACCGGAACCGAATGAACACATAAAGACTTTTTCGCCGGGCTTCAATACGTCAAGTACAGCGGCAAGTCCTGTCGGCGATGAACCGGAATAGGTATTACCCATTTTATTTACTACCCAACCTTGTTTCATTTGTTCATTTGTGAAACCGAGAATTTTTCCGGCTTTAAGCGGGAATTTCCCATTGGGCATATGAAATACACCATAAGCAAAGTCTTCCGGTTTATGTCCTGACTTTTCGAGCAAAGCACGCGAAGCCGAAAGAATATGCCGGAAATATGCGGGTTCGCCTGTAAATCTACCGCCATGACGCGGATAGTGCATATACTCGCGGCGCCAGAAATCAGGTGTATCACTTGTGTATGAATGTGTATCAATAACTTCTGCAACGACTTTGTTTTTTCCGAAGATAAAAGCCGAGCCACCGGCAGAAGCGGAATATTCCAAAGCGTCTCCCGGCGCTCCCTGTGATGTGTCCGCACCAATACCCATAGAGTATTCCATATTGCCGGATTTTACGTGGCTGTATGAAACAAACATAGCTTCGGCGCCTGCTTTGCAAGCAAATTCAAAATCGGCAACGTGGACGTCAGGACCAATTCCCAAAGCGTCAATTAATAGTGTGCCTGACGGTTTGACAGCATAGGGGTGCGATTCCGAACCGATATACACAGCACCGATTTTTTTCGGGTCTATTCCGGCGCGTTTCAATGCGTTCTTGGCGGCGGCTACCGAAATTGTGATTGTGTCTTCGTCCATTCCGGGGACGGTCTTCTCGCTGAGCATAAGACCGCGTTCTATTGCCGCCGCATCATCGCCCCATTGCTCTGCGATTGTACTGGATTTAATTCGGTATGCCGGAACATAAGAGCCCCATCCTACTATACCTATCATAATCCCTCCATATTAAAATTAAACAATTATACCTTTTGAGTTGTAGTTATTTTCATGAGAATAATAAAACGAATTCCCGTTTTAATAACAAGATTTACAATATAACAAGATTTCTTTTAAATACAAAAGATTAATATCTACTGTTTAATGATATTGATGATTTTTTATGCTTTTATTAATTATTTATTAAATTTGTGATAATTATTTTAATGAGAAAGCATTTTAGTATGAAGATTTACATATTGTTTTTAATAATTTTTATCGGTTTGTCTTGTCGCGTATCTGCAAATAGTGTGCAATGGGCTGATACTCTTATTGATTTTTCCTCCGAGTTCTATCGTAGTAGTAAGCCTTGGGCTTATAAAGCAAACGGTGTGATTGGTAGTCCAAACGCTATACCCGGCAAAGATAATTATCATGAAAGAGCATGGACACCGAACGAGGAAAACGGTGGAGTTGAGTTTGTTGATGTGGGGTTTAATATGCCGGTTAGAGCATCTCAAATTATTATTATTGAGAATACTAATCCGGGTGCAATTAAGAAAATTGAACTCTATGATAAAAATAATGTTCGCATTATGCAGATGAGTGAGAGACACGGGTTCAAACACAAGGATATTAACAAACCGCTTATACTGCCGTTCCGGCAAACATCAAAGCCTGTTAAACGTGTTCGTATCACTTTGAATACGGGATTAGTGCAGGGGTGGAATCAAATTGATGCTATTGGTCTTTCGGAGAATATTTTCCCTTACGATTGTAAAATCAATCTTGTTTCCGATAAAAAATCAAAGTATCAAAAAGAGCATTTGCCGGCAACGATTAATTCCCGTGCCGATGAGTTGTTACCACAAATTACACCTGATGGTAAGGCACTCTACTTTACACGTGAAAATCACCCGAGCAATTTCGGTTATTATAACGGTAGGTCAAGTCAGGATATTTGGAAGAGTACAATGAATTCTGCCGGAAATTTTCGTCCGGCTATTAAATTAAGAAGACCGATTAATAACAAATACCATAATTCACTATGTAGTATTACACCGGACGGACAAAAGGCTCTGCTGATGAATGTGTATCTGCCAAACGGAGGAATGAAAAAGGGGCTTTCGATTGCCGTAAAAAATGGCAATAAATGGGACAATCCGAAAAAAATTGAAATTGATAATTACTACAATAACAATAGATTTGGTGAATACTATCTTTCTGTCAGCGGTCGAATACTTGTAATGGCTGTCGAACGTAATGACAGCTATGGTGGTAAAGACATATATGTATCCTTTATGCGGGCAAATGGCACTTGGACGGAGCCGAAAAATCTCGGCAACATAGTCAATTCAAGTTGCTCGGAGGTTTCACCTTTTCTTGCCGCTGACGAAAAAACATTATACTATGCAAACTCCTGCTTTCTTGGCTATGGTAGTCATGATATTTTTGTTACAAGAAGACTAGATGACAGTTGGACAAATTGGACGGAGCCGAAAAATCTTGGTCCTGAGGTTAATACAAAAGGATTTGATGCTTATTATTCAATAACCGCTTCCGGTGAATACGCATATTTTTCTTCTACAAATGTAAATAATCAGAGTAGTGATATTTATCGCATTAGATTGCAAGATGCCGCTAAACCAAAGCCGGTGGTTTTGGTTAAGGGGTTTGTCTATGACAAGAAAACAAACAAACCGCTTGCCGCTACAATATTGTATGAATCATTGACAACAGGTAAGGAAATAGGTGAAGCTCGCTCTACGGTTAAAGACGGTTACTACTCTATTGTTTTGCCTGCCGGAGAAAAATATGGTTTTCGGGCAAAGTCGAAAGGTTATGCCGCAATCAATCGTAATATTGATTTGACTAAACTTTCGAATTATCAGGAGATTGAACGCAATTTATATCTTGTTCCAATTGAGAAGGGGCAAACCGTACAACTTAATAATGTATTTTTCGAGTATGATAAAACGGAAATTATCAATGATACATATTTGGAGCTTGACCGCTTGGTCTCGTTGATGAATGAGTACCCCAATATGAAAATTGAAATTGGAGGACATACCGATGATAGAGGTTCGGCTTCGTACAATCGCAGGCTTAGTACAAAACGTGCAAAATCCGTTTATGATTATTTAATAAGCAAGGGAATTAATAAAAGCCGCTTGTCATACAAAGGTTACGGCAAATCCAAACCTCTTGCAAGCAATGAAACTGAAGAAGGAAGAAAATCAAATCGCCGCGTGGAGTTTAAGATTATAAAATTATAAGGTACTTATTAGTCATTTGGATATGGTTCGAATTTGAAAATGCCATTACGTATGTCAAGTGTAATTATGGCATTTCTCATTATATCGCTCCCGATTATTCCGTCCAAATGTAAGAATAGATAGGGGACTTGGTATGATGTGGCGATATTCTGAAATTCAATTAGATGTCCTGATATAATAATCGGTAGATGTGAAACTAATGTAGAGTTATAGAAAATAGAACCACCTACTGAAGTCTTTGGTTCGACTCGGGTATAAATTTTCTCGAACGCAATTTTCTTGAAGATGTAATTGGTAATACCCGAATGTTCTGAGCCGAAATCAAGACCGAAAATAAGCGGTGTTCCACTCTTTTCTTTGATAGCAAGAAAAGGACAGCCCAACCAAAAGAAATTCTTATCATTTCTTGCTATCTGTTTGTTGAGCGGTTTTCTTATTGTGAATGTATAGTGTTTGCTGTCAATACTCAGGTCTAAATTTTGAATTATTTTCCAACCGATTATTCCGTCAATTTTTGTTTTATTTTGTGAACCGAACAGACGCAACTTCAAGTCGAAATCGTGGACAATAACAAAGGGACTGTTATATATTGATACTCCACCTATTCGGATACTATCAACTACAGCTGGATAGATATTTACTTTTCTAATTGTACCGGTACGTGCTTTGCTTTGTTCGTAAATAACGGGTGAGACATCACATTCTTCCGCAATATCCGATGAAATAACGGAATAATTAGCACCGGTATCGAACCAAAAATATCTGATTCTTCCGTTAATATAGCAGGGAATAATCGGACAGCCGGAAGGGCTTTTCGTCCAATTTATTACAGATGTGTCCTGCGAAAAGACTATGCGTTCCTTTGGTGCAATAGAGAATGCTTTTGCAAGAACCATAATTTTGTCTTTATCTTCTATTTCTTTATTTATTACATTGTCAAATTCTCGGATTTTCTTCCAGTCCGATTTTGCAAAAAGTATGTTGAAAATAATTTTTGCCGCCTCCGTTTGTAGTGTGTCGTTATTTGTCTGATTGTATAGGTTTAAAAAAATTCTTTCTGCCTTGGAATATTCATAATTGCACATCATTTCCAATCCTGCTTTGAAACGCTGTTCGTCGGAGTTCAACTGATTGTCGGGACTGAGTTTGTAAGAGAATGATTTGAATGTTTTGAGCGGTGTGAATTTTTGTCTTAATACGGTATATCGTTTGTCGCTATTATTACTTGTGCCGCAGGCAAAGAGTAGTATTGACAATACAAAACCGATAAATACAAAAGCATACTTTTGCATTGTACGGAAAGTAAAATATGAAGGGAGGATAGGCATAAATCCTCAATGTTTAAATTATTTTTTTTTCAATCTGCCTTTGTCACTTAATTCAAAGAAGATTGCATCGCCCCAAAGTTTCTCAATTTTATATAGAGAACGAGCGTCTTTCATCATAATATGAAGAATAACATCGAAGAAATCTAGCAATATCCAATGCGAAGTTCCATATCCTTCCTTGCGTGCTTTCTGGATTCCCACTTGTACGCAGGCTTCTTCAACGCTATCAACAACAGCTTTGAGCTGTGGCTCGGATTCGCAAGTACACAATACAAAATAATCCGCAGGGGCGCTTTCGATATTTTGTAAATCCATTACGGTTATATCACTTGCCAATTTGTCGTCAGCAATTCGTGCCAGAAAAGCAGAGAATGCTTTGCCTGTCTGTGGTAATGTTTTTTTAGCCAATAAAGTTTTTCCTTTCTTTTATATAACAAAATTATTTAAAAGGTTTCAGAGTCTTATAATCTTCCCCGATTACTACCGTTGTATTTAAAAATAATAAACTGTCCGGCTTGCTGAAAACAAGAGAATCAGGTACGCCAAGTGCCGCCGCCACATTTTTTGATGCTTTTATATTGCCGAGTCTATCGAATATTATTGTTGTTTGCACCGAGTCGTTTTGCCAATTTCCTGCATTCAATACATCAAATTCTCTGCGTCTTAGCCAATTCATCATTTTATTTGCAAGACCGTTAATCTTTGTACCGTTCAATATTTCGATTTGAATAGTACGAGTTTGCATCGTGCCGTTGTTAGCAATTTCAATTTCATTTTCGATAGTCGGCGAAATAAAAATGCGTTCGACTAATGAATAAGAAAACAATAGAAAGATAAATGCTAATATTACTATTAGAACAATATATAAACTTTTCATATAAATTATAAAAATTGCACAATCAAGGTTCAAAAATAAATAATTACTGCTAATAAATCATAAAGTTATTATCAACATTTTACAAAAAGTTTATCTTTTCCCCGTAATGAGATTTTTCTGTTCGGCTTTTTTCTTTAGTTTTTTCTCGACAAAAATCTTTTCCAAAGTCCAGGGGTTTAGCTCCGTGTAATACATAACGGTCGAATATGTCGATGGTGTAGGGTTGAATACTTGCACCTGCTCGGGATTAAATTTTAATTCATTTTTGATAAACCCTTTGAGTGAATTCATATCGTTCATATTGCACCCGGGGTGTGCCGCAATAAAATAATATGTCAGGAACTGTTTTTTGCCGGCACGTTTTGAGTATTTGTAAAAATCGTTTATAAATTTTTTCAAATATTTTTTGGAAGGTTTGCCCATATATTCCAGCACTTTTTCTTCCGTATGTTCAGGGGCGATTTTCATTTGTCCCGATACGTGTTCTTTAACAAGTTCAACAAAATATTCCCTGCCTGCTTTTTCGTCAGCAATTACTAAATCATACCGCACACCGGAGCCGACAAATACTTTTCTTATGCTCTCAATCTTTCTTGTTTTCTGCAATAGTTTTACCTGTCTGCTATGGTCGATTTTCATAACAGGGCAAATATCGGGAGATGCGCAGCGTTTGTCTTTGCAACTGCCGCTTGTCAATTGTTTCTTGCATTTATTGCCATACATATTCGCAGTAGGACCGCCCAAGTCTGTAACGATACCCCTGAACTTACTCATCTTCTTCATTGCTTCTATGTCTGCAATAATTGATTTTTCGGATCGGGAATATATGGTTCGTCCTTGGTGCATAGTGATTGCGCAAAAGTTACATTCTCCATAGCAACCGCGATGCGTATTTACCGAGAAGCGAATTGTTTCGAGTGCTTTCACTTTGCCGAATTGTATGTAATACGGGTGAACGTCCCGCTTATAAGGAAGTGAATGGTAATAATCCAATTCTTCGACAGACGGACCGTATTGTGGTGGGTTTTGAATCAGCCATCTGTTGCCGTGTTTCTGACAAAGTCCTTTTGCATTTAGCGGGTCGTTATTCTGATAAAAGTGATGAAACATCTCAATGAATTTATATTTATCAGATTTGACTTCCTCATAAGAAGGTAATTCAATATATTCGTCAATTTTATTGTTTGCAATATAGCACAGTCCTCGAATATCCGAATAGTCTTGATTGTTCTTAATACGAGAGGCAATTTCCAGTATGGTTTTCTCTGCCATACCATAAGCTATGGCATCGGCTTTCGAGTCCAATAAAACCGAACGGCGGACATTGTCACTCCAATAATCATAATGAGCAATACGGCGAAGGCTTGCCTCCACACCACCAAGTATTATGGGTTTGCGACTTTTGAAATATTTCTTAATAAGGTTAGTATAAATAATTGTTGCCCTATCCGGCCTGCGGTGGATATGTTCGGTAGGAGTCAAATCATCATATCGTTTTTTCTTTTTTAGGGAAGTGTAATTTGCTACCATTGAATCCACAAGACCGGCACTAATACCCCAAAAGAGTTTAGGTTCGCCCAATCGGGATATATCCGCATCAGAATCAAGAGAGGGTTGCGATATTATACCTACGCTGTAGCCGGCATCTTGCAATACTCTGCCAATAACTGCGGCTCCGTCATAATAGGAATCAATATACACGTCTCCGCTGACTATAATCACATCAAGTCTATCAATGCCTGCGGCGTCTAATTCTTCTTTTGTTGTTGGTAAAAATCCCTTCATTCTCTATTTTTTTTAATTTTTATTGCAATTTAACGAAAAATATACAATCATCTATTGATTAAGACTGCGATTATTTCTATTTTTGTTAAATTAATTATATGAAATATGTATTGAAATTTTATGGAGGTGTAAAATGAGTAAAAAATATCAGATTTTTCTCTTGTCCTTTTTGTTATTTATTTCCGTATTAAATGCACAAGATGAATATGGAGAATATAGTCCTGTCTGCGGTCCTGGTGTTATATATGCCGAAACGAAAGTTCTTTTTGCCGAAGCGGGATATGGACCCAGAGATTTAACACTTGGTATCGGGTTCCGCTGGGATTTTATCGGACTTGATATTAATCTCGGCGGATTTATGGATAATACTCCAAATTATATGTATGCTACAAAGCAATATCCCTATCCAAAGGAATTTAACGAATACACCTATGCACGAACAACGCTAACAATCAATGCAAGCTATTATTATGATTATGAAGAATACAGTTTCTTTGCATCGGTTGGTTACTTTAATCAGGTGGATACTGCGCTAGTCAGGTCATTAGATGCCGGTGGTACAAGAGGTGTTTTCTTCCCAAGACGTGGAAATCCTGCAATTAAGACAAGTGGAATATGTTTTGGGCTGGGTGCCAATTATTTTATAGATGAAAAATATGTAGCCGGCTTGGGTTATCATACCAAAAAAGGCGTATTTCTGCAATTCGGATATTATTTCTATTAATTTTTTAATTACTATTATTGTTTGAACTATGAGTAAATTTAAAGCAAGTTATAAAGAGCTTAAACCTTCGGACTTACGTTGGACTTGTCCGGTTAAGCATTTCAAATTCAAAACAACAAAAAATTTGAAACCATTGAACGAGATTGTCGGGCAACCGAGAGCGATTGAAGCAATTAGGCTCGGCTCCGAATTGCAATCCAAGGGATATAATATTTTCGTTTCGGGCTTGGCAGGTACAGGTCGTTTATCTACTGTTAAAATGATTTTGGAAAAAATGCCTATGGGCGAACCGAAATTATTCGATTTCTGCTATGTTAATAATTTTTCGGAACGCGAAGCACCACGTCTTGTTCGACTACCTAAAGGCAAAGGCAAGCTCTTTGCGAAAGCTATGGACGATGCTATTGAATTATTAAGAAGTCATTTGCCTAAAATCTTTGAAGACGAAAAATTCCAAACAGAACGTAAGCATTTGATTGAAAGCTATCAAAAAAAAGAACATAATATTCTTAAACAATTTGATGACAGAATCCAAAAGGATAATTTTGTTCGCGGGCAAATCGAAACGGAAGAAGGTATGACTCAGGCTGATGTTTTCCCGCTTGTCGAGGGCGAAGCTGTTGCCATTCAACTTCTAAACGAATATGTCGTCAATAAAAAAATCACAAACAAGCAAGCCGAAGATATTTATAAAAAATATACAAAGTATAAAAACCAACTACTCGAAATCGGCAAGCGACAAATTAAACTGATGACTGAGTTCAAACAGGCTATTGCAAAGAATGACAAAGCTCGTATTGCAACTACTGTCAATTCCGTTTTGGACGATATTAAAAATAGATTCAAAACCGACAAGGTTATTGCGTTTATTGATGAAGTAAAAAAGTTCATAATGGATAATATTATGTTTTTTGTTCCGGGTGCAAGTTTCCTGAATCCGGCTAATCAAATTGACGAGAGTGTTAAGAACACGGTTTTCAATTTATTTAAAGTAAACGTAATAGTGGATAATACAGGCAACGAGAAACCACCTATTATTGTGGAGCGAACACCCTCATATACAAATCTATTCGGTGCGATTGAAAGAACGGTTGATAAGAACGGCGCTTGGCATACCGATTTTTCCAAGATACGTGCCGGCTCCGTACTGAAAGCTGACGGTGGATTCCTGATTGTCAATGCGGCGGATTTATTTGAAGAGTCCGGTGTATGGCAAGCATTGAAAAGAGTACTACTATATGATAGATTGGAAATACAAACATTTGAATCCATACTACAATTTTCCCAAGTGTATATTAAACCTGAACCTATTAAAGTAAATGTCAAGATTGTTATTATTGGTGGACTTACACTATATAAAATGCTTTATGAATACGAAAAGGGTTTTAAGAAAATATTCAAGATTAATGCACAATTCGACTATGAGTCAAAACGTAACAATGAGATGATTAAAAACTATGCACGCTTTGCCGCAAAAATTT
>Ga0256846_1000240_pt1 | contig 23452 bp, 22 predicted proteins | sample TevniametaG_FD_189098 | JGI IMG/M metagenome (GOLD analysis project Ga0256846, IMG submission 189098) | Tube worm associated microbial communities from hydrothermal vent at the East Pacific Rise, Pacific Ocean - Tevnia | ecosystem: Host-associated > Annelida > Integument > Unclassified ...
CGGGAAATGATCCCGGATACATTGATACATCCACATCACCGCGAGTAATAAGGACCAAGAAAGGAGGTCTCATAAAAAGAGCCGTGACACCTATAACAATCATAACTAATGCCGTCCAAATACCAAACTTTAAGTGATATTTATAGAAAAAATCAACAAGATATCTTCTTTTCTCTTTTTTTATTTTTCTTTTTTTCCACCTTTTGGGGAAATACCATATATAGAAAGCAAATATACTAAGAAAAATTATTACCAATCCAATAATATCAAAAAATATCCTCCCTATAGTGCCCCAGATATGCCCGCCATGAAGATCGAAAAATAATCTTACAAGAGAAACCCGCTCTGCCCTATCCACACCCTCCTTTTTAAGATCCAATTTAATAAATTCGAAAGAACCGGAAGTCAGATCCGTTTTATATGCTTCCGATTGAGTAAAAATAATAAGCTTATCATCAATTTTGAGTATCTTTTTTATCTCTATTTTTCCGATTTTCGGAAATATTTTACGCCACTTTCCGACTATAGGATCACAAACCCATAACCCTCCGAAAGAAGCGGCAAATAGTTTTGCAGATACATTTTTTTCTTCAAGGAGATACAAATCATTTACCTTTCCGTAGTAGATGGATTTTGTATATCCCTCTCCAACCTTTTCAAATGTTTTTCCTCCGTCAACAGTTTTCCAAATACCTTTCTTCCCTCCTAAGAATCCGACTCCCTTATTATTCTTTAGAAAAAGAAATTTGATCAGAGAACTTCTATTCCAGTTCTCGGTTTTATATTGTGACGGAACAAGCCATCCCGGGACTGACAATCCGGAAACCAATTCAGGGTGATTGAGTATAATTCCGGAAGTTGCCGACCATGAGAGAAAAAGTATCATAAATAATCCTACAAATTTATGAATCCATTTTGATTTTCCGTATATCCACTTAAAAATTTTCATTGCCAAAGTATATATTTGATCTTTAAATGTGTCAAGAATAGTCACATTAAATAAATAACCGTTCATGCCGTCTAAAATTTCCGATAAAGATTTTATTTTTCCTAAAAAGAGCATATAATAAATAATTATGAATTATTTACTAAAAAATCTCCTTTATGTAATATCCTTCCCCGTATTCAGCAGAATCTACGGAAGAATAACGAGATTAAAAAATCCAAAATTTCTTGTCCGTTTCATGATCAACCTATTCGTCAATATATACAATATTTCCATGGATGAATATGATGGTGAAGTTGGTGATTACAACTCTTTGGTATCTTTTTTTATTAGAAAGCTTGATCCGGAAAAAAGGGGATTAAAAAAGAGTAAGAATTTTCTCCTTTCTCCTTGTGACGGGATTGTCTCCTCAATAGAACAAGCGGATTCCGAGAAAACAATCCAAGCCAAAGGGATCACGTATGATATTAATGAATTCCTAAATGAAAAAATAGATTTCGAGAACAAGTGGTACGTAACAACAATCTATCTTTCACCAAAAGATTACCACAGATTCCATTATCCTTTGGACGGGGCGATAAGAAAGTACTGTCATGTCAGAGGACACCTTTATCCGGTTAATAATATGGGTCTAAAAAATATAAAAAATCTCTTCATAAAAAATGAAAGAATTGTCCTTGAGGTTGGCAGTAACGGCAATATTTATTATATTTGTGCAGTAGGTGCAACTTTCGTGGGAAGTATCAAAATGGACTTTATCAAGAAATATAAAAGGGATAATAAATGGAAAAATATTTCTTTGAATGTTTCACAAACGGATGAAATGGGAAGATTTGAGTTAGGATCGACTATAATTATGGTAACTCCTGAAAGTCTTGGAACTCCGATCAAAAACAATATAGGGAAACATGTAAAAACAGGAGAAAAATTATTTACATTAAAACAATGATCCTGCTAAATATGGATTGAAAATCCTCCTGCTTCACCCAATGCTTCCCATACATTTTCACTCAATGTAGGATGTATAAATATCAATTCTTTGAACTTATTTATATTTATTCCATTGGATACCGCATAGGTCAAAAGAGGCAATAACTCCCCTGCCGATGCTCCTAATATATGTGCACCGATAAGAACATTTTTATTATCGGTAATGACTTTCACCAATCCCGTTTTCTCCTCAACCGCATTGGATCTTGAACCTGCAGAATAGGGAAAACGTCCGACTTTAAACTCATTTCCAATCTTTACAGCCTCCTCCTCCGTAATTCCTACAGATGCTAACTCAGGGAAAGTAAACACCGCTCCCGGAATCGTCATTTTGTCAATATCCCTCCCTTCGGTTATATAATCAACTATTGCTACCGCTTCATGAGACGCTTTATGAGCAAGAAGAGGATGACCGGAAACATCTCCGCAAGCAAAGATTCCGGGAACTCCCGTCTCAAAATTTTTGCCTGTCATAATAAATCCTTTTTTATCCAGTTCAACCCCCAATTCATCCTCAAAAATATTAATCGTATTAGGAACCCGTCCAACCGATAGAAGTACCTTTGAGAATTCTTCTTGACGATCCCCTTTTTCATTCTTTATTTTTATAGTTACATTTCCTCTTTCTCTATCTATAATCGGATCCGAAACCGAAGTAGAAACCAAAATTTTAATCTTGCTTTTTTTTAATTCTACAGCCAGCATATCCGAAAGCTCCCGATCGCTTCCGGGAATAATCTGATCCATAATATCAACAATAGTAACCTCCGAACCTAAGTAACTATAAATAACTCCCATCTCCACCCCTATAGCACCGGCACCTATAACAAGGAGTTTTTTCGGTATGTCTTTGATAAGCAAAGCATCATCGGAACTAATTATAAACTCATTGTCAAATTTAAGATTCGGTAATTGAGCCGGAGAAGACCCTGTTGATATAACAATATTCTTAGCTTCATAAGTTTTACCATTGTCTACTTCTATCTTTCCGACAGAAATAACCTTGCCAAATCCATTGATCAGGTCTACATTATTCACCCCAAAAAGATGGATAATACCTTTTGTAAGTTTTGAAACCACCCGTTCTTTCTGCTTTAATATACTCGAAATATCTATCTCATACCCGTCTATTTTTACTCCGAGTTTCTTTGAACTTTTTATCATCTTAATAATTTTAACCGAATTCAAAAGACTTTTAGTGGGTATACACCCTCTTTGAAGGCACGTCCCGCCAGGTAATTCCTTCTCAATTACTCCGACTTTCAGACCTCTCTTTCCCGCAGCAATAGCCCCTTCATAACCGGCAGGTCCTCCACCAAGAAATAAAATATCATACATATTCGTCACCTTTATGAAATAAGACTTTTCATATTCTTAACCGCATTCTCCAATCCTAAAAAAGCTGCATTGGCAATAATTGAGTGACCGATATTTAATTCCTCAATCTCTTTTATTGCAGCAATCGGTTCAATATTTCGATATGTCAATCCATGCCCTCCATATACTTTAAAGTTAAGTTTTTTGGCATACTGAACAGACTTCTTTATCTTTTCAATTTCAATTGTTCCGAAACTCGTCTTCCAGTTCTTTGCATATTCACCGGTATTAAGTTCTATCATTTTTATCCCTATCCTGTGACACACTTTAATTTGATTTATATCGGGATCAATAAATACGGAGACCTCAAGTCCGGCAGCTTTCAAATTTCCCGCTACCTCTTCAACCTTATCACCAAACATAAGCATATCAAGCCCCCCCGCCGTTGTCACCTCTTCCGGACTCTCCGGAACCAATGTACATGTCTCCGGTTTATATTTTAAAGCTATTTTTACCATATCCATTGATACCGCCATTTCCAGATTCAGTTTTGTTTTTATTATTTTTCTTAGCATTTCAAGATCTTTTTCCTGAATATGACGTCTATCCTGTCTCATGTGAACTGTTATTCCGTCAGCTCCTGCCAACTCTGCAATGACGGCTGCATACACCGGATCCGGCTCATCAGTCATTCTCGCTTGTCTCAAAGTTGCAATGTGATCAATATTCACTCCTAACCTCATTTTTCCCCTCCTATCTCGGAAAGCAGAAAATCTCTAAAAATTTTAATGTACTTATTTGTTACTTTCTTATCTTCCGATTCGATCATTAATCGTATCTTATTTTCGGTTCCCGAATACCTAATTAAAATTCGTGAATTATTTCCATTTTTTCTATAAAAATTTTCTATCATCAAATTAAGTTCATCCCAATCTTCCAAAGGTCTCTTTTTCTTAATCTCAATGTTTAAAGTCACCTGAGGTATCGGTTTATATATATTCAAAATATCCGAAGCAGAAATATTTAGAAATAAAATAGCTTTAAGAAAGAGAAGGGACGAAACTATCCCATCACCGGTCTTTTGTAATTTACTATATATTATATGACCGGACTGTTCTCCGCCAAGTATTGCAAAATTTTTCTTCATGTTTTTGTAAACAAACCGATCCCCAACATCACTCCGTATAAACTTAACCCCATTTTTTTCCAAAGCTTTTTCCAAGAATAAATTTGACATCATAGTTCCTACAACCACGGGGTTAAAATCCGGTTCATACTCTTTAAGATATTTTGATATGATAAATAAAATACAATCTCCGTCAATGTTATTTCCCGAATCATCAACCATAAGGACTCTATCTCCATCGCCGTCAAACGCTATCCCAAGACTCCCTTCTCCTGCACTAATACGTTGCCGGAGAAAATCCAATTCCGTCGATCCGCACTCTTTGTTAATGTTTTTTCCATCCGGATATATATTATACGCAACATGTTTTATTCCGAGACGTGAAAATATTTCCGGTGCAATATCCGAAACCGATCCGTTTGCACAATCAAGAATTATATCAGGTATCTTTCGGTTAAAACCTGAGAAATTGGATACTACAAAATCTATATATTTTTCAGATGCATCAAACACTACGCTTTTTCTTTTAACCGTTGATATGGAAAATTCTTTATCCGAATAAAACATTTCCTCTATTCTGTTTTGGAGTTCACCGGAAAATTTCTCCCCTTCCGAACCGAAAAGCTTTATGCCGTTATCATACCAAATATTATGTGAAGCAGTAATCATTATCCCTAACTCAAAAGAATTATTTACCATTTGATAAGACAATGCCGGAGTAGAAATGATACCTGTACACAATATTTCAGGTTTGTCTCCCAACCCCTCTTTTAACAGACTTTCAATCTCTAATCCTGAAATTCTTGTATCCCTACCGATCAGTACTCTTTGAGGATTCACAGATTCGGAAAGACACCGACCGATTCTGATTATTGAAGATGGATCAAGCGGAAAATTGCCGAATTTGGTTCTGATACCGTCTGTTCCGAAAAGAGCTTTTTTACTTCCTTTTTTCATTTATTTTTTTAACTTTCAAAGAAACTTCCACGCTATCATATTCCTCAAACCTTAGAATTTTCTCTCGCTTCTCCAGAGAAATTTTAAAAACCGAATCTTTAGTAATACCGGAAAGATTAATCTTTTCCTCACCATACACGGCTTTTATATGCTCTATTTCGGATTTATAACCGAATATTTTGATTTTTTCAGGATTTAACTTCCTGTCAAGAAGAACAACCCCTTTAGATAACCTTCCGGAATAAAGAACACGAACCGGAACCTCTTTAATAGAGAATTCTCTAACTGTAACCTCAAAAATTTTCGGATTGATTGAGACAATTTCAACACCATCAGGAACAGTCAGGTGATCCTCGGAGAACATTGTAAATTTTGTATTTTCCTTGACTTCATTTAGATCAATTCCAATACTAAAATCTTTTTCGCTGATCATACCGATCTTTTTGGCAGTTCCTCTCGCTACAATCCTTACATTGACCGGACGATTCTGAACATCAATCATTTTCGAGACATTTGAATGAGAAATGTCAATAATAAAAGTTTTTTCAAGATATGTTCTCTCCCTTCCCGAGATTAATCCCCACACTATCAATGCAAGAAAGAATGCCGTTAATTTCAACCCTTTATTATTAGTAAACAGTTCTTTATATTTCATTTTATCCCTAAAGATTAAAACTTTTAAGCCTTTTCCTTAAACTCTCCCTATCAAGCCCCCTGATCAGATCGCCATTAACAGCCATGGAAATCTTACCTGTCTCCTCCGAGACAACTATCGTTACGCAATCAGTCTGTTGAGTGATTCCGATAGCGGCAAGATGTCTTGTTCCGCTCGGTGAAAGTTCAAGTAGCGGAGGAAGTTGAAAAAAACATTTAGCCATCGTAATCTTATCATCACTGATAACCACTGCCCCGTCATGAAGAGGTGAGCCCGGGGTGAAAATAGTAAGGAGTATATCTTTGTTAACCTTTGTATTTATAGGTACGGGTTTATTTACATAGTTGCTGATCTTATTCTCTCTTTCAATCGCTATCAATGCACCAATTTTTGAAAGTGACAAAGCAACAACCGTATTGACAATCTCATCGGTAATCTCTGAATTTTGATTAAAATTATATTCGGTCTTCATTCGACTACCTATTTCAGCAAGTACTTTTCGCAACTCATCCTGAAAAAGGACAATTATAGCAATTATCAGATATGTAAGAAAATGATCTATTATAAAAGAGAAAGCCGTTAATTTCAAAAGGCTTGCAATTATGGCAAATACACCAATTAATGCAAGACCAATAGCCATTTGGTACGATTTCGTCCCCTTAATAAGAAGGAGAATGTAGTAAAAGATTATAAAGAGAAATATTATATCAATCATATCGTTGATCCCGAACTTTGAAAACGCATTCAGTATCATTTCAAACATCATTGATCAGTACTTTTTTTTTTCTTCTTGGTTACAACCTTTTTTGCTTTTACGTTATTGATAATATCGCTTATTTCATCTGCCGAAAGAGCTTCCTTTTCAAGCAGAAGAATTGCAATTTTTTTGAGTTTACTCTTGTTTGAAAGCAGAGTTTTCTTTGCATTATTATAAGCCGAATCCAGTATTTTATTTATTTCCGAATCTATTTTTCGGGATGTTTCTTCTGAATATTCAGCATGAGACATCATATCCCTACCGAGGAAAATCATATCATTTTTATTTGTAAAACTGACGGGTCCCAAAGAAGACATTCCCCATTCACAAACCATTTTTCTTGCTATCGAAGAAGCTCTTTCAAAATCATTTCCAGCACCGGAAGTAATAATACCGAGAAATAATTCTTCACTTACCCTCCCTGCCATTAACACCGACATTTGAGCCATTAAGTATTCTTTCGAGTAAGTATATTTATCATCAATCGGAAGTTGCTGAGTAACTCCGAGAGCCATCCCCCTCGGAATTATCGAAACTTTGTGCAACGGATCGGCTTCTTTTTCAAGAGAAGCCATTAGTGCATGTCCCGCTTCATGATAGGCGGTAATTTTTTTCTCTTCATCAGAGATAATCATACTCCTTCTTTCGCTTCCCATCAGCACTTTATCTTTAGCATATTCAAAATCGGACATATCAATTTTCTTTTTTCCGGTCCTTGATGCATAGAGTGCAGCTTCGTTAACCATATTCGCAATATCGGCACCTGTAAATCCCGGAGTTGATCTGGCAAGAACTTTAATATCAACATCCTTTGCGATAGGTGTCTTTTTCGTATGTACTTTGAAAATAGCCTCTCTACCGTTAATATCAGGTGGAGATACCATAATCCTTCTGTCAAATCTTCCCGGTCTTAAAAGTGCACTATCAAGTATATCAGGGCGATTTGTAGCGGCAATTATAATAACACTAACATTGGCATCAAAACCATCCATCTCAACAAGAAGCTGATTCAGGGTTTGTTCCCTCTCATCATGACCTCCGCCGAGTCCCGCACCTCTCTGCCTGCCGACCGCATCAATCTCATCAATAAAGATCAGACATGGAGAATGTTTTTTCCCTTCTTCAAAAAGATCTCTGACTCTGGAGGCACCTACACCGACAAAGAGCTCTACAAAATCCGATCCCGATATGGAAAAAAAAGGAACATTAGCCTCTCCGGCAACCGCTTTGGCAAGAAGTGTTTTACCTGTTCCCGGAGCACCTACAAGAAGAACTCCCTTCGGTATCTTTCCACCCAATCTTTGAAACTTCTTAGGTTCTTTAAGGAACTCTATTATCTCCTGAAGTTCATCCTTCGCTTCAACTACTCCGGCAACATCTTTGAATGTAATCTTATTTTTTTCTCCCGAAAACATTTTTGCTTTGCTTTTTCCAAAAGAGAATGCTTTACCGCCTCCCTGTTGTTTCATCATCATCATCCAAAATGCAATTAGTATCAAAAAGGGGGCAAAACTGATAATGTAAGATATCCATTCACCTTTATTCAGCTTTTCAACCTTTATTTTAACTCCGTTTTTCCTAAGAGTACTAACAAATTCAGGATATTGAACAGGCATTACGGTCTCATAATCAACTACTCCTCCTCCATCGGAAGAATCAAGTTTACCACTTATCTCATTTGATTTGATAAATGCGGAAATAACCTCTTTCTTTTCCACCCTATTCATAAAATCCGAGAAATCTATCCCTTTGACTCTCCCTTTTGACACATCTGCCAGCATACCGTACAAAAGCACTACAATTATTCCCGAAAAGATCCAAAACATAAATCCTTTTGGTCTTTTCTGATTTATATTTTTCAAATTTTTCATATCTTTCATCTCTTCCTGATTTTTCTTTATTGATTATACCATAAAACAATCTCTTAAAGAAATCATAAAATTCAATCATATAGTGGATTTAGATCGGATTTTCATTGATATTTTTTTTGTCGTGTGATAAAATTCAAAATAAGAGGGAGCTAAATGGGTAAGATTATCGGTATTGACCTCGGTACTACTAATTCTGTCGTATCGTATATGGGAGAGAATGGTCCTGAACTTGTTTTAAGTACTCAAGGTGAAAGAATCATGCCGTCTCTCGTTGCATTTACCAAAGATGATAAAATTCTCGTCGGAAATTCCGCAAAGAGTCAGATGGTTCTGAATACAGATACTATCCACTCGGTAAAACGACTTATGGGGAAAAGATTTTCGGAAGTGGAACCTTATCTTTATCAATTCAATTATGAAATAGTTGAAGATAAAAACGACCAGTTGAAAATTAAAATAGGAAGCGTCCTCTATTCAGCTGAAGAGATTTCAGCCATGATTATCATGGAGTTAAAGAGAGCAGCTGAGTTTCATCTGCAAGAAAAAATTGAAGAGGCAATAATAACCGTACCGGCTTATTTTAATGACTCTCAGCGTCAGGCCACAAAAGATGCCGGTGAGATTGCAGGGTTAACGGTTAAAAGAATAATTAATGAACCTACGGCAGCTTCTCTATCATTCTCAACAAAATTGAAAGGGGAGAAAAAAATCTTGGTTTACGATTTTGGCGGAGGAACCATTGATGTATCAATTCTTGATATTCAGGATGAAGTAATCAAAGTCCTCGCTACGGCAGGAGATATAAACACCGGTGGTGATGATTTCGATATTATGTTAACCGATCTTTTCATAAAAGAGATTAAAAATAAAGAGAATATTGACCTTTCAAATGATAAAATTGCAATTCAACGTCTCAGAAATGAGGCGGAGAAAGGGAAGAAAATGCTCTCTAACGAAATGTCCTACGAGGTCAATCTACCTTTTCTTGCTGAAAAAGACGGTAACCCGATCAATTTTCAAAGGGTGATCGAAAGGGGTGAATTTGAAGATATCATAAGAAGTAAAGTCGAAAAAACCATTGAGATATGCAAAGAAACTCTTCTCGCTGCCGGAATAGAGGCTAACGATCTTGATGATATTCTCCTCGTCGGAGGAACAACGAGAATACCGTTTGTCCAAAAAAAACTGACTGAATTTTTTGATAAACCACCAAATAAAAAAGCCAATCCCGATGAGATAGTTGCAATGGGAGCAGCTATCCAAGGAGCTATAACAACCGGAGAAAGCAGAGATATCCTTCTTGTTGATGTGATTGCAATATCTCTTGGAGTAAAAACCAAAGGAGATATTTTCACAAAGATAATCAAAGCAAACACAACAATTCCGGTCTCAAAAAGCATGGTGTTTTCTACAGCGGAAGATGGTCAGTCTGAAGTTGAGATAGATGTTTTTCAAGGAGAATCAAATAAGGTTGAGAACAACAAAATTCTCGGTAAGTTTATTCTCAGCGGTATAAAATCAGCACCGGCGGGAGAACCGAGAATTGAGGTTTCTTTCAACATGGATATTAATGGAATTCTCCTTGTATCCGCAATAGATCTCTCCACCAACAAAAAAAAGGAGATCAAAGTGTTAAATTCAGGTCTTCTGGAAAACACGGAGATCGAAGAATTAAAAGAGAAATATTCCGACATTGAATCATTTAAGGAAGAGATGGCGGATGTCAAAGTGCTTAAAGAAGATATAACACTTATAGCTTATTACCTTGAAGTCTGTTCAAAAAATAAAGAACTTGACAATGAAATCCGTTCTGCATGTATTTCTGAGAAGAAAAGAATATTAGAAGAAATAGAGAGTAATGATTCGGAAAAACTTCAAAAATTAAAACGTGAATCGTTAATGTTTCAAGAGGATATCAAAGTATTAATAGAAGAAGATCTGAAGAACAAACAAAAAGAAGAAAAGACAAAAGGGGAAAAAATGGATGACACAAATCCGTTCCTCAGAATTCCAAAAAATCTCGTAGAAGAAGAGTAGACTATTCCGGATTAAATCCGGACTCTTTTATCACCATTTTTACAACTTCCACATCCGCACCTCCATCAAACCTAACCTCTTTTTTATCTACTAAAACCGATAGATTCCCGATCCCATCTATGTTTTTCAATGTTTTGACAAGAGTCATTTTGCAACTATTACAATTTATGTCTTTTACTCTGATCTTCTCCATTCTTTTACCGTCTTTTGCAGTTAACTTATCCACTATATTAAACTTGCTGTTTATAAATATCAAGGATAACAATAACCCTGAAATAATTTGCATCATTCCCAAATTTTTTGTAGCAAGTGAATATAAAAGCGATCCGTCAAAATTAAATTCTCCAACAAGCAAATCAAATAATATACCCAATATTACCGAAGTAATTATTATTGTAACTAAATACACAGCAGCAACTCTTTTTCCAAGCCTTTTATAAACAAAGGATAGTGTCACGGTATTTGTTGCCGGACCTGCAATCAAGAAAACCAAAACAGCTCCCGGTAAGATTCCCTTCATCAAAAGAGATGCCGCTATGGGAATTGAACCTGTAGCACAAACATAAAGTGGTATTGAGATAATTAGAACCACAAAGTAGTGTAGAAACGGCACGGAAAGATAATCGGTTGAAAAATTATCGGGGATAATAGCGGAAATAACACCACCGACAACCACTCCGATTAAAAGCCATTGTGCTATTTCGGAAGGGAGAATCGAAAATCCATATACAAATATATCTTTTATACTCTTTTTTTGTTTAACGGTATTGCTTGTAAGTTCCTCGGAATAATTCTCTTTCTCTTGAAAATGAGTAGCAACACCAATAATAATTCCTGAAAAAAGAGAAGCAATCGGACGAAATATCGCAAAAACAGGTCCCATCAGAGCATAAGTTGCAAATATGGAATCGACCCCGCTTGAAGGAGTTGAAACAAGAAATGACATCACGGAACTTTTTGAAGCCCCCTCTTTCCTTAGAGATTCGGCAAGAGGGATTACACCACAAGAGCATATTGGGAGAGGTATCCCAAGTATTGCTGCTTTTATAGTTGATACAATACCGCTTTTTGCAAAATGTTTCTTAATATAAGATTCACCGAGTAAAATATGGATTATTCCCGCAAAGAAAAAACCCAAAATAAGATAAGAGCTTATCTCAAAAAATAAAAAAATAGTCTCATTAATGATCTTTTGTATTATTTCCATCAATGCTAATCCTCTATAATCGGATAATTATAACGAGAAACCTATCTAAACACAACCTTTATAGTTGAATTTAAAAAGATCGGTTAATTTGGATTTTCTGTTTTTATCTCATATGGTATAATCACTCAAGTTTAAGTTTATACAACAGGAAAAGGAATGCAGGAGATCACCTTATGTTAAAAAGACCGGAAAAAACGGAATATTATCTTGACATTGCAAGAGTCGTATCAACCCGTTCAACCTGTTTAAAAGTATTCATCGGGGCAATAATTGTGAATGGAGATCAGATAATTGCAACAGGATATGTCGGAGCACCTCGAAAAACAAAAAGCTCTTTGGAACACAACTTCTGTCTCAGACAGAAACTTCAAATCCCATCAGGCACACAGTATGAGATGTGCAGATCGGTACATGCGGAACAAAATGCCATTATTAATGCTGCGAGAGCAGGGGTCAGTACGATTGGAGGAGATATTTACATTTATGGCAAATCAAGATTGACCGGAGATGATATAGATGCTTTTCCATGCTTCATATGTAAGAAAATGATAATTAACAGTGGAATAAACAGGATAATTTGTTCTCTGAAAGATAAAAAAGAAAGGTTTAAGATTTTTCATGTTGATGATTGGATAAAAGATTGGCAAAATGCTGATATCATAGAAGATAAGTACAAATATAAAGGATAAAAACATACAATGGAAAAAAACCATATCGGCTTAACGGGAATGATGGCTTCGGGTAAGGGAGAAGTTGTAAAAATCTTGAAAAATCTGGGTTATAAGTATATCTCTCTATCGGACATTGTCAGAGAAGAAGTTGTAGCAACCGGAAAACAAATCTCCAGAAGTGAAATGCAGGATATCGGGAATAAGCTTAGAGAAAAAGGGGGACCGGGTATTCTTGGCAAGATGATATTTGAAAAGATCTCAGCTCTTCATCCTGAAAAGTGGGTTATAGACGGTATTAGAAATCCTCACGAAGTAACCGAACTCAGAAAATTAGAACCGTTCTCACTCATTGCCGTCTCTGCAAAGAGGGAACTTATAGTTAAAAGATTGATTGACAGAATGAGAGATACTGATTTGGCGGATCATGATCAACTTAATAAAAGACTTGACAGAGAGTGGGGTGAAGGCGAACCTGAAGACGGTCAGCAGGTTGGAAAGTGTTTTAAAATTTCAGATTACCTTTTGGATAATAACGGGAATATTGGGGAACTAAAAAATAAAGTTATTAAGATTATTAAACAGACGGAGTATAAAAATGGGTGAAAGAACAGTTATATATCCCGGATCATTCGATCCTTTGACTAACGGTCATATTGATATTATCGAAAGAGGGGTTAAAATGTTTGACAAAATAATCGTTACCGCTTTGAAAAACCCTTCAAAAACCTACCTTTTTTCATTAGAAGAGAGGATCTCCATAATGAAAGATATTTTTAGTGGAAGAGACAACATAGAGATTGATTATTTTGAAGGACTTCTTGCAGATTATCTTATTGAAAAAAATGTTTTCACAGTCTTAAGAGGTTTAAGGGCAATATCCGATTTTGAAATAGAATTTCAGATGGCACTTATGAATAGAAGTATCAACGATAAAATTGAAACTATATTTCTTGTCCCGTCTATTGCGTACTCATTCCTAAGTTCAAAGCTTGTCAAGGAAATATATAAATTCGGAGGCGAGATCAAATCAATGGTTCCTAACACTGTTGATAACAAATTAAAAGAGAAATACTCAAATTCATAGGGAACAATATCCGAACTTATCCGATACATCCTTCAATCTTTTTATTTATAAGTGTCGCTTGATATGCTGCACCGAATCCATTATCAATATTGACAACACTTAATCCTCCCGCACACGAGTTCAACATCGAAAGAAGTGCGGCAATTCCATTTAAATTCGCTCCATATCCTACAGAAGTGGGAACGGCAATAACAGGTGTTGAAGTAAGACCTGTCACAACGGAAGGGAGAGCACCCTCCATACCTGCAACAACAATCAGAACCGAATAATCATTTAATCTTTTTCTAAGATCAAGAATTCTATTTATGCATGCTACACCGACATCGTATTCTTTCTCAACAATATTTCCCAAATATTTTGCAGATAAGAAAGCTTCTTGTGCAACATTTTCATCGGATGCACCGGCGGACAAGATTAGTATCTTTCCCTTCAACTTCGACTCTTTTTCTCTATCAAACGTAAGGATCATTCCGACAGGATAATATTTCAGAGATTTAAATTCTTTTGTAAGGATTTCAGCCTTTTTTTTATCAATTCTGGTAACAAGAACGTCATCTCCGAGTTCGTAAAATTTACCTATTATCTGCCTAAGTTGATCCAAACTTTTTCCACTGCCATATATCACTTCGGGTAGACCTCTCCGTATTTTTCTGTGAAAATCAAGTTTTATCTCTCCGATATCTTTGTAAGGGAAATTTTCAATTATTTTATAAAAATCGTCCTCTGAAAGAATACCGTCTTTAAGAAGTCTTATCTTTTCTTTCAGAATATTGTCCATTCTTCCGAGACCTTTTCTCTTCTATATTTTTATTATTTCCGTTTTTTCCAAGGATATTTGTTCTCCATAATTTTTGTTTTTGAAAATTCGGATGGGGACGGTAAGGAAATTTTACCTTAATAGGATCAACTCCGATTATATTCCTCCACCTGTTATTGCCGAGCCCTTCTTTGTAGGAATAATATATATAAGGAATATCATCAGCTTCAAATCCCATGACATATGCAGCCAATGAATCGGCAAGAACCGGATCTTCGGAAGCAATAGCAAAACCATGGAAAACCGGACTGCCTTTTATCGGACCCTTCCCCTCCATGCCGTAGAGTCCGTCGGCAAGAACGAGTGAAGGGGAGACTCTTTTCAACAATTTGGCAAAATTCTTTCCAGCCATATCAAGCTGTTTGACATATCTCTCTTCGTCCGGCATTTTTAACTTTTTTATTTCACTTAATAATCCTCCGAACAAGAAACCTCTCTCTTCAGCTTTAACATAACCCGTTTGACCCGGAATTGAGATAATACAGGGAAATAAATGGTGCGTTTTAGGAGGTACTACAGCTATAGTATAATCAGCTTCAAATTCGGCATAACTAACCTCCCTTATCCCGTGAAGAGTTTCAACCTCGAATTTTTTATCATGCGGAAGCGAATCGAGATCCTTAAGTTTAACTCCCATAAGCTCCACTTCTTTATATCTGAACTTATAAAAAATATCCCATGTACTCTTTTTTGTGAAAAAAGCACCGTCGGAACCTTCTATGATAGTTATGTCGGATATTCCATAATTATCTCTCAAATAAATTATCAAACTTTCAACGGTTTCGTAATGAGTGTTTGCATAAATTTCCCGTGATCCCGAAAGATTTATTTTAATGGCTACCTTATCCGACGATCTTATAGATAACTTGGGAGCAATGGCATCAAGGATCTTTTTTACAAACTTCCCCTGTCTAGTCTCCTTCGTTATCGCTATCTCTTTTCTTTCCATAAAAAAATATCCGGAGATTATTTAATCACTTCAAACGGAATGGATATCTCTCCTTTCAATCCTTTAAGATTATTATCAATGAATTTGATGTCAAGTGTATAGCTACCGTCTTTTAATGCTTCACCCTTTTTACCCGTAATTTTTATGGGTTGGAAAAAAAACGGATTTACAAGTTTTATCGGTTTAAAAGAAACAATTTTCTTCTTCCCTTTCAAAATAAATATATTACCTGTAATATCCCATGGCGACTTACGCCTTACCATTTTTGCCCCTTTTAAGAAGAAAGCAAGTATCGGAGAATCACCGGATTTGAATTTATATTCATTTTTAACATACGGAAAAAACTTTTGCTTGCTAATTCCGATTTGATAACTATTTTTCACTACGGTAAAATGTTTCTCCGCTTCAATAAGTGTATTAACCTTCTTGTAAAAAACAGGACGTGACGTTTCAATAATTTTTGAAGGAGCTATTATATCACCAAGAGTCATTTTCGGTACTTCAATTTCTGCCAAAAGCGTTCCGTCTTCCGAACCATCAAATGCATTCACAACAATAAGGAGATCGTATTTCCCAGGCTCCAAAATAAGACCGAATGAAAAATAATTCAAATCTCCCGATCCATCATACGGAACTTCGGATTTAAATTCCTGATAAATCTTCCCGCCCTTAATAACTCTCAAGTAAAGGTTATAAAATGATGACCTTTTCTTATAAACCGGAGCTTCGGGTCTTTCAAAAACTTTAATTGGGATTTTTTTATCGGCTTTTTTTATTTTCCTGTTTTTCGCTTCAATTTTCTTATTCTGCTTCTCCGTCTTTTTTTCCATTTCAGCAACGTATGTATCATATTTCAATTTGACTTCATCAAACTCTTTTTTCAATCCCTTTTCAAGTTCTCCGATCTTTGCATCCAAATCAGCTGTAAAAAGGATATTTACGAATACGGATTTCTGCAAAACATAAAAATATGTATCCAGATGTTTCAGAGCATAAACACCATTTGAAGTTTTTGTCTTTTGCAAACCTTCCAAACTAAGTCTGACCTTCTCCGGAACATTACTTTTTATCTCATTACCATTCCCGACTTTATCCTGAGCATATACTACCAGAACAAGAACAAGCAAAGAAACCGATATTATAATTTTTTTCATCATTGAATCACGCCTCCTTTCTCAAATTATAACCCATCAACGGATAATTTTCAATTTGATATGGCAAATCATAAGACCATGTAATTTTGTATTTACTCCATCAACTTTTCTTAATAATTTTCACTCTTAATCTCAAAATATGATTGAGGATGGAGACATGCAGGACAAAGATCGGGAGCATTTTTACCTTCATGTAAATATCCGCAATTCAAACATTTCCAAATAACAATTCCATCTTTTTCAAAAACTTTTCCGGAATCAAGATTATTGTACAACTTCATATATCTCTCTTCATGTGCTTTTTCAACTTTTGCGATCATCCTAAAAGCCGTCGCTACTTCAGGAAATCCTTCGTCATCCGCAATTTTAGCAAATGACGGATAAATATCCGACCACTCTTCATTTTCGCCTTCCGCTGCCGCTTTAAGATTCTCAAGAGTTGTTCCGATAACTCCGGCAGGATATGCAGCTGTTATTTCCACAACACCTCCTTCAAGAAACTTAAAAAACCTTTTTGCATGTTCTTTTTCATTAAGTGCCGTCTCGAAAAAAATTGCCGACATCTGCTCCAAACCCTCTTTTTTAGCCTGCTTGGCAAAATAATCATAACGCATCCGTGCTTGAGATTCTCCGGCAAAAGATTTCAAAAGATTCTGTTCTGTCCTTGTCCCCTTTAGACTTTTCATGTTTACCTCCTTAATTTTAAATTATACCAACTTCCATTGAATTTCCAAAGTAATAAAATACAAGGTCAAGGTACGGGACTCATGTTCATGGAACTTAAATATCCTAGAACAAGAGAATTTACAGGGAGACCGGAATGTTCCGAGACAATACTGCACTTAACTTTAAAAATAAAAAATATCCCCTTACTCCTCTCTATTTCCAATGTTTCAAAATTGCCCTGCCCTTTGGAAATAACAATGTCCGAATTGTTGTAAATATCTACAAAATCGGGACTAGCAAGAGAAATCATTGTCCCCGCATAATCCGAACCGGTTTCCACTATCTCCGCAACCCTCCCGATGCCTATATATTCGGCATCTTTTTTTGTAACATCGTTGATAGCAGGACCTGATTTCACACCGTATTTGATATCAATTTTTGGATATTTCGATACTATCCGCTCAATAAGAAGCATATCAAAAACCGCTTCACCTGCATTATCCGCTATTATCAACAAAGACTTTGCCTTGCTAAGCCTACCTTTAATGACTTGATAATCATTTATTGCAAGCTGAGTATCATCGGGTCTTTCAAATATTTTGTTAGTATCAAATATTTCAGTTCCTCCGTAATCAATGATATTTCCATGAAGTGAATAAAGAAAAGACATCAGTAAGGAGTCTTCCGAATTATCTATCAATCTTCTGAACAAATCGATATTGTTCAAAACAAGATCATTCTGTTCTTTCTTCAATTTTTTGTAAGGGTCAATATCGCCTGCAAGAGAAGAAAAAGATGCATATACCTTTCCTGAGAATACAGGGGGAGTCAACCCTGAATAGTCTGTCTCATACACCTCCTTAAGAACCTTTTTAAATATCATATTTGATTTTCTCTCGTTTAGATCCATATATTTTCCGGCTCTGATTATTTGATTCAATATACATACGGCACATTCATCTCGCATTAACATAATTCCACCTTTTATTTCTTCTATTATACATTAGGAACACCAACACTACGAATAAAACTCTCTCAATTTTATTTTAGAATAACCAGATACCGGTTTACTTATTCATGATACTTTCTATGTACTCTTCATATTCCGAAGGGATATCAATAAAAAGTATCCCTATCTCCTTCAGATTTGAACCGGATTCTCCTTTATAATCATTGATCCATCTGACAGATCCGTGCAAAGTAACTTGTTTATCATTAATATCAAAATTAATTTCAATCTCCTTATAAGTTGGAAAAGTATTATCGCAAATAACCGACACCCCTTTGTTGGAAATACTTGTAAGTATTGCATCATACTCCCCGCTATCATCTTTTATTGAAAGATTTTTAACTCCATATATTCTCTTTTCTTTTCTAGTATCCATTCTTTGCCTCATATATATAATAGTATCTAATGAAAAAATTTTAAATGAATTTGCAAAAATAGTTTGTTTTTATCATTTTTTTATATCAAAATCTAAAATCCCAGCCCTGTTTCATAAAAATTCTAATAAATATTTTATCGTTTATTATCACTATGTATAGGAGGTAACAATATCAGACCCACTACATATTGTGTTTTTTTTAAAATTTTCACAAAAAAATCTTGACATTTATTTACCGAAAAGAATAAAATACTTGTAAGTTAAGTTAGAGGGAGAATTAATGAAAGTTCTGTTCGTTTCATCTGAGATAACACCGTGCTTAAAAAATAAGGGCAATATTTCACGAAACGTATCAGAGAAGAGATATTTAAAACTCTACAAGCAACTTACAGGAGGAATGAATGAGTAGATTAGTTCCGGTAAACGACCTGAATTTTCGCGAGTTTATTGATGAACAGGGCACCTACATCGTAGATTTTTGGTCACCGACATGTGTACCGTGTAAACAAATTGAACCGAGTCTTGAAAAAATTGCTACCGAATACAGTTCGTCGGTAAAAATTTTAAAAGTGAATGTTGATGAAAGCCCTATGGTTTCATCAAAATATTTTGTACGGGGATTACCAACATTGTTATTTATTAAAAACGGGAGTGTGAGATCCCAAATAACCGGATCGGTACCTTCTGCACTTATTGAGGAAAGACTTAAAGAGGTTATCTGATTAGCTATGATTCCAGCATTTTTTAGTGAATCCATTGAAAAGGATAATGTGAAATGTACACTTTGCCCCCATTTTTGTATACTAAAAAAAGGACAAGTCGGAAAATGTAACGTAAGAAAGAACTTAAACGGTTCACTATATTCCTTTAATTCAGATAGAATCACAACAATACACTCCGATCCGATCGAAAAAAAACCGTTATATCACTTTATACCGGGGACAAAATCGCTCTCGCTTGCAGCAATGGGATGTAATTTTAAATGCAATTTCTGCCAGAACAGTTCAATTTCGATGGTTTCGGATACTTCCGAGATAACAGGCGAAAATATATCTCCGGAAAAAATTGTCGATACTGCAATAAAATCAGGAGCATCATCTATCTCTTACACCTATACCGAACCCACTGTCTATTTTGAGCTCATGTTTGAAACGGCAAAAGCGGCTAAACAGGCAGGTCTGAAAAATGTCATGGTAAGCAACGGATTTATTTCAGGATCTGCTATTGAAACAATTCTTCCGTTTATGGATGGTGCAAATATTGATCTGAAATCATTTTCGGAAAGTTTTTACTCGGAGCAGTGTTCAGGAAAACTTGCTCCGGTCATTGAGACAATACAAACAATAGTCAACTCACCATGTTGGTTGGAACTGACAACTCTCTTCATTCCCGAATTGAATACTTCGGAAAAAGAGCTAACGGCGATTATCTCATTTATACTTGAGACAGGGGAAGAAATACCATGGCACGTATCAAGATTTTTTCCTCAATACAAAATAACGGACAAAGACCCGACGGACATAAAATTAATGGAAAACATACTTGAAAGAGGTGAAAAAATGGGGATAAAATATGTTTACGGAGGAAATTTTAACTCGGGAAAGTGGGGAAATACACGATGTAAAAAATGTGGAGAAACTCTGATTAACAGAACGGGATATCAAATAGAGATCATAAATTTTACTGACGGAAAATGTCCGAATTGTGCTGAAAAAATTTCGGGAGTATGGAATTAGATGTTAAAGAAAATCTTTCAATCAAGTTTTATAATACTATTTTTTATAACTACAAGCTGTAAAATTGAGGAAACGAAAAAACAGACCGTCCTTAAATCATATATAACTCTTACAACAACAACCGTAACGACCAATTTGATAAACCGGATAATTAACAACCTTAATATTCCGGGATTTGATAATAATCAGGTGCAACAATTAATAATTCACCCTGTCAAAGTTTACAAAATAACATACAGGACCAACTACAAGGGAAAAGAAATTTTGGCATCCGGAGCGGTTACAATACCGGAGACTTCCGAGCTATCTCCGATACTTGGTTATCATCACGGGACAATTTTTAAAGATAACAGAGTCCCGTCAAAGTACACCGGGGGAATAATTATGGAGCCGGAAACAGCTCTCAATATAATATTCGCCTCAACCGGATTTATCTTAGCAGCACCCGATCTGATAGGATATGGTGACTCTACTGACAAGCTTCACCCTTATCATCTTTTCCATCCAACCATGACGGCATCATTAGACATGCTTCGTGCAGTTAAAGAACTCTGTTCGAAACTTGGGAAAAATACAAACGGTAAATACTTTATCACCGGATATTCGGAAGGAGCATATGCAGCAATGTCAGTTCAAAGAGAAATTCAGAAAAACCATTCCAAAGAATTTCCGATTGTTGCATCTTCTCTTGGCGGAGGTGCATATTTCCTATCAAAAACGGTAAAAAAAATATTTGGGAATAACCTTCTGGTATCTCCCGCCTATGCCGCATTCCTTATAACTTCATATAATGAACATTATGAATGGAGAAGAGATCTATCACAAATCTTTAGAGAACCTTATAACAAACGGATATCAGGAGGCATATTTAAAGGAAATTTCACACAATCACAAATAAATAATATGCTTACTCGAAAGATTTCCAAATTATTCACAAATCAGTTCATTGCCGGTTTTCGAGGAACAGGTGAGGAACAATTAAAAGCTGCATTTGTCGAAAATGATCTTCATAAAGACTGGAGTCCTAAAGTTCCTACTAGACTTTATCACGGAACTTGGGATACGGTTGTTCCCGAATTTAACTCAAAAGCTGCTTTTACTCTCTTTCAACAATCGGGAGCGGGAAACATTAATTACATCCCTTTAAAGAGAAAAAATCATGCAACCGCAATTTTCCCATGGATAAAAGCGACAATTTTATGGTTTAATACTTTATAAAATAGTTTGGAATCAAAATTCAAACAAAATTTTAAAAGTAACATCCGAGATGGTATCCATCGGAGGAATCTCTTCATGCATAGAAATACTTAAATGATTGGAAATTTTATATCCTAAATATATCTGATAAGCAGGATTGGAAAGATCCCCGCCAATAAATGGAGTTGACCTAAAAATAAACCCTCCGAATATTTTTTTCCATCCCATATGTAAATTAATGTAATACATCCTGCTCCTAACATCTTGAGATGTTAGCCAATCCGGTCTTTTAAAAAAAGAAGCATAGAGAGAAATATCCGTTAAAAAATTCTTGCTTCGGTGTAAAAAAATAAGACCTGTTGAGACAAAAGGTTTTCCCGTTGATATTCCGGCTTTGTTCTGAAGAGGGATTCCAAGGGAAACCCGAAAATTTATATCAAATTTATCGCCGTCATATATTTTCGTAAGTATCCCCGCAATCAAAGGACCTGCAAAGACCATTGTACTATTGTAAGAAAAAACATCCTTATATTTGTAATTCACCGTATTCAAAGGGAACTCACCCCGTCCGTCTTCACCATTCCCGATTAGCTTATGAAAGTTGACGATCAATTTATCCATTATCCCTCCGTAAAGGATAGCTATTCTGGAATAAAATTCAATATTTATACCTGGGGAAATTGATTTCCTATAACCGATTGCAGTATTTACAAATTCAAAATCATTTACAACGTCTTTTTTATAATTAAACATATAAATATTTGAATATCCGATATCAATAAATAAATCATAATTACCGTTCTTCAGTATGGAATTTTTAACATAGGGGAAATACGAAAATGACTGCACCAATGGGAACTCAATATCAAAAGGATATGAAGGAATCGTAAAAAGTACGGTAAGAAACAGAATAGCAATAAAGACAAATGACTTCTTTTCCATAGGCTTTTTTATCATATTTAATGTTAACATTCAACTTTCGGGAGACTGGCCAAAGGGAAGGAATGCTTTTTTGATACACCGTCTCAACTACTTTCGACAAATCCAAATCCCTATTGTATACTCCTTAATTTTCATATTATCACTCTATTACCTTGAATTTATGGATTTCAAATCCCATATCGGAATCTCCGATGCTTACGGTCTCAAGAACATAAAGAATATTATCGATTTTTCGATAATACATCAATATTCCCGTTATAAATTCGGTCTTTGTTTTCATTAATACCATCTCTTTTAAAAATGTTCCGTTATCATCATATACTTGAACAACCAAATCTTGTGTATCGGTTTTCTCATTGTATTTTGTATAAATAACACCTATGGTTCTTTTCCCGAAACATATAATCTTCTTAACTATTGACATTTTTTTTTCTATCTCGTTAGAAAGATATTGCTTCCTTTTTTTTACAGCTTTCTTTAGTTCAACCGTCACCTCCGGCTGAACATAATTACTTGTTTTTTCCCCAAATACTATTGTTTTACCTGTTACTCTATCCATCCTTACTAATCTTAAATTTACAGAATGGGTAAAATAAAAATACTTTTTTGTATAATCCGAATAACCGTTTGTTGCGAAATAAACAATCTTTTTTACGAATACTTCATCAGCCTCATCCTGATCATCTACTCCGAAACACTCTGCAGAACTCAGCAAATAATTATTCTTTTGTTCTTTTATATTGTGTGTATACAAATTATAGGATTTCTTTGTTTTCACATTTGCAACATCAAAATCCATTCCGGCTACAAGCAAAAGATTCTCATTAAGAAACTTGAAGTCCATTGATAAACCGCTGAATCTATTTTTTTTAACAAAAATGAAATTATGATATTTATCTGTTTTATAAAAGAAAATCGCAGATCTTTTAAAGTCGTAAATCATAATCAAATTTTTATAATTTGAGCAAGCAATCGGGTTTAAAAACTC
>Ga0256846_1000241_pt1 | contig 23445 bp, 18 predicted proteins | sample TevniametaG_FD_189098 | JGI IMG/M metagenome (GOLD analysis project Ga0256846, IMG submission 189098) | Tube worm associated microbial communities from hydrothermal vent at the East Pacific Rise, Pacific Ocean - Tevnia | ecosystem: Host-associated > Annelida > Integument > Unclassified ...
GTTATTTTGAGTTTTGGATGAGCTGCTCTTATTTTTCTTAAAATCCGTTTGCCTGCGTTTATTTCACAATCCTGCTTTGTTGTCCCGTCAGTATTTTGGATCGGCTCTGGAGCAAGAGGTATTACTTCAGCAATTCCCGGTCAAAAATTATTTTTAAGATTAACAAAGGAATAAGTGAGGCCTGGATATGCTTTTGGAGTGCATCTTTTTAAATTTTTTAAATTTAAAAACCTAAACGGAAAAAGTATATCCAGATCTCTCTTATTCCTTTTTAAAATATTCAGACAATGCTGTGTCTGGGCAATCAGGCTAAAACTTGAAAAAAGTTCTGGTATGTATTTTCAAGATAAAATCTTATACTTATTATTTCTTGTAATATCAAGCAGTTACGCCATATCTGGAAAATTTTATGCAAAAAAGAAATTTAATTATCAGCTGAAAACCTTATCAATACTTTTAAAAAATAACCACTGAGAATTGCTGAATATCATAAAAAGAGTGGGATTATTTTAAAGGGTTGATATATAGTTAAAAAATAATATAGTTTTCAGATTAAATAAAGTTTAAGGAGATAACAATGCCTATTCCGGGAAATCTTTTGACAACTGCCATGGCAGTAATGCCTCACCTTGATGCGGACAAAGCCCTTGAGACAGCTTTGTCCATGGATGTGCCTTTCTGGCCCCAGCTGCCAAATTTGAGTTATTATGAGGATATGTATGTCCAGGCTGGCGAACATTTTCCAGGTATTCTCCTTGATATGGATAAAAAAACCTTAAAGTTTTCCTTGGATAAATTTATAGAGGAGCTTGAACAGACCCTTGCCCATTTTGAAGATCCTGAATATTTTGATATAAGCCGTGAGTATTCTGTTGTTTACCATAAATTTCTTAGCATGGATCTGTCTGACAGACCTGCTATTCGTGGGCAGCTTGAAGGACCTGTAAGTTTCGGGTTCAATGTTCTTGATCAGGATGAACGCCCCATTCTTTTTGACGATACTGTGCGCCCATTTATGTTTGATTTTATGGCACAGAGAATTAATACTCAGCTTGCAAGACTTAAAAAGATTAATAAAAATGCATTCATGTTCATAGATGAGCCAGGTCTCCAATTCCTTTTTTCATCCATGGCAGGATATAATGATCTTAAGGCCAAAGCAGACCTTGATAATTTTTTTTCAATGATTGACAAACCAAGGGGTATTCACCTTTGCGGAAACCCTGACTGGGATTTTTTACTGGGTCTTGACATGGATATTTTATCCCTTGATATCCACACAAATGGTGAAATTTTTTCATCCTACGCACCTTCCATAAAACGATTTCTGGATAAAGGAGGCATCCTTGTCTGGGGCATAGTTCCCACAGGGTTTGAAATTTTTGCCAGGGAAAACATGGACTCGTTAATTTCACAGCTTGAAAAAGTATGGCACATTCTTGGGAAAAAAGGCATTGACATTCAATATATGCTTAAAAAAAGTATGCTTTCTCCTGCTACCTGCTGTCTTGTGAATCCTGACCAGGAAAAAACCGTGGACAATGCATTTTCAATTGTGCAGAAACTTTCTGCAATACTCCGGGACAAGTATAAATTATGATGTGGAGGAGGTTGTCTTTTATATTTAGACCATGAAAATTCTAAAGATCAATCTGAATAAGAATCTGGTTGAATTTGAAAATCCTGACAAGGATATCTGCCGTGATTTCATTGGCGGCAGAGGCATGGCAGGTTTTTTCCTGAAGCCTTATATCACAAGGAGGTGGGATGATCCTGAAATGCCGCTCATATTCATGTGCGGTCCACTTGCGGGCACATCTGTTCCCTTTTCAGGAAGATCATGTGTAATGTCAAAATCTCCTCTGACCGGGACAATATGTGACTCATCAGTGGGAGGAACATTGGGTTTTAATATCAGAAAAGCCGGTATAGAAGGAATTATTATCACTGGAAAAAGCGCCAGGGTCTGCGGAATTGAAATTAATGACAATTGTGTGAAAATTGTTAATGCAGAAAAATACAAAGGATATGGTATTGACAGCATTTATAATGCTCTTAAGCACAAGGGCTCTGTTGCTGCCATTGGTCCTGCTGCTGAAAACAGGGTTTTTTTCTCCAATATTGTGGTTGATCAGTTTTTCTGTGCAGGCAGGGGCGGCCTTGGCATGGTTCAGGCATGTAAAAACCTGAAGTATATCACGGTTAAAGGCACCAGCAAAATCAGTGTGCATGATAAGACCATGTTAAAAAAGGCAAGGGAGGATATTTTCCGTCTTGTTGCTGCATCACCAATCCTCATGGGAGAGCACGGCATTGCAAATTATGGCACAGGTGCATTATATGATTTGATTGACAACCGCAGAATGATGCCCACGGAAAATTTCAGAAAAACTGTATTTAAAGACAGTTTAAAACTCAATGCCTTTTCATATAAAAAAAAGTACAGACCTGAAAACCGGGGCTGTAAAGGATGCCATATCAAATGCAAGCAAATCGGAAAAAACAGGGAGCATATCCCTGAATTTGAAACCATGTCCCATTTTTCTGCCCTGATCAATAATAATAAAATTGAAGTTGTAACCAGGGCAAATCAAATCTGCAATGACCAGGGTATTGACACAATTTCTGCTGCATCTGCAATTGCCTGTTTTTGTGAAATAACAAAAAAGAAATTATCCGGAAATGAAATCATAACCCTGCTTAAGGATATTTGCAGAAACAGGGATAAGGGAGCCCTGCTTTCAAAAGGGTCATATTTTTTTGCAAAGGAGCATGGTAAAAAGGAGCTTTCTTTTTCCGTTAAAGGGCTTGAACTGCCGGCATATGATCCAAGGGGTGCCTATGGCATGGCTCTTGCCTATGCTGTTTCAACAAGAGGTGCATGCCATCTGCGTGCTTATCCTGTAAGCCATGAAATAATCAGAAAACCTGTTGCAACTGACAGGTTCTCATTTGAAGGAAAGGCAGGAATCATCAAAATCTCAGAAGATATCAATGCAGTTGTTGACTCTTTAACTGCCTGCAAATTTGCCCTTCTGGGCTGTTCCCTGGAGGAATTTGCCATGGCATATACAGCTGTTACAGGGATTGCCATAACTGCCCAGGAATTGATTCTGTCAGGGGAGCGTATTTGTTATAATGAAAGGATCATGAACTTTCAGAACGGGTTTACAAAAAAAGATGATTTGATTCCAGAACGGTTTTTTACTGAAGATGGTTCAGGCAGCAGCAATATTAAAATTTCCCGCATTAATAAAACAGAATTTGAAAAAGCAGTTTTAAGTTATTATAAAACAAGAGGACTTAACAGCAATGGTGAGCCTGTGACAAAGGAAGCAGAAAGGCTTGGGCTGCAATTATAGGCGTTTATGGAAAATCTGATAAAAAAATATGAACAAAAATGCATAATTGATAACCTTGCATTAAGGGAAGATATTTTTATTGCCGGTTTGGACACTGAAATCATCTGGAACCAGGACGGACCTGAAAACAGTGAACTTGAAAAAATTTTTTCATCAATGTTCATTAACTCTTTAATGTTTGCTAAACCAGAAGAACCATATTTTTCCATTATTGAATACCTTGTCTGCAGCAGCAGTGATGGTGCAATTTACCCCTCAGACTGTGAAACCAGAACATTTCTCCATGAACTGCCCATTGTTGAAAAATTTGATATTGAAAAAATCATTGAAAAATTAAAAAAACGTAAATGTGTAATTGTAAAGGGAAAAGGCATAATAACCTGGGGCACTGTCACACCGGAACAGGCTTATATCTATTTCAGCTGTGTCTGTTTTACCTGCTTTGTAAAATTCTTTGTGGATTGTTTAAAGTCCAGAAAAAACAGCGCTTATCAGTCAGATGTTTTAAAAAGAGCTGTTCAATCCCTTGACAGAATCAGCCCTGATTTTTCACCACTTAAAACAGATATAAGAACAGAAGATGATGTGTACAAAGCAATGATTGAAGCAGGGAAAAAGGTTGTGGATTATAAACTTGTTGACTCCTTTTTCGGCAACATATCATACAAAAGGAATAATATCCTCTATATCAGCCAGACAGGTGCCTGCCTTGATGAACTTGCAGGCTGCATAGATCCCTGCCCCCTGGATGACTCAACCTGTTCAAGCATTACTGCATCCAGTGAGTTTTCTGCCCATAAACAAATTGTTATGAACAATCCTGAAATTAAAGGTCTGCTCCATGGGCATCCGGAATTTACAGTTATCATGTCCATGTATTGTGAAAAAGATCAATGTGCATTTTCAGATCAATGCCATATCAAATGCCCTGAAAAAAGGTATATTGATGATATTCCCATTGTGGGTGGAGAAGTTGGTACCGGCATCCATGGATTATGCAACACCCTTCCTTTGGCCATAAAGGGGAAAAGAGCTGTTATTGTCTATGGTCATGGTGTTTTTGCAGCTGTTGGAGATGATTTTAACGATTCGTTCAGGACAATGATTGAAATTGAAACAATGTGTAAAGAAAAATGTTTTAATTTACTTGGATAAAAAAACTTATTTAAAACATTTCCATTTTTATCACTTCAAAGGCAACTTCTTCATAGGGGTGGGCTTTTTTTAAAGCAGCAACAGCTTGTTTTATTATTGAATCTTCACAAACCATTTCAACCTTATACTCTTCCAGACGTTCCAATATATTATTTTTTCCAATGTGGGGCTTTGCAAGATCAAGTGGTCTGAACTGTCCTGTTCCGGCAGACTCAAAACAGCACATATCATAATTCTCATATTTTCCAGCTCCAATATCAAAAAGTGCCTGCTTTACCTCTTCCTTATTTTTTTTGGGTACAAAAAAGTTAAGCTTGTACATGGTTTCTCCCAAAGTTTTTAATATCTTAATATTTTCATACCAAAGAAGGTTTAAGGTGTAAACAGGGTTATGGTAACAAGGAGTTATTCTTTATTATCCACTGCGTCCTGGATTATATTTGCAAGTTTGTCGTCATCAAAGGGCTTCTGGATTATTGCATGGAGCTTAACCTTTTTTGCATCTTTTTCCGGAATGGATGATATATTGCCAGAGCTTATGATTATGGCAATTTTATCATTGATTTTTTTAACCTTTTCAGCAAATTCAATACCATTCATTTCCGGCATCTGAAAATCTGTAACAACAACATCATAGTAATCACTCTCTTTATTCACTGCTTCCAAGGCTTCTTTTGATGAATTAAAAACATCAATATTATATCCATAATCGGAAAACAGCTCTCCAAAGGATTCGGTTATCCAGGCTTCATCATCCAGCAGAAGGATATTGCCTTTTCCAAGTACCCTGTTTTTTAAAACAGTATCCACCTCAGTGCTTTTTTCTGCAGTAACTGGAAAATATACTTTAAACACGCTTCCTTTCCCGATCTTGCTTTCAACTATAATATCACCGCCATAGGATTTAACTATGCCATGTACTGTGGAAAGCCCCAGGCCTGTGCCAGTACTTTTTGTTGTGAAAAAGGGATTAAATATCTTTTCAATTACTTCAGAGGCCATGCCAGCGCCTGTGTCGCTGATACAAAGTTCAAAAAAAGTACCGTGCAGGCGGTTGCCTGCAATACCGGTAAAGTTATTAAGCTCAACCGAAGACAGGGTAATTTCGATAACCCCTTGATTTTGATCTTCCATTGCATGCTTTGCATTGGTGCAGAGATTCATAATCACCTGGTGGATTTGTGTTGAGTCTGCAAGTACATGGTGGCTGTCTGAATTAATATTGGTTTTTATATCAATGCTTGTGGGTGTTGTGCTCCTGATGAATCTGACTGCTTCCTTGAGAATCAGGTCGAGTCTCACGGGATATCGAGCCTCCTCCTTCTGCCTGCTGAAAGTGAGCACCTGGTTAATCAGGGTCCCTGCCCTTTCGGTTGCTTCCATTATATTAGCCAGGTTTTTATGATTTTTTTCTGAAAAAGAGTCCCTGTCCATCATTAAAAGCTTAATATTGCCGGAAATAGCTGTGAGTATATTATTAAAATCATGGGCAATGCCTCCTGCAAGATGCCCGATTGCTTCCAGTTTCTGTGCCTGAAGAATTTGTGCTTCAAGGGTTTTCTGCTTTTTTTCAGTCTCTTTTTTTTCAGTGATATCCCGGGTCAGCCCGCTGAAACCAACGGGTTTTCCTTCACTGTCATGTAACAGGGCTATGGAAGTTGCTATGAATTTCTTGTTTTTATTCTTTGTGATAATGCTGTGTTCGGCAAAGGCACGGCCGGATTTTTTTCTGTAAAGGGAGTTAAACAATTGAAAGACAACATCGATCTCACTTTTGGACATAAATGCCTTATAGTTCAGATATGTCAGTTCTTCCCTTGAATATTCGAGAATTCTGCATGTTGAATCATTAAAAAACATTAAATTACCTTTTAAATCCACTTCAAAATAGCTTTCATCGATATTTTCAAGGATGGAGCGATATTTTTTTTCGCTTGCAAAAAGGGTTTCCCGTTCCTCCATTAAATCCTTATTCAATGCATGGCTTTTAATATATTGCTCTTTTACAATCTTTAAAACATTGTGATTAAAGTATGTTTCAAGACAGACAAAAACAGCTCCTAAAAAGATAATACAGGCTGTAACTGATTTCAGCAGGATATGTATATGTAATATCATGCAGATAAAAATTATTAAATAACCTGAAATAAAAAAAATGATAAAAATCTGGCGGGCAGTGATCAATAGAGGCAGGTTCTGATTCGTTGCCGCTTTGATCTCTTTTAATAATTTGATGTTTTTCTGAAACGCAGCAAAACCTAAGATCAGTATCCCCGTGCCTGCAAGAATCAGCAGCTTAATTATAAATTCGTAATTGTCCATAAAAAGTGTTTTTATTTATAACAAGATTATATAATATTTATTATATACCATGGAAATGTAAATAAATAAAAGGTATATTGATAATAGTTGTTTGACTGAATTTTTGGAGGATTGATTATGGACATTGACATAACCGTTGATAAAGAAGAGTTATGTTCAGTTGTAAGTGTTGCAGGTAAAATAGATGCCACGACATCAGATGATCTTGAAGACAGATTGCTGGGCTTGATTGATGGCGGAGAAAAACATATAATTCTTGACCTTGAGGACACTGCATATATAAGCAGTGCCGGACTCAGAGTGCTGATTGTTGTTACAAAATATTTATATGACACGGGCAGCTTCTGCATCTGTAATGCCAGCGATAATGTTCAGGAGATCATTGAAATGGCCGGATTTAATGCATTTATGACCATATATGACGATCTTGAAACAGCCCGGGAAGCAATTATTAAAGAATAAAAATTCAAATCAGGCAGGAAAATGGAAAAAAAATCTTTTAAGCCGCAACTTAAGTCAATTAATCAAATTCAGGAATTTGTTGAAAAAAACCTGACAGGCATAGATAATAAAAACAAGATTTATAAGATCAATATACTTGTTGAAGAGATAGTTGTTAACATAATCAACCATGCATACAGCACTAAAGATCCGGACCAGGGCAATATTATAATTGAAATTGAAGGGACAGGCGAAAAGGTTTTTTTAAAAATTTTAGATGATGGCATGCCTTTTAATCTGTTAAAAGCTAAAACACCTGATATCAATGCCCCTTTAAAAAATCGTAAACCCGGGGGCCTTGGAATTTTTTTTGTTAAGCAGATTGCAGAAAAAATTGATTATTCCTACGAAAACAACCAAAATTGTATTACAATGGAAATAAGGATTTGAGTTTAATAAAGTGGTGATGAATATTATTTAACTGTATTGACAGATAAATGTATATATAGTAGTCAAATATATCAGTTGTAATACCATACAATTAATTTTTAGTGCAGAGGAATTAAAGCATGGACAACAAAAAAATATTTTTTGTTCCTTTGTTGTATGTAATTGTGGTCTTGTGCCTGTTCATTGTGTCCTGTGGAGGTAAGAGTCCGGAGCCGGAGCCGGAATGGGAGTATAAACCTAAAAGCATTCAGGTCTCTGTCAGTGCAGCTGCCATGCTTAATGAATACCAGGGTGCATCCCATGCCCTCCAGCTTGTTATTTATCAGTTTGACAATATAAATAAATTCGTTGAACTGGCAGAATACAGGGACGGTTTAAAAAAGCTTTTAAAAGCAAAAAATTTTGACCCAAGCGTACAAGCTGTAAAGAAAATTTTTATTGATCCGGGACAGACAGATAAACTTGTGCTGGACAGGGCTGAAAAGGCACGATATGTCGGTATTGTTGCAGGGTACTTTGAGCTTATCCCTGGCAGGGCAACATGTTTTTTTGAAATACCCCATAAAGTTAAAAAAAAGGGAATGATATTTTTTCGAAAAAAAGTTGCTGTTATCTCGGATTTAAAAATCAACCTTCGTCTTAAAGAACACGAAATAAAAGGAGCTGTATTGAATGAATAGTTCTGAAAAACCGATTTTATGGCATCAGGGCCTCTTTCTTCAACCCCAGCATTTTCAACAGAATAATAATTTTTTACAATCCCTTATTACCCCCCATAATAAATACCATACCCCTTTTTTCTGGGGATGTAGTAAAATTTCAGTTCAGGACTCTTCATTGACCCAGCGTGTTATTGAAATAGATAATTGTGAATTGATTTTTCAGGATGGAACATGGGTGCAGTATCCGGGCAATGCTTTTATCCAGTCCCGGTCCTTTGAGGAGATATCCTTTGATGTGGAAGGGGATAAACCACTGGTTGTCTATGCTGGAATAAAAAAACAAAACAAGTATGATAAAAATGTATCTTCCATTGAAGAGACAGGCAGTCTTGATTCTGTTGGCACAAGATATGTCTCCTATGTGGAGCCTGAGGAGATAAGAGATATACATGAAGGGGGTGACCCTGCAAAGGTCCGGAGAATGAATTACATTGTTAAAATATTCTGGGATCATGAGATAGATAAATTCAATGATTATTTATTAATGCCGCTTTTCCAGCTGGAACTTTCTGAAGAAAAAATCAGTATATCAAAACGGTTTGTACCTCCTACTTTTGTCTTATCAGGATCTGATATTTTAATGCAGATTATAAAAGATTTAAGGGAAAATATGATCTCCCGGTGCAGGGTCTTTGAATCCTATAAGCTTTCCCAGGGATTTCAATCATCTGATTTTGATGCACATTTTATACCCCATCTCCTTGTGTTAAATGCTCTTAACAGATCCCTGCCGGTTTTGAATCACATAATAGAAAATGCAGATTTTCATCCCCAGGAGGTTTATAAAAATTTAAGGCAGATTGTTGGAGAACTGAGCACATTTTCCGACCGGATAAATGCCCTGGGCCAGTTAAAGGATGGCACTTCCCTTCTTCCGGAATATAATCATGAGCAGCTGTTTTATTGTTTTAATGAGATCAGACTGTTAATCGGAGAACTGCTTAAAGGCATATCGGTTGCAGGAGAAAGTGTTTTCAGCATGATAAGGGATATGGATTATTTCACAGCCGTAATACCTAAAGAAGAGTTCAGGGACTCTTATATGTATTTTCTTGTTTTAAAGAGCACTGGAGATCCGGACAAAATAATTAATGATCTGCATAATCTTGTAAAAATAGGACCAAAGGAAAATATTGAGAGCATGATTTCAAGGGCACTGCCCGGAGTTCCGGTTCGGCACAGGCTTGTACCTCCGCCTGGAATGCCAAAACGCTCCGGATTACATTATTTCAGGATTGACTCAAAACATCATCTGTTTGAGGAGATAAAACGGGCAGGAAATATATCTCTTTTCTGGGACAATGCCCCGGAAGATGCATCAATTGAAATAGTAATTTCACAAATTTAAGAGCAATGCTATGAAAACAAAAATTTCATCTATTGATTGTCTTACAGAGTTGTTTGCCTACACATATTATCTTTCCGATAGATTAAATAGTGAAAAAATGGAATATGATCAAGTGTTTGAAACATATAACCGTCTGATTAACAAGGCAAAAGAGTGTGGAAAATCAGCTGGTATTACCAAGAAAAATTTTGATAAAGCCCTGTTCCCGATTTTTGCCTGGATAGATGAAACCCTGCAGGAAACGAGCTGGGACCATAAGCAGGAATGGGTAAAAAATGCGCTTCAAAAGAGATTTTTTAATACAACCAGTGCAGGGGCACAATTTTTTTCAAGGCTTGAAAAACTTGGTAAAGATGACAAAGATATTCTGGAAGTATATAATTACTGCCTGGTATCAGGATTTAAAGGCAGTCTGTTTGAGCCCTATAATGAGCAGAAACTCAATGGTATAAAAGCAAATACATATGAAATGCTTAAAGGTGAAGACCCTGATCTTCAGATTTCGGAAATCATCTTCCCTGAAGCAGGTAATATGGTTTTAGAAGGGCGTGTAAAAAGAAAAAGATGGAAAGGTTATTCTCAGTTTGCTTCTCTTTTTATTTTGTTACCTGTTCTGTTATTTTTAATCCTGTTCTATTTCTTTAATAAACAATTGGTTGACATCATCAATAATAGCGGGCTTTTAATGTAAACAAATTAAATTATTAATATAATGTGACAAAAATGAATAAGCTTTTAAAATTTTTATTATTTTTCTTTTTATTCTTAGTCGTTCTTATCCTTGCAGCCGGTATAGGTTATTGGACAATAGTGATACAAAACTGGCCATGGTGGATCTTTGCTGTGATACTTGCATCTTTTGCAGGCCTGGTATTCGGCTTTTTCGCAATAAAAAAGCTGCTCATAAGACGAAATGAAAAAAAATTTGTTCAGAGTGTTATCCATGAGGAGGAGCAGAGGGCAGGAGAGGATATCAACCAGGAAGACCTTGACCTCCAGGAAGTACACTCCCAGTGGAAAGAGGCAGTAGCAAAACTTAAAAAGTCCCATTTACGAAAATTCGGCAACCCTCTTTATGTTCTTCCATGGTATATTCTGATGGGTGAATCACGGTCAGGTAAAACATCTGCCATAAAAAATTCCAACCTAAGCTCTTCCCTGACCGATGTAAGCAGTAATGCAGTCCATGCCGGCACCAGGCATTATGATTGGTGGTTTCTTGATCAGGCCATTATTCTTGATACTGCCGGCAGATATAGTATTCCAATTGATGAAGAGAGGGATAAACAGGAGTGGCAGACATTTCTCACACTGCTGTCCAGATACAGGAAAAAAGAACCTGTTAATGGTGTTATTGTAACTGTGCCTGCAAATGATCTGCTGGAAGGTGACTTGACAGCTTTAAGCGAGAAAGCAAAAAATATAAGACAGCGCATAAATCAGATGATGCGTATTCTGGGCGCAAAATTTCCTGTCTATCTCCTTGTAACAAAGATGGACCTTGTTAATGGTTTTACAGACTTCTGCGATCATATTCCTGATCAAAGGGATACCCAGGTCATGGGTTACTCCAATGAATCCAACAATACAGACTGCCTGGAAGTACTTGAACAATGCATGGACACGGTTTTTAATCACATTAGAAATTTAAGATTTGTTTTTATTCAGGATAGAATAAATAATTTTGCCGTTTCCTTTCCCAATGAGTTCATGCATTTAAAACCAGGCCTTGAATCCTATGTCAGGTCTCTGTTTGGAGATGATATCTACCAGGCAGCACCTTTATTCAGGGGTATATATTTTTCAAGTGCCTTACGGGAAGGAGCACCAGGGTCTGAATTTTTAAAAGATGCCGGTATAGAGTATTCCAATGAAGATTATCTTGATAAAAACAAAGGTTTTTTTCTGAAAAGCTTTTTCAATGCCATTTTGCCCAGGGATAGAAATATTTTTACACCCTTGTCTGAATTTTTAATGTGGAGGAGAACAACCCTGAGCCTGGGAGTTTTTTCTTTGATATTGATATTTCTTGCATTGAGTGGTCTTTTAATATTTTCCTATCATAACAATCTTAAGGTTTTAAATCAGTTTAATGGTAACTTTTTTAATGGTAAACCTTCTGTACATAACAATGTTGATGTTATTTTGACTCTTGACAGGCAGAGATTTGAAATTGAAAAACTTGAAGACAATAACAGCAGCTGGATTCTTCCCCGCCTGGGACTCAACCAGAGTACGCAATTGGAAAGCTCTATAAAACAACAGTTTGTGGATGATGTCAGAAAAAATATTATTGAACCAACAGATAAACTCCTGTTTGATAAAATTAACAGGATCAATCGCCATACTTCCCATGAAGATATTGTTGATTGTGCTGTATATACAGTAAGAAGAATAATTGCTTTAAAGAGCTTTATTAACAATGAATCCCTGTCTGGCAGAAAAGAGTTCCAGAAGAGTGTGGAAAATATTTTTCCAAAATTGAAAAGACCTGTCCCCACAGCAATTGCATCGAGGTTTTCATATATCTATTATGATTATCTTAAGTGGAATAGTGATGATAAGTATTGTATAAACAAACTCAAAGAGCTTCAGCAGCAGTTTTCAAAAATAGCTGAAAAAAGCGGTGATTTCCAATGGCTCTTAAGCAGCTCTGTCTGCCCGATACCTGATCTTACCCTGTCAGATTTTATTAAAGGGTATGCATTCAATGGTTCAGAATACAGCTCAAAATTGTTTGTAAAAGGTGCTTTTACCCAATCGGGAAGAGAGAAAATCCATAAATTTATTGCATTGATTAAGCAGGCTTTTCAGGATGAAGCAAAATTTAAAAAACTGGAAACAGATTTCTGGGCATGGTATTCAAAGGAGTTTTACAGTGGCTGGCTTAATTTTGCATCAACATTCCCAAAGGGCAGGGAATGGAGAGCTCTGATTGACAATTGGAGTGATATTGCAACCTTAATGACCACAGATCACAATCCGTATTTTTTGCTGCTTGGCAAAATGGCCGATGAATTTGAGCTTTTTAAAACCAGTGAAAAAACCCGGCCTGCCTATGCAGACACGGTGATCAGACTTAAAACAATTCGATATCTGGCAGAAGCAGAAGCAAAAAAAGCCAAAGGTTCCATGCTTGCAAAGCTTGCCATTGCCAGGGAAAAACTGACTAATAAAATAGAAAAGAATACAAAACAGGCTTATAATGTGGTTGACAGGCAGACAGCAGCAGAGTTTGATTATAATTTAAAGCTTTCAAAAATATGGAATGAATATATAACAAATCTTAAAACAATCTCTTCTGCCACTTCATACAATGAAAAGTGTTATCTTATGTTTTCAGATTTTTTTAAAGCCCTGTCAGATCAGTCCAAACAGGATGCGCCCTTTAATAAAACATATGATAATCTGGTGAGATTAAAAGCTTTTCTTAAGCAGAGCAATACATCATCGGTTGTGCTGGACCTGCTTGAGGGCCCTTTTGATTTTTTGACATCCTATGGAGTTTATAACAGCACAATATATCTCCAGCATAAATGGGAAGAGATTATCTTAAGCGCTTCCCATAATGTTAATGCTGACAATTATTACTCAATACTGTTTGACCGGGATAAGGGCCTGGTATGGAAGTTTGTTAATGGTGAGGCAGCTCCTTTTATTGATCAGTCCGGAACAGGCTTTTATTCAAGAACAGCTTTTGGGTTACGTCTTCCCTTTACAAAGACTTTTTTCAGGTTATTGAATAAAGGGAAATCCCTCTCCCTTGAACAGCAGAAGGAGTATGCCGTTGTAATTCAGACATCTCCCATGAGTGTAAATAAAACAGCAATGATAAGGCCCTATTCAGCCATTCTTACCCTGGAGTGCGCCGATGAAAAGACAGAGTTTGTTAATAATAATTTTCTTGAAACAAAAAAATTTATATGGAACCCTGCAACCTGTGGCGATGTTACATTAACCATTGAGTTCCGGGATGAAACTTTAATAAAAAAGTACAGGGGGAAACTTGGGTTTGCCCATTTTTTATTTGATTTTAAAGATGGAACAAAAGTGTTTAATGTTGCTGACTTTCCAGAACATTCCGGATATTTAATAAATAACAGTGTAACTGATATTAATATTTCATATAAGATAACTGGTATTCAGCCTGTCCTGGAATTTTTGAACAGGGGAGCTCCCATTGTTCCCAATGTAATTTTTACAAACATTGGAAATAAAAAAGCTAAATATCCCATAAGCAGGCAAAAACAGCCCCAGGCCCTGCCTGAAAAAAAGAGAACAAAATTTAAGAAATCCTATGCCGTAACCCTGGAAACTCTGCCCATGGGAGTAAATAAATCAGCACAGGTTAAGCCTGAGACAAGTATTTTATGGATGAAATGCAAGGGTAAGATAATGCGTTTTACAAATAATAATTATCCTGAATCCATATCCTTTGACTGGGAACCGGCACATTGCGGTAAGGTTGTTATTATTACACATTTTCCTGACATTACCCTGGTAAAGGAGTATAAAAATTTTTTTGACTTTGCAAAGGATTTCAATTACAGCTCAAAAACTTTTACAAGTGATGATTTTCCCGCCCAAAAGGAGATACTCTTAAAAAAAGGCATCTCTTCCATTACACTTTCATATGTTTTTAAAGGGGACCTTCCGGGATTCAGGAAAAAAGCTTTGGGAATAAAAAAAAACAATAACAACCTGAAACAGCATTCTTTCAGCTCAAACATACTGATTGATAAGCAGAATATTAATCATTACACCATACATATACTGCTTGGTCCGGACAGGGACAAAATAATTGATTTTATTAAACAGAACAATTTGACTGACAAGTGTGCAGTATACAGCAGCATTATTAATGGCAGGAAGAATTATAATGTCATATACGGCTCCTTTAAAACATTTAAGGAGGCTGAAAAAGTAATGAATTCTCTTCCGCCCCGGGTTGCAAAACACTCTCCGTGGATCAGGAGATTTGCTTCAATAATTAAGGAAATGAAGTAGGAAGGCAGATTGAATTATGGAACTGATTGACATTGGAAAGGCGCCAGTTTCTGAAGAGGCACCCCAAGGTAAAGATGTCAGGTATGAACCTGATTTTGAAGCTCTTTCCCAGGAAGTGGCAAAAATGGGCACCATTTCCGGCAGCTCTGAAATCGATTGGGATAAAGTTGTTGCTCTATCTTCTCAAATACTTGAAAAAGAGTCCAAACATCTTCAGGTTACGTCCTATCTGTGTTACGGATTAATAAAAACATCTGGACTTGAAGGCCTTGCAACCGGAGTCCATATACTTAAAGATCTTCTGGAAAATTTCTGGGAGACCATGTTTCCACCAAAGAAACGCATGAAAGGACGTAGAGGTATTATTGCATGGTGGGAAGAAAAGACCTCAGATTTTATTGATACAATCAAGCCTGTGGTTTGGGAAAAAGAAAAAAGGGATCAATTTGTTGATGATCTTGATGCCATTGATAAATTTCTAGGGGATAATATGGAGGATGCTCCTTTATTGACCCCCTTTATTAAAAAGATTAAATCTGTGGTAACCGAAGAACGTGAGGAACCTGATCCCGGGGAAAACCAGGATCAGGAGCAAAATATAAGCAATAAAGTATCTGATGATAATGCACCAGGTAAACAACCAGGTTTTCAACCGGGTTTGGACTCAGATATGAAACCCGATGCACTGCTTGAACATGGCCTTGGCATAATAGGCAAGGCTGCTTCAAGCATGATTTCTGAAAACCCCTTTAATCCGCTTCCCTATCGGTTAAACCGTTTGGCAGCCTGGATACCCATTGATGATCTTCCAACGGCAAGCGGTGGGAAAACAATGATTTCTCCACCAGATGAACAGATTATCAATGCCATGGCAACTTTATATGATAATGCGGAATGGGAAGACCTTGCAGATTCCTGTGAATCCAATATAAGGCAGTTTCTTTTCTGGCTTGATCTCAGCCGGTATGTGTCAGAATGCATGGAACAGCTTGGCCATGAAGATATATGCCATGTGATTGAAGCTGAGACATTACTTTTTGTCCAGAGGCTTAAGGGAATAGAACAAATGTGTTTTTCCGATGGCACTCCTTTTGCTGATAGTGCAACCAGGGAGTGGCTGGATAAAATCGCCCGTAATAATTCTGAAAGTGAATCTGCTCCGGGCACAGGGGGGATGGATTCTTTACAGCAGCGTGTTGCAGAACAGATGGCACAAGCTCAAAAACTGGTTAAGAAGAAAAAGTTTGACCAGGCCCTTACCATGCTGAAAGATAGTGTTGCAGCCTCTCAGTCCGAAAGGGAACGGTTTTTATGGAAAATATCTGTGTGCAAACTATTGCTCAGAATGAAAAAAACAGAGATTGCATCATCTTATATTGATGATATACTTGATTATATTGAAAAGTTTAAACTTGATAGATGGGAACCTGATAATGCCCTGGAAGCATTTTCACTGGCATTGACAGGTTTAAGGCTGCAAAAAGATAGCAGGCATGAATCTTTAATTGAAAAAATTATTAAAAAGATATCCATGCTGGATCCTGTAACGGCAATACGAATTATTTAATGTATACATAGATTTAAGGGAGGTAAATTATGGGCAAAGAAGCATCAGTTGCACCAAAGGAAAGGGTTAACATTGTTTATAAACCAGCCACCGGAGACGCAAAGGAAGAGGTTGAACTTCCATTAAAAGTTCTTGTTATGGGTGATTTTACCATGGCTGAAGATGAAACAATGCTGGAAGACAGAAAAGCCATTAATATTGATAAAAGCAATTTTGATGATGTTTTAAATTCTTACAATATAAAACTCGAAACAGTGGTTAAGAATGAGTTGGCAGATGAAGATGAAGAAATGGCAGTAAATTTAAAATTTGACAGTTTAAAAGATTTTAATCCCGATGCTGTTGTTGACCAGATTCCGGAATTGAAAAAACTTGTGGAGTTGAGAAATGCACTTAAAGCAGTTAAAGGGCCCCTGGGCAATATCCCTGAGTTCAAGAAAAAACTCAATGAACTTGTTTCAGATGATGGTGCAAAAGACCGGATATTAAAGGAACTGGGAATTGAAGAATAAGGAGAACCGATAATGGCAAATGAAAAAAAAGAAGAACAGGCACAAAAAGCTGTTTCAACAGAAGATGTTTCCCTTTTGGATGAAATTGTTCAGGCAACCCGTCTAAAGCCGGAAGATGAGGGGTATGATACTACAAAACAGGGTGTCCAGGCATTTATTGATGAATTGTTAAAACCAGAACGCCAGGGCATAAAAATCGGCAAGGATCTGATCGATGAAATGATGGCAAGTATTGATGCAAAATTGAGCCGTCAGGTTAATGCCATACTCCACAGCGAGGATTTTCAAAAACTTGAATCTTCATGGAGATCTTTAAAATACCTGGTTGACCATACAGATTTCCGGGAAAATACAAGAATTGAAATTTTGAATGTGTCAAAACAAGATCTTTTAGATGATTTTGAAGATGCACCTGAAATAATGAAGTCTGGTTTATATAAGCAGGCTTATACAGCTGAATACGGTCAGTTCGGTGGTCAGCCCTATGGATTGATGGTGGGCAATTATGAATTTGGCCCCGGACCCCAGGATATTGCCTTGCTTCAAAATATTGCAGCTGTTTCAACCATGTCCCACGCACCTTTTATTGCAGCGGCCGGAGCAAGCTTTTTTGGTCTTGACACCTTTGAAGAACTTCCAAATCTCAAAGATTTAAATTCCATATTTGAAGGGCCACAATATGCTAAATGGCATTCTTTCAGGGAATCTGAAGACTCAAGAAATGTAGGTCTTACAATGCCCCATTTCTTACTTCGTCTTCCCTATGGACAGGATACTGTTCCTGTAAAAAGTTTTGATTTTGCAGAAGATGTAACAGGCGGCAACAAGGATTTTTTATGGGGTAATGCTGCTTTTACCTTTGCATCAAGAATGACGGAAAGTTTTGCAAAATACCGCTGGTGTGCCAATATCATAGGTCCCCAGGGCGGTGGTGCAGTAGAAGATCTTCCCTTGTATCAATATGAATCCATGGGAAGTATTGAGACAAAGATTCCAACGGAAGTTATGCTTTCCGAAAGAAGGGAATTTGAACTTGCAGAAGAAGGTTTTATAGGTCTTACCATGAGAAAGGGCAGTGACAATGCTGCGTTTTTCTCAGGCAACTCTGTTCAGAAACCAAAAAATTTTGGTAATACCGAAGAAGGAAAAGCTGCTGAGTTGAATTATAAACTTGGAACCCAGCTGCCCTATAATTTTGTGGTTTCACGGCTTGCCCATTATATGAAGGTTATTCAAAGGGAAAACATTGGAACCTGGAAAGAGAGAAGCGAGCTTGAAGATGAGCTCAATTCATGGATCAGACAATATGTTTCTGACCAGGAAAAACCAGGTCCTGGTGTCAGGAGCAGAAGACCCTTGAGAAAAGCTGAGATCACTGTATCTGATGTGGAAGGCGAACCTGGCTGGTATCAGTGTTCATTAAAGCTTCAGCCCCATTTTAAATATATGGGTGCATCTTTTACTCTCTCACTTGTGGGAAAACTTGATAAAGCTTAGTTTAATTATAATTAGAAGGAGAAAAACATCATGGCAATGACATCGTATTTAAAGGTAACCGGTAAAGAACAGGGTGAATTAAAAGGAGACTGCACCCAGTCAGGCAGAGAAGATCTGATCATGGTCTATGCCTTTGACCACAAAGTTGAAATTCCAAGGGATCCCCATTCAGGCCTGCCAACCGGGCAGAGAATACACCAGCCCTATGAAGTAACAATTACCAAGGGTAAATGCTCTCCCCAGCTTTTCCAGGCATGCTGTACTGGTGAGCAGGTAGATACCGAGCATAAATTTTTCCGCATTAATGACAAAGGCAAAGAAGAGCACTATTTTACCATTAAACTTACCAATGCCATCATAGTTGAAATGAGGGAGTTTAATCCTTTAACTTTTCTTGATGATACTAAGCCCTATCAGGACATGGAGATGATCAGGCTTACCTATGAGGCAATTGCCTGGACCCAGGAAATTGACGGTATTGAATCTGAGGATTCATGGAAAAGCCCTAATGAGTAATATTTTATAAACACTGATTTTAAGAATGCAGGTGCTGATTTAAATTGCAGCTTCTGCATTCTTAAAGGTTATTTTATGTTTGAACTGACTTTATTGGAACGCATTAAAGAACTTGAATCAAAAAAGAGCAGGGCTTGGAAAAATCCCGTTGATATTGAAACAAGATCAGTCATGATTCATTTGAATAAACTGCTGAATACTAACAGAGGCAGTGTTCCAATTGATGATTATTACGGCATGCCTGACATGACATCTTTTTCCAGTGAAGGCATTGCAGGGACCATGGAAAAAATTGCAAAAGCAGTTATTGAGCTTATAAAAAAATTTGAAAAGAGATTGTCAAAAATAAAAGTTAAAATCGAATCAGATAAAAGCGATGTGTTAGCTATCTATTTTACCTTGGAGGGTGTGCTCTCCCGCCATGGCAATTCATCTGTATTTTTTCAGGCAACAGTAAAACCAGGCGGCAAAATAGTTTTAACACGGTAAGGATAAATAATTGTACAATAAATATTATCAGCATGAATTGTTTAAATTAAGGGAGCTTGCAAAGGAGTTTGCAAGGGCACATCCGGCAGCAGCACCCATGCTGAGCAGTGAATCTGTTGACCCGGATGTAGAACGCCTGCTTGAAGGCACTGCTTTTTTAACAGGACATTTGCACCATAAAATTGATGATGACTTCCCGGAAGTAATTCACGGGCTTATGGATATTGTTTATCCCCATTATTTAAGACCAATACCAAGTATTTCAATCGTATCATTCACACCCAAACCATCCCTGATTGAGACAATAAAAATTCCCTTTGGTACTTTTTTATCTTCAAAGGAAAAAAATGGCATCAAATGTACATTTCAGACATGTTTTGATCTTGATGTCCATCCGCTGAAAATCATTAATGCAAAGACAATTGTAAAGGAAAAGCAATACAGGATAATACTCTCCTTCAAGCTTGCAGGTATTTCACTGCCTCAATGGAATGTGGATACCATATCATTTTCCCTTGCAGGGTCATATTCTAAAACATCTGATATTTTTGCCTGTTTTACAAAGTTTTTATCAAAAATAAGTATTAAGGACCACACTGGTTCTGAATACCATGTCTTTTCTGAAACTGACCTTAAGCCCATTGGGCTTGATAAAAAAAACTCTCTTTTTTCCTATCCTGCTCAATCTTTTTCAGGATTTTCTCTTTTGCAGGAATATTTTATTTTCCCTCAAAAGTTTCTGTTTTTTGAGTTGTCAGGTTTTCAAAACTGGAAAGTAAGACCGGACAACAACCAGTTTGACATTGTATTTGATTTTCATGAACCATTATTTGATATGCCGGAAGTTAATACAGATAATTTTTCTCTGTTTTCAATACCTGTTATAAATTCTTTTCCCTTTGAAGCAGAACCTGTTGTAATTGATCATACAAAGGAAAAAATAAGAATAAAGCCTTCATCAAAAACAGGATCAGGATACCAGATTTACAGTGTGGACAAGGTTGTGGGGTATTCCCAGGGCAGTGTGAAGCCTATTGAATATAAGCCCATGGACTATTATTCCTTTGATACCCGGAACAAATCCTTTTATAAAGCCATAAGACAGGTCTCCCCCGTTACAAACAAATATGAAGTATATCTTAACCTTACATATAAACAAGAAAAAACAGAATATAAACAGGAAACATTGACCATTGATTTAACATGCACCAATGGTGCTCTGCCTGAGCAGCTCATGCCCGGAGATATTTGCGAACATACTTCAAATTCTCCCCAGCTGCTGAATTTTAAAAATATAACAGCGCCGACAACCAATGTTGAACCGCCCCTGGAAGGTGATACCCTCTGGAGACTTTTGTCACATATGTCCCTGAATCTGCTTTCATTACAGGGAGCACAAAGTTTCAGAGAGATGCTTCAGCTTTATATATTTCAGGAAAGCAGAGATAAGGGCATGGTCACAGCAAATATCAAAAGAATACAGGGAATTTCGGATTTTTCCATTGAAAAGGAAGACCGGCTTATTAAAGGAATGGTGGTAAGGGGTGAAAAAATCACTGTTTCTTTGAGTAAAGAAGGCTTTGCATCTATTGGAGATGTAGTGGTTTTTGGTTCGGTTATTGATGAATTTTTTTCAAGATACAGCAGTATTAACAGCTATACACGATTAATCATTAACGAGACTATTTCCGGAGAATCTTTTTCATGGGCACCGAGAATCGGAAACAAGCTTTTGAAATAATAGACAGAATAAAAGAAAAGAGTACAAGCTTTTCATTTATCCAAGCTGTAAGACTGTTGATAAAAGAAGTTGCTGACAAACAAAACAGCAGAGGGCATGAAATATCCCGGACTGAAATTTTAGAAAAATATATACGGATCAGACCAGAGCTTTCCTTAAGATTCCCCGGTACTGATATTACAAAAGTTGAACAATCAGAACATGATGTGGATAAGTATTTAATTACTGCTACATTTTTAGGCTTGTACGGCTCTTCATCCCCTCTTCCCACCTTTTATACAGAAGACCTTATTGAAGAGAGCAATGACGGCAAATCCATAAAACGTGATTTTTTTGACATTATTAATTTTGTCATATATCCGTTATTCTTCAAAATATGGAGCAAGCACCGTCTGTTTTATAAAATATGTGAAGAAAATGATGAAGCAGTAATTAATTTGATATATTGTTTTCTGGGGCTTGAAAATAAGAATCTTAGAAAACAGATATACAGTATTGAAAAGTACTTCAGGTATGCAGGTCTTACCATGCAGTTTCCAAGATCTGCCGAAGGCCTGGGATCAATTCTTGAGGACTGCTTTGAATTAAAAGGCAAAATCAGGGTAAAACAATGTGTTCCAAGAAAAGTTGCAATCCCTTGCGACCAATATGCTTTTTTGGGAGTATCAAGCAATACTCTTGGATCAGATTCTGTAATCGGAAAAGCCATTAATGACATTAGCGGAAAATTCCAGGTGCACGTTTCTGGCGCTGATGCAGATACTCTGCATTCTTTGCTTCCTGATCAGGACCGGTTTCTGGAATTTAAGCAGATGGTTAATTTTTATGTAAACCAGCCCCTTGACTGGGAGCTTGTAATTGAACTTGAAGAAAACAAAATAGAAACTGCCCAGGTGGGTAATAAAAAGTGGGGCAGCCTTGGATGGAATACCTGGCTTGTGCCTGAAAAAAAAAGACAGGGAAAAGTCAAAACCTGTTTTCATTAAAAAACAAAAAAATACAAAATAATACAGGAGGATAATAATGGTAAACGTAGACACAAAATCTTTACTTCTTCGTTTGAATGATTTTTGTACCAATACTTTGCAGACAGGCGCAGGGCTCTGTGTTGCAAGGACACATTACGAGGTGTCGGTTGAACATTTTATCCTGAAACTTCTTGAAGATTCAAGGTCAGATCTTTCCATGATTTTTCAGCAGTTTGAAATTGAACCGGGAATTGTACAGAAAAAAATTGAAGCTGCCTTAGAAGAGTTTAAAACCGGAAATTCAGGCAAACCTGTATTTTCTCCAAGGCTTCTTGATCTTTTCCAGGATGGGTGGATGGTTGCATCCATTGAACTTGAAGAAGGAAAAATAAGGTCAGGCGCAATTTTGCTTGCCCTTCTTGAAAGACCTCTTTCATATATTACAGGAAATTATGCAGACCTTTTAAAAAAGATAAACAAAGGTACATTGCAGGAGCAGTTTTTTGCCATTACCAAGGGATCAGCTGAAGCTGCAGCCACAAAGGATAAAATTTCTTCTCCAGGCAGTGCTGCACCTGCCAAGGGCGGAGAAAGCTTTATCTCACGCTTTTGCAATGATTTTACTGAAAAAGCTGAACAGGGCGGGATTGACCCTGTTTTTGGAAGAGATGAGGAAATCAGGCAGATCATAGATGTGCTTGCAAGGAGAAGAAAAAACAACCCCATTTGTGTGGGTGAACCAGGAGTTGGAAAAACAGCAGTTGTGGAAGGGCTTGCCCTTAAAATAATTGAAGATGATGTGCCTGATGTTTTAAAAAATGTAACTCTTCTGGAACTTGACATGGGGCTTTTAGAAGCAGGCGCAGGCATGAAAGGTGAATTTGAAAACAGGCTTAAAGGGGTTATAAATGAAATAAAATCCTTTGAGTCTCCTGTTATTTTGTTTATTGATGAAGCACATACACTTATTGGAGCCGGCGGAAGTGCAGGCGGCGGAGATGCTGCAAATTTATTAAAACCAGCCCTTGCCAGGGGAGAGCTTAGAACCATTGCTGCAACAACCTGGGGTGAATATAAAAAATATTTTGAAAAGGACCCTGCACTTGCACGAAGGTTCCAGCCCATCAAACTTGATGAACCAAGTGTTGAAGATACAGAATTGATTCTCCGGGGTTTAAAACCCGGATATGAAGATGCCCATAAGGTAATAATTACAGAAGGTGCTGTTAAAGCTGCTGCTGAATTTTCCGACCGGTATATCACAGGAAGGTTTCTGCCTGACAAGGCAATTGATCTTCTTGATACAGGATGTGCCAGGGTAAAAATAAATCTTTCCACAAAACCCCCA
>Ga0256846_1000242_pt1 | contig 23429 bp, 18 predicted proteins | sample TevniametaG_FD_189098 | JGI IMG/M metagenome (GOLD analysis project Ga0256846, IMG submission 189098) | Tube worm associated microbial communities from hydrothermal vent at the East Pacific Rise, Pacific Ocean - Tevnia | ecosystem: Host-associated > Annelida > Integument > Unclassified ...
AAGTAATAAAAAATATTCCTCGGTTACTCCCTAAATTTTACCGTTAGATATTTATAATAAACAAAGAAATATCCAAAATCAACTTCAAGCTATTGAGTTTAGCTGTTTATAGTGTAAAATGCATGTTTACAAAGTTTCAGGGTGATGGAGTTCACCTTTAACCGCCGTAGAGCTGATGACTCCTAAATGATAAGGAGTCTCTAAATGATTAAAATGATCTACGTTGGAATCGGCGGATTTTTGGGTGCCGTCTTAAGATATTCACTCGGAACTTACGTCCATTCAATTACAAAGCATCTCCCATTCTACTTCAGCACTTTATCCGTAAACATTATCGGTTGTATCCTAATAGGAGTATTGGCGGGATTTTTTGAAACTCAGCAAATTTTGAATCATGAGATAAGACTATTTCTCATGTTAGGTCTTTTGGGTTCTTTCACAACTTTTTCAACATTCAGTCTCGATACAATGGTCCTTTTTGGAGAAGATAGGTTTTTGCTTGGTGCAATAAATGTTTTTGCTCATGTAATTTTGGGACTTGGAGGAGTTTTTTTCGGGAAAGAGATAATAAAAGTTTTCTCAAAATAGGTATACAATCATTCGATTTTACTAAAATTTCCACGGAGATCAATATCAATCACTTCAGCTTCTTCTATCAGGGAAGTAAGTTCAACTGAAAAATCGTTGTTTTCAACAAATTCCTCAAAATATGACCTTTCGGGTTTTAAAACGGGATGGCGTGGTGCAAGCATTGAGCAGGCATCATCATAAGGAATAATTGAAATATCAAATGTCCCTATATTTTTTGCAATCTGAATAATCTCAATTTTATTATATCCGACCAAAGGTCTCAAAATAGTAAGGTCAGTAAAATGATCAATCTCTGCAATATTTCCGAGAGTCTGACTTGACACTTGCCCCAGACTATCACCTGTCATTAGTGCTTGTGCACCAATTTTTTTAGCAAGTATCGCTCCACAGTCCATCATATATTTCCTAAAAAAAACGGTTCTATACTCTTCTCTACATATCTTTGATAATTTTTTCTGAAATTCACCGAACTTTATAATAACCAATCGGCTTCCGTTTTGATACCGTCCGAGGATTGATACCAACCGCTCTATCTTATTTCGCACTTCATCCCCTACCATCGGATATGCATAAAAAAACATAAAGGTTTGTGTACATCCCCTTTTTGACATTAAATAACTTGCTACCGGAGAATCAATTCCTCCTGAAAGCATTGTGACAATATGTCCGTTTGTCCCTACGGGCAATCCTCCCGGAGCCGGAATTTTTCGGGAAGATATATATATAAATTCTTTTAATATCCTTATCTCAATTCGGAGATCCGCCCCTACCATCTTCGCCTTCAGTTTTGGGAATTTCTCTATTACACAAGCCCCTATTTCTTTTGAAACATACATACTGTTCATCAGGAACAATTTATCAGCCCGCTTTGTAAATATTCTGAAAGTTTCAATCTTCGACATATCAATATTTCCGATCTCTTCAACTACAGCCGGAAAAATATTCTCAAATTTTTTTTCTATTCTTATTGACGGTAAAATAGCATTTATTCCGGGAATCATACCTACAGCCTTAATCTCTTCCTCATTGAAAGCAGAATCGGAATTTAAAATAAATCTATGATTTTCAACCGCAACCGTAGTCCCAATCTTTCCGAAAGCTTTTAAAACAGCTTTGATATGATTCTTTAACGATTTAAAATAAAAAGGTCTGTTTTTCCCTTTTAACCAAAGTTCATCAATATTGACAATAATGGTATTGTACATTTTCCAGATTATAAAAGATCCGACAGGTCTCCGTAAATCGAAGCGATTGTTTCACAAAACATTTTCACTTCACTCTCTTTACTTTTATATGAAAATGAAACTCTATAAACAAAGTTATGGTATTTCACAGGAATACCCAACGATTTGAATACAGGATTTTCTTCTTTTCCACCGGATGAACATGCCGATGTTGAAGAAATAAAAATACTTTTTTCTTCAAGATGCCTTATAATTATATCGCTGGATATCCCGGGAATAATTAAATTTAGGATATACGGGCTTATATCTTCCCCAGAGAACGGAAAAATAATATTAGGAATTAATTCCTCAAGAAATTTCCTTGCTTTCAAATTAAGTTCTTTAACATATTGAAAATTCTTATCCACCATGTCCGACAAATATTTGACAGCTTCACCAAAAGATAGGATCAAAGGAGCCGCATGAGTAGATGATCTTAATCCTCCTTCTTGACCTCCGCCGGACAGCAAAGGTTTTAGAACAGAATTTTTCCTCAAATATAAAGCTGCCACACCTTTAGCACCCCCTATTTTATGTGAAGCCACGGAATACGAATCGATCACACCTGACTTCAAAGAGAACGGGATTTTACAAAAACTTTGAACCCCATCCACATGAATATGAATTTCTTCAAAACTTTTTTTTATCTCCGAAGCAATTTTTGAAACATTACAAATATGTCCCGACTGATTATTAACATGCGAAAATATTACAAGTTTCACATCTTCGGAAAGTAACTCTTTTAACGTAATATCATCAATAGAACCATCACCTTTCATAGGAATATAGCTAATATTCACATGAGAGTTCAATAATGACTCAACAGGTTTCTGAAGACTCGGATGATCTGACCTTGAAACAAAAACCACATCTCTTCCCCCGATTTCCAACCCTTTTATTACGGTATTATTAGACTCCGTTGCAGAAGAGGTGAAATATAAATCGTACAATTCTCCGGCTTTAAGAAACTCAAGCATTAATTTTCTTGAAATTTCGATCTTTTTTAAGATACTTTTGCCAAATTTATGTGATGAACTCGGATTGGCGAAGTCCTCTCTGCTTGAATTGATTAAAACATCCAGAGCCTCATCCGACAATGATGTTGATGCTGCATGGTCAAGATAAATCATTTATTACTTGCTTACCCTTTCTATGTAAGAACCGTCTCTTGTATCCACCTTAATTACATTTCCCGTATCAATAAATGACGGAACCATTATTTCCATTCCGTTATTGAGTTTTGCAGGTTTGTAAGAGGATTGTACTGTTGCACCTTTAATTGACTGTTCACACTCTTCAACTTTAAACTCCATTGTCATCGGTGGTTCAATATTCATAGGTTTATCTTCAAATGATTCCAAAAAATAGTTCTCTCCTTCAACGAGATAGACAGAGACATCCCCTATAAAATCGGTGTCGAGCCCTATTTGCTCGTAAGTCTCATTATCCATAAAATAAAACAGGTCACCGTCTTGATAGGAATAAGAAAGCTGTTTCTGCTCAAGTACAACCCGATCAATCTTTTCAACGGATCTGAACCTGAAATCCCTAATCGACATATCATCAAGATTCCTTATTTTTGTCTGAACTATTGCATTTCCTTTTCCAGGGGTAATATGCTTCATCTCTTCAACTCTAAATAATTTATCATCCAATCGAATAACCATACCTTTTCTGATTTGGGTAGCACTAATCATAGTATCCTCCATTAATAAAAGTATTTATCTCTTTTCTATTATTTGTTTTCATATAAAAAACGGTTTTACCGACTTTTCGAATAAAAAGATAACCGCTTTTGCTTTTTCCGGCAAGAAAAGGGTTACCTTTAACATTTCCTTTCCTGTAACTGACACTGAACAGTTCTTCGGTAAAATTACGAAAATCTGTAAAAAATCTTGAACAATATTCTTTCTTGTCCCAAACGGATTTCCATAAAAGCACATAGGAGTTACCATTTATGTAAATATTAAAAGTATCTCCACCCCACCCCGAAGCTTTATCAACCAACTCTTTATTTCCCGCCAAAAGTATATTCAACATAAATTCACCTATTGTTCCCGAATGGAAAATACTATACCCGTCCGGTTTGTAGACAATAGATACCGAAACGGGAATTTCTCCTTTAAAATACTTTTTCGGATGGAGAATCTGTTCGGTTGAAACCGGAGGATTTGACAACACTTTGTTTATCCCCTTCCATTTACCTCTCCTATAAACCGCCAACATAAACTTTAGCCCTTGAACATATGGCATAGTGAGATTATTTTTAATAATAGATGGTACGTTGTCAAGATTATGAGAAAACTTAACCGGAGAGAAAGATAACAAGGAATCCGAACTGTAACCCGATGTGGACAGTTCCGGAGAAACAGGAAAAGGGGTGTACTCTTTCGCATATCGTGACATTACAAACATCGCATCTCCTTCCAAAACAGCTAATTTTGCAAGTTTTCGATCATCAAAATCCGACAAACTTCCAAACATTCTTGAAATGTTATAATGCTGATCCTGAAGAGCATGACGCAATTCATGAACAAGCACAAGCTTGAATACAGGATCTGAATTCATAAACTCATTAATTATAATTAATTTACCGCTGTTTTCATCATAAAGCCCGCCCGCATTATTTTTTATTACCCTCTTTCTGATCTCATTCAAAGATTGCCCTCTCTTCAAAAAACCCATTATATTAAGGAACTTACCCTCTTTTTTTGATACATCAGCAGGATAAGTTTTATCAAAATACTTTCCGATATATGCACTGAATTTATTTCTTGACATAAAATCAATTTCAAATGAAGTTTTAAACTTGATTCCACCGATCTTTTCAATTCTCTCCTTCACTCTGGGAACCGAAATCTCCGAAGGAAAAAGCCCATTCATAGTGAGAAAAATTATAAGAACCGCTAAAAAAAGTTTTTTCATTGAATCCTCAGAAAGTATTTTTTGTGAAAAAATTATAATCTCTGATGAGAGAAAAGTCAATTGAAACACCATGTCACATAAGCATATGTTTATTTATTTATTGGAAAATAATTAACTAAAAAACATATCATAAAATTTTATTGATTTTAAATAATCTGACTTAAATTTTTATCATCTCGGCTTCTGCACCTGCATCATTTAATAATTTAATATACTGTAAAGACCTATTTTTATTAATACCACGCTTTAATACAACTGATTCTTTACTAAAAAGTATATTTAAATCATCCTGTTCCACACCGTATATATTTCTTAATGCTTCTTTAACTTCATCTACACTTATTCCATCCTTAATAATTCCTGAGAATACGATACTGTACTTTTCATTATCCGGAGAATGATTATCCTCTTTTCTAACAAATCCCGTTTTCTTCAGATTGTGCCCCTCATGAGAAAAATCGTTTCTCTTAATCTCCTCTGACCGGTTATCATAACTCTGAGAATGACGAAATCTACTCTCAAGAGACGACAATAATTCATCCGTAGAAGCTATGTAAGCTTCGTAAAAGGTTAAGGAAGAATTAATATCACCTATTGAAATATTTTCTATTTCGATTAAATCTCTGATACTCATGACAGACATATCATATATATTGTTTTTTTTGTATGAATTATAACTCTCTTTTCTTTTCTCAACATATTTCTCGGATCCTACATCATATTTATCATTTTTCTCAGAATTTTTTATATCATTTTTTTGAATTTTCTCCATAAAGCATATTAATCCTGTATTTTTTAAAATACCCATATACTTTTCTGCATCTTCTTCGTTAAGACCGCTTTTTAATATTATATCTTTACCGGAGAACATTCTTTCAACTTTTTTTTCACTGAGTTTAAACATTTTCCCCAATTCTTTTTTCACTTCATAAGCGGAAAAATCTTTGGATATTTCTCCTCTAAATACTATTTCATATAAATCTTTACCCATTTCCAAATACCATTTTTATACTGTTCAGCAATTGATCACCTTCATTCATAATACCGTAAGATTCCTTGATTATTTCCGCTTCAATCGTACTGCCATACGGATGTAATTCCATATCTTCCGTTTTATATTTTAAAAGTTTCATCTGATTTAAGAGACTATCTTTTGTCCCCTCCGTAACACTGTCATTATTATTAATCTCCCTTTTGACCTCTTTCATAATTTCCTCTGCCTTTTTAAGTTCCATCACAAGTTCCACCGCTCTTTTATCACTCCTGTCTTTCGAAATAAAAGCCTCATCTTCCTTTCCTCCGTCACTTATTGTGATCTTGTAACCTATAGCGGATTCTTTAAACACCTTTATATAATTTACTACTCCTTCAAAATCCAGATTATCTTTTATTAGTAATTCCTCTCCAAGCACAAATTTCTTTATTGTATTTTTATCATTGGGAAATAAACGTATAAGATCGGATTTTACCGATTCAATATCCTTTATCTTGTAAGCTTCCCCTGAGAAAAAAAATGAAAAATATTTAATACCGGTATTCACCATCTTTATTACTCCTCAATTAAGAAAAACGGGTTGTGATGTATTATCTTTACTACTTTATCAATTTCTTCAATTATTATTCTTGCGGTATATGTTCCTCCTTTAATACTCACCAAGAGACTAAGATACTTTCCGTTTACCGATTTTATAATCCCTTTTAGAGACCTCCCGATCTTAAGATATATCCGGACGTTTTCATTCAGGTGTTTACCGATTTTACCGACAGGAACATTTTCATAGCTGACAAATAAGTTACCCTTTTTTTTCTTTGCTACTTTAATATTATTTTTTCTTTTACTATTTTTCTCAGGTTTCCCTGAACTTTTCTTGTCGGGAACCGATTTTACATCACTTTTCTTTGCAATTGATAATTTGGGAACAGTATTAGAAGGCACTTTTTTAAATCTCTGTTTCGCAGTTACGATAGGAGAAGTTAGCTTTTTCATCTCTTTTCCGGATATTTGAAAATATGGGAATGCAGACTGGAAATTTCGTATTGTACTCAAAAAAAGTTGATTGGATTGTTTCACATCCACCCCTTTCAATTTACCCAGCTTAACTCTGAAAGCCTTAATCTCATTTAAAACTTCTTTTATTATCCCGTTTTTTTCACTCTTATTCAAAAGTGGCAATAATGGCACCTTTATATGTTTATTAATGATCCTTTCCGATTTAATAATATATTTATCCATTAAAGTTTTACCGGAAACCGGATTAACCATTTTAATTATCTCACAGTTTAAGTTATATGAAGCTTCATCAAATTCTCCCTTAATTGAACTTTTCAAAAAAATCCATGTCGAAATTACAATAAGAATGGTTGTTAACAGTAAGACTAATGCAATTTTTAGTGATTTATTATTTAAGATTTCCAATTTATCTTTTCACCTGTTCAATATGCGGAGTTCCGGTAATTTCAGGCGGTTTATCACCGAAAGCCCAGCCCTCCTCCAATTTTCTTCTAACAAACGGGAAATTATTACCGTGAGAAAACTCATGAGCAAAACTACCCTTTTTATCCTCCAGATTTATTGAATAAATCCATGCACCTCCTCCGGTAGCAATCGCATTTACCATTATTACATATAAAAGACTAAAATTATTTGCCAAAACAGACATAACAATACTGACCAAAAGTCCTAAAACACTTACAATTCCCGCACCAATCCAAGGAGTCCGTCTACCGTGTACTTTCATACATTCAATACATCTCGGTACACCGACATCAACAATCCGCCACTTGATAAAAGATTTATCCATTGAAGTTATTTTATACATTTTAACTTCAGCAGCCGATTTAGGATCGGGAAAATTTGGAACACTCTTGTTTTTACAGAACCAACATACATCACTTCCTGATACATCTAAAAGTTCCTTTGCTCTTTCATTATCGGGATTAAGTTTTAAAATATCTTTTAGTTTTCTATCCTTATATCTAAAATCTTTGAGTTCAATAGCCTTGTATACATCAAGTAATTCTATATCGTTTAAGTTTGCAAAACCTTTTTCTATTTGAACTAAAATATTTTCATTCTTCGGGTTTAATTCCGCCGCTTTTTGCATATCATTCAAACCACTTTCCGTTTCACTTTTTATCTCACTTTTTAAAGCTGCCATTTTAAGGATGGCTTTTTCAGGTTCTATAATATCTTGGGATGTTTTGCGAGGAATTTTTTTTAAAGCATTATTCATTTTGCTTATTCCGCGAGCAAAATAAATTGAAGAGAGACTCTCGAAAAGGATCTTATCGGGAAATACTTTTGTAAAGCTTTCCAAGATTCCGATTGCTCTATCAGGTTCATCTTTTCCAACCAAATAACTCTCGTTTTTTACAACATCAACCATTTCAGCCATATGGCGAGATTTAAGCTGTCCCACTTTTAGTTCAGACTCCCATATCCTTGCAGCCTCTTCCCAGTTACCTTCCTTTAAAAGTTGTTTACTATTTTTTAAAATCAATTCCGATTTCGTTGATTTTGCATCTTCCACCGGTTTTATTGAATCATCCGGCAATAATCTTTTTTGTAAAGACCCGTTATCTTTCACTACTTCCTTTGTGAAATCAAGTTCCTCAAAGGAGGTAAAAACAGACATCACTTTTTTTAGTGCCACATTTTCCGGTTCTTTACTGATTTCAATCTCAAGTAAACTTATTAAATCATCCTGAATGTCCAATCTTTCAAGTAGCATCTTTCCGGAAGTATAAAAATACTTCCGTTCCTTAATAAATCTTGATAAACCGGATTTCGATATTATCTTTGAACTTCGCTTTTCAGCAGAATACAACTTTATATAATTCTTAAACCTTTCCGCTTCGACAATATTACCTCTTGATCTGTACCGTTCACCGAAATCCGATATATGATTTTTAATTTTCTCTTCAACACCTTTTTTTAATTCGTTTATTAATAAACTATCTTTTTGGGTAAGACCGGGAATGGATATTTCACCAACCCAATCAAACCAGAATTCTTCACAGTTTACAAGAGTTACCCAGTTGTATATGGTATCTTTCCACAGTTCATCAACAGAAGGAGATTCGGACATACCACGAATAATATACCCACTCCCCCCTATTTGTTCAGACCACAATTTTTCCTCTTCATAAATAAGCCACTGATACCAAAATACCGCTGACAAATGTGTAAGCGGATAAAAAGGGAAATACTTTCTTTGACTTTTTTTCCAACTTTTGCCAATTTTATGTCTATTCTTTATAAGGTGCTCAATGTCGGAATAAACATTCGGTGCCATTAAACTCAATGTACCGTCATTATACATAAATATATCAACCAACGCTCTTTTAACCGGATCATTAAGGATAGCCTGTGCTTCTTTTGCTCCTTCTTTGTCAGATTTATCTCTAAATGCCGAGTCAATTCTTTCTTTATCGATTGGAATTGTAGGATCAAGGTCAAGCACTTCATACGGAGTTAAAATCTTTTGAATGGGATCTTTCATCTTTCCTCACCAATTTTCATCAACAATCCGGCTATATTTGTCAATCAAATTAATTATTAAATCGTATTATACCAAACTATTTTTTTTTTTAAAGACTGTTTACAGTTAATAGTTTTTTAATATAATTAAAATAAACTAATCAATATCGGCGTGGCGAGAATAGGTTTTAGTTTAGGAGAAGCAATATGAGTCGAGTAATTAATTTATCATTATTCATTTTAATTTATTTGATGATTCCTTCATATGGATCTTCGGATTCATATAAAGATAATAAGTCCGGATTATTTAAAAATTTTTCATATAGAAATATCGGTCCTTTCAGAACCGGAGCATGGATAAGTGACATAGCAGTTCCTGAAAATCCCTCAAAAAAAGATATATTCACCTTTTATATTGCTTCGAGAAACGGAGGAGTATGGAAAACCGTAAATAACGGGACAACATTCTATCCCATTTTCGATAATTACGGAGTAAATTCCATCGGATCAATCGAGATTGCTCCATTGGATAGTAAAATAGTATGGGTAGGAACAGGAGACGATTCAAATGCAAGATCATCATATCATGGGAACGGCATTTATAAATCGACCGATAGTGGAAAAACCTTTACAAATATGGGTCTTACAGACTCTCATCATATAGGTAAAATTATTATTCACCCCACCGATCCGAATATAGTTTATGTAGCGGCCATGGGACACCTCTTCTCAAAAAATAGTGAGAGGGGAGTATTTAAAACAATTGACGGTGGAGAAAACTGGGAAAAGATCTTATTTATAAACGACGGGACGGGAATTTCCGATATATGCATGAATTTTCAAAATCCCGATATCATTTTCGCAGCTTCCTATGAAAAACAGAGATTACCATGGCATTTCGAAGCCGGTGGAGAGAATAGCAGGATATACAGAACAACAGACGGCGGAAAAAGTTGGAAAATGCTAACCAACGGACTCCCGAATGGAAAACTCGGAAGAATAGGAATTGACATATGCCGTTCCGTTCCCAACACAATTTATGCTGTTATTCAGAATCTCAACCCCAAAAGTAATCCGAACAAGAAGAAAGAAACGATATTTGATCCGCTTACGGATCATTCGTACGACAAACTCGTTGGTGGAGAAGTGTACCGTTCGGATAACAATGGAGATACATGGGGAAAAGTAAATCCATCTGAAGTGGATGTTTCCGGCAAAGCAGCTTACTCATTTAACGAGATATACGTCGATCCGATTAATCCGGAAAATCTTTATATTATTTCCGACCAAATGTTATATTCCGAAAATGGTGGAAGAAACTGGCCAGGGTGGAAAAAATGGAAAGAGAGGACACTTTTTAAAAATAATTTCGGAGATATAAGGACATTTTGGATTGATCCGAAAAACCCGAATCATATGTTGCTGGGAAGCGACGGTGGCGTTTATTCATCATGGGATGGAGGAAAAACCATGTTCCACCACTACAATATTCCTCTCGGAGAAGTTTACGATGTTGAAACAGACAATGATGAACCATACAATGTTTATATCGGACTTCAAGATCACGAGACATGGAAAGGTCCAAGCAACGGATGGTCGGGATCGGTAGGATTGGAAGATTGGATTATAACCGGAATGTGGGACGGGATGTACACAACGGTAGATCCTAAAAACAACAGGTGGCTCTATTTCACTACGCAATTCGGAAAACATCACAGAGTGGATCAATATCTCGGAAAAAGGGTTGAAATAACTCCTAAGAGAAAATCAGGGAAACCGCCATACAGATATACTTGGACAACACCTATTGCTCTTTCACCTCATGACAGCAAAGTTGTATACACCGGAGGTCAAATGCTTTTAAGATCACTGGATCGAGGAACATCATGGAAAGAGATAAGCCCTGACCTTACCCTTAACAATCCTGAAAAAATAGCAGGAAAAGGGCATATTATGTATTGCACCATAACTACAATCTCGGAATCACCTCTCCGAGTAGGTTTGGTTTGGGTCGGAACCGACGACGGAAAAGTTCATGTAACAAACGACAACGGACTTCACTGGAGAAACAGAACTTCAAATCTTATCAGATCGGGTGGTCCCGAAGGGAAATGGGTAAGTCGAATAGTAGCTTCTTCTCATAATCCATACGGAGCCTACATTGTGCAATCCGGATTCAGAGAAGACGATTTTCAAGCATATGTATTTAAGACCGATAATATGGGAAGAACATGGAAAAATATTTCCGAAAATTTACCCGACACTCCGGTCTCTGTTATTGTGGAAGATAATATTAATAAATCGTTACTTTTTGTAGGTACGGATTCAGGTGTGTTTTTTACTTTCAACGGAGGAAAGAATTGGATACGACTAAAGAATAACATGCCTCCTGTTCCCGTCAAAGATATTGTAATTCATAAGGCTACAGGTGATATGATAGTAGGAACTTACGGAAGAGGAACATGGATAACAAATATAGCTCCTTTAAGAGAATTATCGGAAAGAATGTTAAGAGAACCTATTTACCTTTTTAACATAAGTCCAAGACCCGTAATGATTTCTTCTGAAAGAGCATGGTGGGGAAACTACGAGATGACCGGAGATGCCCATCTGAGAACTTTAAATGAAAAATCGGGACTGAATATTTACTATTACATAAAAAGAAAAATTCTCCAACATCCCAAGCTAACTATTACAAATTTAAAAGGAGAAAAAATTCAAACTGTGGAATTAGAGAGAGAGAGAGGTATTCATAAATTAAATTGGATCTCTCTTGACAAAAGACCCGGCAAATATAATTTCACATTGAAATCCGGAGAAAAAGAAATAACAAAGAAAGGGATATTGAAACAAGCTGTAGTATGGTCATTTTCAAAGAAATAAATGATTTTTCTCTTCCTTTCGAGCCATAACAAAAAAGAGATCGGATAATCTGTTGATATATTGAATAATTGTCGAATTAATCTTTACTTTTTCAGAGAGAGAAACTATTCGCCTCTCTCCTCTCCTCGCAACCGATCTGCATATATCAAGTTTCGCAGATCCTTGACTATTTCCGGGGATAACAAAACCTGTAAGCATGATCTCCGCTTCAATATCGGAAATAATTTCCGATAGCCTCACCACATCCCTTTCCTTGATAGGATTATCGGTTTCATCTTTACTTGATGCTAATTCTGCACATAACCGGAACAGATCAGACTGGATAGTTTCTATTATTTCTTTAAATCCTGCACTGTTACAATAATGCTTTGCATCTCCGAGAAAGGAATTCAGCTCATCCATCACTCCGTACGCTTCTACTCGAACATCATCTTTTTTTATCCTTTCTCCTGAAAACAGAGAAGTTTCCCCTTTATCACCGGTTCGGGTTACTATACTCATTTTAATCTCCTAATTATCAATTACCATACGATTATACCATTCACGGTTTTATAGTTCACGACAAAACCGATAACAGTTTAAAAGTTCCATAAAAAATTTAATCAATTTTAATGGTAAGTTAGATAATTTTTACGGATTTACGGGTACCATCTTTCAATTATGTTAAAATTAAAAAATAATTTTAAATTTGAATTAAACTCCGACTTGTGTTACACGATAAGGATGATTTTTTTTTCAGTTAAAAATTATTTCAGAAAACTCTCGGACTCTCTAATCCGTTCCAGGCACTCTTTAAAGGGAAAATCAAAAAAAGATTCCTACTTAAAAAATTCAATTATCTTGATATTTTTTATTAATATAATCACTTTTTTCCTTATCTCCTTTTCTCTCATCGAATTTATTAATAAAGATTATATGAACGGGATTTTTAATATAGCAGGGTCACTATTATTATTTGCATTCAAGATATATTTGATAAAATATAAGAACTTCGCTATCACTGTCCGTCTAATCATATCATTCTGTCTCCTATTTGCTTTCTTTTTATTCCAAACAAATGATATAAGAAGCGGTGCATTTCTCTGGACTCTTACAACTCCGTTATTTTTAATATTTTTCCTTAAACTAAAAGAAGGGGTGATGTTAGCTTTTTCCTATCTTGCAATCAATATAGGCATTAATTTATTACATGTATTTCATACAAACTATACATTGGAATTTCTTGTCAGGTACTCAGGAGTCTACGCAACGGTAGTAGTTCTATCATATATTTACGGCAAAGTTCAGGAGGGAATAACACGAGATCTTCTTAAAGTAAACTTCACTTTAAATAAAACTGTAAAAAAGCTGACAGGAACAAAAAGGGATTTGGAAAAAAGTGAAGAACAGTATAAATCCCTTGTTGAAAACAGCAGTGAAGGTATTGGTATTTTGAGAAATTTCCATTTTATTTTTGTCAACTCAAAATTGTGTAATATGTCCGGATATAGCAGGGAAGAAATTCTTGAGAAAGAACTAAAAGATTTAATAATTGTAAATAACCAAAAACTATTTCAAAAACTGTTTGACGGTGAAACTTGGACAGGATTACCACGAAGCAGGGTCGAACTTACACTTCGGACAAAAAACGGAGAAAATATAGAAGTTGAAATAGGGACAAATACAGTAGAATACAAGAAAGCCACTTCTCAACTCATCTTCATCAGAGACTTAACGGAAAGAAAGATGATTGAAAAAGAGAAAACAAAAATCTCCAACATGGAATCATTCCAAATAGTTGCTAATGGTGTTACACATGATTTCAATAATTTGCTAACAATAATTATGGGTAATCTTGAACTTATGAGAATGAACATCGGAGGGAATGTAAAATTGGAAACACCAATAAAAAAGATTGAAAATGCCTCGGAAAGGGTCTCTAAACTCCTTAACGCACTCTCTCTTTTCTCATCAAACGTTATTGGAAGCAAAAGAGTGGAAAATATTGCTGAAATAATCGGATCGCTCCTTATACAGTTAAAAGAAGAATTTCCTAAAATCTCATTCAAACAAAAGCTACCTGAAAATTTGTGGAAATTAAAATGTGATAGGAACCGAATTTGTATTGCATTAAAAAACATACTTTTAAACGCTGTTGATGCAACGGAATCAGGTTCTCAAATAGTCATCTCGGTAGATAACATCCTTAATCATATTAAAATAGTTCAACCGTTAGGAGAAAGGGCATATTTGAAAATATCAATTACTGATTCCGGAAAAGGTATTCCTGAGAAAAATATAAACAGAGTATTTGACCCTTACTTTTCTACGAAAGGAGATACTACGGATAAAGGGATCGGACTTGGACTTGCTATAGCAAATAAGATCATTGTTGACCATAACGGATTAATAAGTATCGAATCTAAGGAGAAGAAAGGAACCACTTTCAACATTTTTCTTCCTGCAGAATCTTGATAACTGTTTATAAATGAATTTTAGAACTTCGGATTATTGACCGGAATCATGTCGTTAGGTATTATAATTCTATTTTTAATGAGAAGGGACAAAAGGGGGTAAATATGAAAAACATTGATCTGAGAAAATTATCATCCGTTTCATCTTCGGAGCGTGCTTTTTTATCAGTATACATATCTGAAAAAATGAAAAATGAAGACGTGGATATGAATTTGAAAAGAAAGAAAAAAATTTTAAAAAGCGGAACAGATGATTTTGAACACTTCACGGAAAATCACAGAATAATAATCAATAATATTAAGAAAAATTCAATTAACGATGGTAACCATGTAATTTTTTGTTGTTGGGCACTGAATTATTATAAAAGAATTGCACTTGAACTTCCCGTTGAAGATATGATTATAGTAGATTCTTCACCATACATTCTTCCCTTAGCTCAATTGGAAGACGAATATGAAAATTATCTTGTAGTTGCGGCATCAAATGAGAAAACAAAAATATTTTTAGTCTCTTCTCAAAAGACAATCAGAGATGACAGCATCTCCGGTAATATAAAGAATCATGTAAAAGTAGGAGGATGGTCACAACAGAGATACGAACGGAGACGTGATAAAGAGTTTTCCGAATATGTTAAAAATATAATTGGAAAAACAAGAGAAATAATAAAAGGAATTGAACTGCGAAGAATAGTTCTTGTCGGATCAAAAGAGACAATAAGGGAACTTAACAAAAGATTTCCCAATGATATTAAAGAGAAAGTGGTCGGAGAGAAAAATCTTGATCTAAATAAAAGTGACGATTTCATAAATAAAGAGATATTCGATATCCTCTGGAGAGAAGAGAGGAAGACGGAAAAAGGATTATGGGATAAAATAAAAAGCTATTATTTAAAGGGAAATCTCGGGGTTACGGGAATTCACGATGTCCTTAATTTTGCAAAGTTAGGAAGAGTTGATAGCGTAATCGTTAATAAAAGTGCCAACATAAAAGGAATCCGTTGTCGGGATTGCGGGGAATTATCGGAACTTGATACTGATAAATGTCTAAAATGCAAATCATCTTCAATTTTTCAAGTAGATATTGTTAATGAAATCATAGAACTTTTAAAACTCTCCGGTGGTGAAATTGAATTTGCAGAAGATATTGATGAACTAAAAAAATTGGGAGATATTGCATCAATATTAAGATATTAACTTGAAAAATCCGTAATCCTCCGATACTAATTAATTTTAGTTCCTGAGTTATTGGAATTTCCTAAATATTTCGACCAATGTGCCGAAGAAGATAGTGTTTCACTAATTCTAAAAGCATAAACCCGTTTATCCAATCCCCCGACAACCAAGATTCTTTTTTTCGGAATAATTGCAAAAGGTTTCCTTACAAAATCTTCGGACTTATACTTCCAAACTATTTTCCCTTTTGATGAAAACTTATAAATACTCCCCGAACTATTCCCTGTAAAGATATTTCCTGCCGATCCTATAACCGCCGTAGAATTAAAAGATCCTTTCCCTTTGTATTTCCAACGGATGATTCCATCCTTTGAAACCGAATAAAACATCCTGTCATAACTTCCGAAATATACATTTCCTTTTGAATCAATTACCGGAGAGGATAAAACCCACCTTTTTGTTTTGAATTTCCATTTTAATTTCCCGTTACTACTCAGCTTATAAAGGTGATGATCCATACAGGTGAAGAATACCGATCCGTCCGAACCAATTGCAGGAGAAGAAAAAATTACTCCTTTGGCTTTAAATTCCCATCTCTTTTTTCCTTTTACAGACAGGGCAAGGAGAATATAATTTTTTAGCGGGACAAAGATAACTCCGCGATCAAAGACAGGAGAAGAGAAACACTCGTTATCACTAAAAAACTCCCATCTTATTTTTCCGTCAGATTTTCGTACAGAAAATATTTTCCCTTTCTGCGAGACAAGAATCACCTGATCTTTAATCACAAGAGGAGTTGATCTGATTTTAACATTGTATTCATTCTTTAAAATCAATTTTCCATTTAAGTTAAATTTAAACAAACCTCCATTTAGAGTAGTTAAATAGAGATTCCCATTATCGCCTATTACCGGTGAAGAAAAAATAGCAGATTCCAAATCCTTTGACCATAAAAGTTTGGAATCACTTCTAAAACAATAAACACTTCCATCCCTGCCGGCGATAACTATTTTATCTTCCGAACAAGCGGGAGAACCTGATATTTCGGCTCTTATTCCTCTCTTCCAAATAAGCTTGGAAGAATCACCTAATAGTGGCAAGCAAATTAAAAAAAATATTAAGCATCTGATTATGTTTCGCATTTGAGAAAAAAGGGGGCCGGTTAGTTCCCGCCCCCTATCATCTATTTTCAAATATTGAAATTAATTGTAAGTCCGACCAAGACTCTTATTCCTCCGATATTTACATTACGATCAAAAGGTTTGACTTTCAGGATCAGATAGTCCAATTCTCCGGTAAAAGAGAAGCTATCAGATAAAGGTAAACGTAACCCGCCACCTAAAATTACTCCTGAGGATCTTTTTGAAAAAGCATATTTTTTTAAACTCTCCATTTTAAAACTGTTTTTTACAGTGTAAGAACCATATCCTAATTTTAGGAAAGGAGCAAACTTCTTTACTTTAATTCTGTATTCCGCAAATAACTGAAAGCCGGATATCTTAAGTGTTGCATTTTCTTTATAAATACCGACATCACCTTCCTTTTTATACCCGCTTTCATATCCCAAACCAATAAAAAAAACATCCGATATCTCCACTCCGAGATATGGGTTAATGACAAACCCGCTACCATACACTTTCGAGAGATCGGAATCCGAAACCGTCCCCAAACCGAGAGATATACCGGAATTCAAAACAGCGGCAAATGAATAAGAGACAACAAACATAACAGCTATAACTATTAATAATAGTCTTTTCATTATCAACTCCTTCTACTAATTTGAAACAACTACGGGATCACTTTCCTTACCTTTCTCTGAAACAGAAGTGATTTTATATGTGAAAAGTTGACCATTTTCAAGTCCCCGATCATCAAAATTAATTGATGAAGAACTAAGCTCCGATATAAGTTTATACATATCGTCACCAGCCCCTTTCACTTTTCTATAAATTCTATAATTTGAAAGTTTAACTTTATTTTCCGAATTAGCAGACCAAGTTATCTTGTTGATCCATTCACTTACAAAAATAAGATTATTTCTAATCCTCTCAAGTTTTGCGTTAACAGGTGGAAGAACAGGATAAAATTTCGCTTCTACCCACTGAGAATAAGTTTTAGGTCCTTCCCAAACAGAGTCGTAAATTGCAAGACTGACACGATATTTTCCTTCTATTTGCGGATCGACATTGAGTGTTGCTTTTTCATCTTTAACCGATAATTCCGCATTTGCTCCTTCGGGTTTATCTTCAATCTTCCAGTTAAAAAATATTGGAAAATCTTCCGGATCAAATGAACCAGAGCCATCAAACTCAACACTATAATTTCCGTTATCCAATATCACTTCGGTTTTATTCTGTTTTACAACCGCCACAGGATCATCATTCAGAGGGAGAACATTGAGTTTACCGTGTCCGAATGCATTCCGTCCGAGTTTTCTCGTCGAATGATCTTGAAGAGCCCAATCAAAAAGTATCTTTTTCATTCTATTCAGACCGGTGCCAGGATGCTTTTGCAAAATAAGTGCAACCGCTCCAGTAGTCATGGGTGCCGCCATTGAAGTTCCGGACATCTGTCTATGTTTTCCGTCGGGATCAATGTTAGACAAATTTGGCTTAGGAGTAGTTAATTTTGAATAAGCCGAAAGGATTATCTGCCCCGGAGCTGCTATATCCGGTTTCATTCTCCTATCCCTTGAAGGACCGGGTGATGAAAAAGGAGATATATCACCGATCAGAGGTTTTTTTGTATACGTCCAAGACCCGCCATTTCTCCCCTTCCATCCGCTCCTTGTAGCAAATGACCCGACTGTAATTTCATGTTGAGATGCACCCTCGTCAATTATATAATTCGAATGAGAATAATTTTCTGTAAAATATGAACCAACCTTTACAACATATCTATTATTCGCTAATTCTGAACACCAAAGATCATAATTGATCGGACCTCCATTCATTGCCTCAGCTGTAACCGTCCAATTTCCAACTAAAGGTTGTCGACCCACAGGAGCCATCAACGTAAGAGTTCCAAAGTAGTCTCCGTTTCCTGCTGCCGGAGCTGCCATTATTGAGGTAACTATTCCGGCTACTCCGATGTGATTATTATTCGCACCCTGTGTAAAAGGGCCGAAAACCTCACCGGACGGAGCGGTAAATGTTAATCTTATAGGGACATCAGACCAGTATCCATACCTTAAATACGGTCGGATAAAAGCAAACGGTACTCCTCCATAATTATAAGGCCACACGGTACTGTAATCGGGTATTGTAAGAGTATGAGTCTCCACCCCTCCTGCTATGTGTCCCTCTGCATGGTAAGCACCGTTTAGAAAAGGATTATTTCCATGAGATAAATCGGTATAAGTTTTCCAATGACCTTCATTACCGGCCGCCTTCACCGGGATATGTCCTCTGCCGTATGTAGAATTCCACCCTGCAATAGTTTGAGAATCACTATCGGTTCCGTCTGCAGGATAACGATTCGGAAAAAGTGTCATGTAGAGAATCGGATAACGGGGACCGTAGGACATATTTACAACACAAGACATACCGAGCCTGTCTGCCACCTCATAAATAAACAGTATTCCCCTATTGTCAAGCCCCTTAACAATAATTATATCCGCATTCGGAGCTATACCGGTATATTTCCCTGTTGCAAAACCGTTACCGGTCGCACTTCCGGCAACATGGGTACCATGTCCGTTTGTATCTGTTTCAGTACAACTTCCACCGTCAATCTCGGCTTTAGTCCACACAGTCCCGTAACTAAGTCCGGACAAAACACCACCGAAAACATCCGCAGGAGTTTTTCCAGGGGTTCTAACACTTGTATCCCATATGTATCTGATTCTTGATTCTCCGGAATCGGGATCGACGAAATCATCATGAGTCCAATCAATTCCTGAATCTATTATTCCTACAATCACCCCTTTTCCGGTATAACCTTTTGTGTAGTTGTTTCCAGATTTAATCCTAATCCTTGAAGCTCTAATCGCTTTAGCAGCCAAATCGTTGTTTGGAACTTTCTTTGGAACCGGAGAGATCCTCAAAACCTGTTCCAATTTAGCAATCTTCTCAATTTCAGTAGAAGCAACTTCAACCGAAACTATTGTCTTCCCTTTAAAAACAGAAGTGGCTCTTATCTTAAGATTAAAGTTATTTAACACATAAACATCTCCGATGATATCAATGTTACACTCTATAACATCATAGGACGGGTTCCCCCACCTTTTCTGAACTTCATCCTTGACGAATAAATCAATAAGCAACCCCTTGGGATCATCAGTTGAAAATATTTCATTGACTACATTTCCCGTAGCGGGATCAAAAGTAGTTCCCGTTTTACTTTGTATTTTTCCACCCGGAATCTTCGTCAGACGTGGGGGAAGAATCCGCTTCCCTTTCAAAGCAGCTATTTTCTTGATCCTTTCAGAAAAAAGATTATACAAATTATCATCGGTTAGCTTTGGCTCTTTTCTATAAATGATCACAAAATCTTTTAACGGACCAATGAGTTTTTGGTTAACATTGGGTTTTAATTCACCGGCTTCATCCAAGTCCTTAACATCTCCGTTAAGATAACTTCCTCCACCGAAAGGGGTTAAAATCATCATTCCTGCTATGATAAGCAAAAATGCTCTCAAGTAATTCTTCATTATTCCTCCTTATTCCTTCTTTTTTTGGGTATGAAATAGAAAAATACCTAAAACAGAAAAAAAAATCAATAACTTTTTTAAAAAAAAACTTTTTTGCTAATCGCATTAATTACCACTCGTAAGTTTGTAATTTGAACACAACCGATTTTAGTGTTAAAATTTTAGTTCATGAATAAGGAAAAAGCAGCTCTGATTCACAAGAAAATCATTGAACTTGAAAAAAAAATATCTGGTATTAAAAAAATTTCAGGAATGGTTAAAGGGAATATTGACAGGAAATTTCATCTCAACATTGATGAACTAACCCCATCCGAATTAGATTTTGAGATGGGCAGAAGAGTCTTAAATCTTCGGGGAAATATTGATCCGAGAAATTACATCAATTTAAAAAATGGCAGGGGTAAGATCACCAAGATCATAATGCTCCTACCGTTTCTATTACGTATGATATTTATTAAACCAGTCAGTATAATCAGAGATTTAATTTTCCTTGGCAATGCAATGATGGTAAGAATGAGAAAAACCGATTCAAGGCTTTCGGAACTTGAAAATAAATTGAGTTCTACCATCGTAAGTTCGGAGTTTAACAACAAATTATAGTAAAACCGGAAAATAATTGAGAAAATTACTAAAAGATAAAATCAGGTCGATTATTTTACAAGAGGACAAATCTTTTCTCCATATTTCATCAACACTTTTAAGATTTTTAAATTCACATGAAGTTGAATCTGAAAAAATATTTAGCTTTGCTCTTGACGAAATAATATCGGAATTGAAAAGAGAATACGGAATAGGGAGAGTTTTGAACTTCCTCCATCATTATGAGATTGATTTTGGCATTAGAAAACCGACACTTGCTATATACGATCACGCCTTTCACTTTATCGGAGGTGCCCAGAAATATGGACTCACCTTGGCAAAAGCGCTTGAAGAAAGATTCGATCTGACAATAATATCAAACAGAGAAGTTACATTCCGAGAGTTTTCAAATTGGTACGGCTTAAATTTTAAAAATGCAACAATCAAAATAATCCCAATCCCATATTTCGACAAAAGAGGTACTTCTCACATAGATCCTCACCGAATTGTAAAAGGTTCTCCCAATCCGTTTCACATCATAAGCAGAGAGAGTGGAAACTATGATGTCTTCATTAACAACGGAATGTTGGAGATGGTATTTCCTCTTTCACTTTTATCAATAATGATATGCCATTTCCCAGAGAGGAGACCTCAGAATTATTTCTATTCCGACATCTATACATACACAATATACAACAGTAAATATACGCGTGACTGGATCATTAAGAGGTGGAAATATACCCCTCATAAACACATTTTTCCACCTGTTGATATGGAAATTTACAATAATGGTGATGTAAAAGAAAAGTTTATATTATCCGTTGCACGTTTTGAAGAAGGGGGAACGAAGAAACAGAAAGAGATGACAGCTGCTTTTATTTCCATGAAAAGAGAATACCCCGAACTTACAAAGAGTTGGAAATTTATCCTTGCGGGAGGAAGTACCGGTAACAATAAATATCTTTCGGAACTTAAGGAGATTATTAAAACAGATGGAAATAATTCCATTGAATTAAAAATAAATGTGACCGATAATGAACTGAAGGACCTATATAAAAGATCTTCTCTTTTCTGGCATTTGTGCGGTCTGGGTCAAAATGATCCGGCAAAGGTCGAACATTTCGGAATGACTATTGCAGAAGCAATGCAAAACAGGATGGTTCCGATAGTGTTTGACGGAGGTGGTCAAAAAGAGATTGTTGATCACAACATATCGGGTTTCAGAGTCTCTTCCATAAAAAAATTGATAGATTTTACAGTCAAACTTTTAGAAGATGAAGGTCTTAGGGAAAAACTGGGAGAAAACGCTTATCTGAAAAGTTTTAACTTTAACAAGGAACGATTCGATAAAGAAGTAAAAGATTTTTTTAAGAAAATATTACCTGTTATTTAATTTTATTCCTTGACAAAAACAATAAAAAAAATAGAATCATACTTTAGGAGGAGAAATGAAGCGAGAGTTATTGTCCGGAAACGAAGCAATCGCCAGAGGTGCATATGAAGCCGGTATCACATTTGCCTCGGCTTACCCCGGCACACCGAGTACGGAAATATTGGAAAATGTTGTTAAGTACAAAAAAGATATAGAATGTCAATGGGGTGCAAATGAAAAAACCGCTTTTGAAGAAGCTATGGGTGCTACATTTACGGGAGCAAGATCACTTGTTGCCATGAAACACGTAGGTCTAAATGTTGCGGCTGACCCTCTGTTCTCTTCAAGCTACCTCGGAGCAACGGGAGGATTTATAATAGTATCCGCCGACGATCCCGGTATGCACTCTTCACAGAACGAACAGGATAACAGAAATTATGCAATTGCGGCAAAGATACCCGTATTGGAGCCATCCGATTCACAGGAAGCAAAAGATTTCGTAATTGAAGGTATAAAAATTAGTGAAATGTTCAATACTCCGGTAATGTTGAGATCAAACACAAGAGTTTCCCACTCCCGTTCAGCGGTTGAACTCGGAGAAAGAGAAACCCCTCCTGAAGTCAACTATGAAAAGGATTTCCAAAAAACGATGCTCCTTCCGGTTATTGCAAGGAAAAAACATATTATCGTTGAAGAAAGGCAAAAAAAAATAAAGGAATTCAACGATACGTTTAAACATAATTACATTATAGAAGGAAAGACAAAAATAGGAGTTATTGCTTCCGGTATTGCATTTCAGAACGGGAGAGAAGTATTCAAAGATGACTGGTTTCTAAAAATCGCCATGCCTTACCCTTTTCCTGAAAAAAAATATAGAGAATTTGCAGAAAAAGTAGATAAAATATATGTCCTTGAAGAGAATGATCCTATTATTGAGAATTTTGCAAGAGCAATAACACCGGAAAAGGAAATAATAGGTAAAAACCTGTTTCCACTGACAGGAGAAATGACCGAGGATGTAATTCTAAGTTCACTTGGGAAAAAAAACTTGGCACAAAAATTTGATACGGGAACTATTCCGAAAAGACCACCTTCACTG
>Ga0256846_1000243_pt1 | contig 23337 bp, 18 predicted proteins | sample TevniametaG_FD_189098 | JGI IMG/M metagenome (GOLD analysis project Ga0256846, IMG submission 189098) | Tube worm associated microbial communities from hydrothermal vent at the East Pacific Rise, Pacific Ocean - Tevnia | ecosystem: Host-associated > Annelida > Integument > Unclassified ...
ATCCCTTAAAGGTTGCTCTCCAGCAGAGCCTTTTCCGTTTCTCCTGATGATGTAAAGATAAAAACACTTTTTGAAAATTTCTTAAAAAGTGATATTTATGGTCTGAACAATAGGTAGTATTATAAAGATCGGGTAAAAAAGAAAAACATTATGATGCAGGAAAATTTAAAGAAATAGGATTTGACGGAAATAAATTTGTTTATAAAAAACTTCCTAACTTAGCAAAAGTAAATTTATATGTTTCTATTGAAGGCAAGGCATCATATTATGAATATTATACTTATAGGGAAGAAAAACCGGTTACAGTATATTATGTTGAAAAAGACGGAAAATTAATTCCGAATAACGATGTGAGATTTATGAGATTCAGCAAATTCGGAGCAAAATTATTTAGTGATTGTCCTGAAGTATCTGCTAAAATTGCAAACAAAGAATATAAATTAAAAGACATGTATGAAATAGTTGAAGAATATAATTTGTAATTTTTATAATAATAATTTTTTACTTTATAAACTTTCAACTTTTAACTTTTCAACTCATTATATCATTAATTCCCGATATTCTTAAAACCCTTAATAAGAGCATAAAAATCATTCCATAGACGATAATCTTTTGCGTAAATAAGATTCAGTTTCTCAATTTGTTCAGAAGAGATATTTTTGTTTGATGTAACAACAGCCCAACTCAAAACAGCTTTCTTTATACGAGGCAAATTAATAGTGTTTACACCGTTTTTATAACAAAATCCTACCCATGTTTTAATGCCGAGTAAAACTTGAAAGATATTTTTAATAATATTCATTTTGTTTTTCATAAAAACAACCAATAGCGGAATAAACGGAATAAGAAAAATAGAAACGGTAATATCGAACAAGCGTTTCTTTCGTAAATTGCTTTGTTTGGTAATATTGTTAAAGTTTATGGTATATAAATCGCCTGCTGTATCAATAGAGTTACTGCCGATTATCGACAAACTTTCGGGTGGAGCAATTTTATACGATACACCTGAGCCTTCAAGCCTTAGCATCTCTTTGATAATGCGTTGCGACGGAATGTCGGATGCACAAAAAACAAGTTCATCTATTTTATTAATTTGTATTATCTCTTTAAGTTCGTTGATAGTTCCCAAAATATCAGGATTATTTACTGTTGGTGTTTCAGGGCTTATTGCACCTGCTATTTCAAGATTCGGAACCGATTGTTCCAAGATTTGTTTTATTCGATTAATTTCTTTTTCGTTGCCCACAATAGCAAGCCTGTTCTTTTTTACCGAGAAAAATCTATATGAATTTATTCCGCTTAAATGCAATGTTATTCGAAAAACAGACAATCCGATAACTCCCCAAGCAGCACCCATTAAAATCATAGCCCTTGAAAACCTTAAATGTTCGGGAAGCAATGCGTAAACAATAAGTATAATTCCTGTTCCCGATAGTATTCCGCGTATAATATTAAACAGCTTTACAGGCTTATCGTATCCGCCGAGAATATAAATATTGAGTATCCAAATAATAATGTAAGCAGGAATTACAAATATAAAATATTCAGAAGGGAAATATCCTTTTATATGAAATTTATACATTTCCCACAGGCGGGCAATAACTATAAATCCCGTATAAAATATTGCAATATCAATAGCAGGTACAGCTGCTTTTTTTACAAATCGGCTGAGTATTGCAAGTATTGCTCTGAAATATATTGCAAGATTTATTAAAAATGAAAAAGCACGGGCATTACTTTTACTGAAATGCTTACCTGCAAAAATTATCATTGCATTATAAAATACCTTAACGTAATTAATACTGCCTTTTTTAGTACTTTCTCCTTTATAATGAATAATTGTGGTATGCGGAAAATAGTAGTTTTTATATCCTGCTTTTATAATTCTGTATGATAAGTCAATGTCTTCGCCATACATAAAATAGTCTTCGTCGAGCAGTCCCGTTTTATCGAGAACTGATTTTCGCATAAGCATAAATGCTCCTGCGAGTACTTCAATTTCATGAACTTCATCGTTGCTTAGGTAACCGAGATGATATTTTGAAAAACGTTTTGAATGCGGAAACAGCGATGATAAACCGAATATTTTGTAAAAAGCAACCGATGGAGTGGGTAATCCGCGTTTACTTTCGGGCAAAAATCGTCCTTTGCCGTCAATCATTTTTACGCCCAAACCACCTGCATCAGGGTGGTTGTCCATAAAATCAACAACTTTTTTAAAGGTGTCTTCTTCTACAACAGTATCGGGATTGAGTAATAAAATATATTCGCCTTTTGATAGGCGTATTGCTTGATTATTTGCTTTTGAAAAACCTACGTTTTGCCTGTTTTCAATAAGATTAACTTGTGGAAATTTCTTACGCACCATTGCACACGAACCGTCAACAGAGTTATTGTCAACCACAAACACTTCAGAACTTACATTGCCAACGGCTTTATACACCGAATGTAAGCATTGTTCCAAAAAGAATTTAACGTTGTAATTAACAATAACTATTGATAATTTCATAGTTTATGCGTAAATATTTTTTAAGTTTTAATTCGATAACCTACTCTTTTAGTGTAAAATACAGGTTCTACAATTCCCACCGAAATAAAATTAGCAAGAATATTTTCAACTCTGTTCTTATTGACTCTTGCTATTCTGCAAGCCTTTGAAAAAGACAGTTCACCGTATTTCTCCATAAAAGTAAGAATTTTTTTCTCTATATCGGTAAATTTAAGATAAACACCCTCTGTTTTTGTTTGTCTTTTCCACACCTTAATTATTACATTATTTGCAACTTTATTTTCGTCTTTTACTCTGACGTATGCAGTGGGTTTGTCGTCTTTTCCGGGTGCAAAATGCGGTTTGCTGTCGCTTGGTAATACGGTAATGTCAACAATAATCTTTCCTTCAACAATGTGGTTTTCGGTTTTAAATTTTACTTCGGGTTTGCAATATAAATGCGATGCCGTTTCAATCATATACACCTCTTCTTCGGAACGCACACCCGCTATTACGCCATTGTCTTTTACTCCAATCAACAAATGTCCGCCATCGGTATTGGCAAAAGCAACCAAAGAACGAGCTATTTTTTTTGCATCACTTATTTCAAACTTAAAATCAAGTTGTTGATGTTCGCCTTCGGCTATCAGTTTTTTTATATAATTGTCCACCGCACTTAAAAATATAGATACTCATAGTTTTAACGAAAGTAAAACAAAATGATTGTAATAAAATTGTATTTAAAATACTGAATATTCAAAATTAAAAGTTACGAATTTTCAGTAAAGTTGAAGTTTTAACAGTTAAGGTATAAATATTTGGTTAATAATTTAATTATGCTTTCGCAGACAAATATTTACATCTTGAAATTATTGCAATTTTCTTAATGTGTTTCGTCATAAATACCAAAGGCATGCAGATAATAGTCGAGGTCTTCGGCATTGAGTTTTTGGGTGGGTTTTTCAAAAAGTGACACCAAATACGATAAACTCTCAACTCTAAGTTCGTCAGCCGATAATTTTTCGTCTGAATCATTTCCTTCATCTTCGGGAATGGCAATGTTAAAATTACCGTAATTTTCAATATGTTCATAAGTTAAACGTAAAAGTTTTACCATTCGCGGCATTTTTTCCGTTTTAAATAATTCCCGTAATTTTTTTAATTCTTTTACTATTTTATCAACTACTATTCCGTTTTTAGATAGCTCTTTAAGAATCTTATTTATTTGGTTTTGTATCTCTTTATTTTCCACAAGTATTATATTTTTATATTAATAACTAAACAACCCACAAATTTATATTTAAAAAGAGAAATATAAAAGATTAACCCGAAAAATTAAGATTATTATTATTTAATAAAAATAATTATCTGATAATTAAGACTTAAACTGTTTCGCTTTGCTTAACTTGTTTTGAAATATTAAGGATTTACCGCAAAGACGCAAAGACGCAAAGATTTTTAGCCACAAATTACACTAATTAACACAAATTTATTTTCATCTTCGTTGCAAATTCGCCTTCGACAGGTGGTCACTGAGCTTGCCGAAGTGCTCTCCGAAATCCTTCGGAGTAAACTAGGGTCCAAATCCATTTCTGCATTATCGCATTACAGCATTATCGCATTAAATAATTGTATCATTAAATCATTGAACCATTATATCATTAAATAACTTTTAACTTTATGAACTTTCAACTTTAAACTCATTACATCATAGATAAAAAACTGTCAATTTTTTTTACACTATTGTAGAATGCTTACTGCAATTAATTAAATTTGTTTTGTTATACTTTAAATTTGTAAAGTTTGTCCATTATTTTCGGGGTTATGATATGAGTTGCTGATTTAAAGACATTTAACAGTTATGTTTTATTATTCTGCAAGTAATATTTTTTTAATAAAGTATAGCCAAAAAAACAGAAAATATATTAATAGTTTAATTGTAATTATGAATAAACACAAAATTATTATCCCACTAATAGTAGTATTACTGCTACTTTTTTCTTGTAACAGAAACAGAAATAAGAACTTACAAAATAAAAGAGAATTACAAAAAGTTGAGAATTTAAAATCTTTTGCAAAACTTTATGGTTATGTGAGATATTTTTATCCGAGTGATGAAGCAAGTTTGGTAGATTGGGATAAATTTATTTGCTATGGAATAGAAAAAGTTTCAGAAGCAAAAAGTAAAGAAGAACTGAAAACACTTCTTAAACAACTTTTTCAGCCAATAGCACCGCAGATGAATATTTATTTTTCAGAAAATAAAATCCTAAAGCAAAAATGCGATACAACTTCAGATGATAAAACTTTGGTAACTTGGCAATATAAGGGGTTAGGCTTATATAAAGGCAGTATATATCAGAATGTTCGATTAGGAAGAGTAAACTTATCAGAATTAGATTATGGAATTAGTCGTGAGTTTACTGAAAATGATTTTAGTAAAAAAAGATTTGAATTAAGAATAAACGGGTTGTCGGCTAATAGCACAGTAGAAAAGATAGACTTACTTAGTTACGTAAGTAATGAAAGTAATTTTATTGATACTAAATTAGACACAATAGTTAATGGTAATGTTTTTCAGAATCTTATAATTAGAGGATATTTTCCTGAAAATACAAAATATGTAAAATTGAATATTAAATTAATGGGAGAAGGGAATATTGAAATTCAAAGAATTAAATTTTTACTTTTCGATGAAGATAATAAAGCAGATACATTGATTTTTGTAGATAAAGATTGGGATATTGACGAGTTGAATAATTGGGAAATTTCAGGAATAGGCTATACTTATCATATTGATAGCAGTAAAATGGCAACTGTTTTACAAATAAAGAGTGAAGAAGATGTAATTTCAGGTTCGATATTTAAAAAGTCTGCGACATTATGCGAAGTGGTAAATAAAGATTTAGGTAACGATTTATTATGTCAAATTCCGTTAGCATTGAATTTGCCGAAAGAAGAACCGACGTTTTTTAAGTCTGATTTTGATAGTTTAAATAATAGAATTCAAAATATAAAAATAGAAAAAACAACAGCAAACGAAGAAACAACAAGGATAGGAGCTGTTATTGTTGCTTGGAATATTTACAAACATTTTTACCCGTATTTTGATGTAATTCCCCAAAATGATTGGGATGTTATTTTGGGAAAAACATTAGCGAAAGCAATATCAGACAAAAATGAACAAGAGTGTCTTTTGACATTGCGAAAAATGTCGTCATATCTGTATGACGGACACGCTGTTGTAATGCATAAATTCACAAAAAGTTTAAAAAGATTACCCATACAGTTTGATTATATTGACAATAAAATTGTTGTAGTTAAATCGAACAATAAAAACATAAAACGAGGTGATATTTTGGTAGAAATAGACGGGAGTTCTGCAAATGAAATTTTTAACAATTTAATGGCACTTTCATCGGGTTCGCCACAGTGGAAGAAAGTCAGAGCTTTTATGTATTTTACATTAGACGATACAAATAAAATATTTGATTTAAAAATAAAAAGGGATAATAATATTTTAACAATCCAAGCAAATAGAAAAGGTGTATTCCCTGAATATCAAACTAAAAAAGCAATTTCAAAACTGCAAAATAATGTGTATTATGTTGATTTAAACAGAGTCACAATGAAAGAGCTTAATTCTAAACTTGCAGATATATCAACAGGTAAAGGGGTGATTTTTGATTTAAGAGGATTACAACATTCAAAAATATATCCTGAGTTTATTGGACATTTTACCGATAATACAGTTTTATCACAAATTTGGAATATCCCCGAAATAATTTATCCCGATATGGAAAATATTGTTGGTTATGATACATCGGGACGATGGATAATATCGCCATTAAAACCAAAAATAAAAGGGAAAGTTGTTTTTTTGGCAAATGAAAATGCAATAAGTTACTCTGAAAGTTTTTTAAGCATAATTAAATATTATCATCTGGCTACAATAGTAGGAACGCCAACGGCAGGAGCAAACGGAGACATTAATGTTTTTAGAACAATGGGCGGTTTTGTATTTGTTTTTACAGGAACAAAAGTTTTGAATCAAGACTATACGCAGCATCATTTAAGAGGTGTGAAACCGGATATTTTTGTATCGCCAACTATTGAAAGTATAAAAAACGGAAGAGATGAAATATTAGAAAAAGGAATAGAAATAATAAAAAATAAAATATAATATAATCAGATGAAAGGAAATATACTTATTGTTGATGACAACAGCAGTGTTTTAATTGCCCTTGAAATGTTGTTGCAAAACGATTTCGATAATATTTTAACTCTGAGAAATCCCAATAGTTTACCGTCGGTAATTAAACAAAATAATATTGATGTTATTTTACTTGATATGAATTTTACAGCAGGTGTAAATACAGGAAACGAGGGATTATTTTGGTTAAAACAAATTCAAGATATTGACCCTGCAATAAGTGTAGTGATGATTACCGCTTACGGCGATGTTGAGTTGGCTGTAACTGCCGTAAAACAAGGGGCTTTTGATTTCATTTTGAAACCGTGGGATAACAACAAACTGAAAACAACACTGAATGCGGCATTAAAACTGCGAAAAAGTAAAATTGAAACTGAACATTATCGTTCGACGGCAGACAGATTAAAGCAGGAATTGAATATCTCAAATCAAAAATTTATAGGACAATCAAGGGTAATTAAGGATGTTTTGGCAACAATAAAAAAGGTGGCTGCTACCGATGCCAATATTTTAATTACAGGCGAAAACGGAACGGGTAAAGAACTTATTGCTCGCGAAATACATAATTTGTCAAAAAGGAGTAATGAGGTTATGGTAAGTGTGGATATGGGTGCAATATCGGAAACTCTTTTTGAAAGTGAACTGTTCGGACATATGAAAGGTGCATTTACCGATGCAAAAGAAAATAGAGCGGGAAAAATTGAAACGGCAAATCACGGAACGCTGTTTCTTGATGAAATAGCAAACCTGTCGATGCCGTTGCAGGCAAAAATGCTTGTCGCCTTACAAAATCGCACAATAACACGCATAGGCAGTAACACCCCGATTTCTGTTGATATACGATTAATATCGGCAACAAATAGAAATATTGAGGCTATGATAGAAAACGGGCAGTTTCGCGAAGATTTATTGTATAGAATAAATACCATAACTGTTGAAATACCTCCGTTGCGAGAGCGTGAAAACGATATTTTGCTTATAGCGGAATTTTATTTACAAAAATACAGCAATAAATACGGTAAGCATGGATTAAAAATCAGTAAAAGCGGACAATCGAAACTTCTTAAATACAATTGGCCGGGAAATGTAAGAGAATTGCAACATTGTATCGAAAAAGCGGTTATATTGTCGGATAATAATGTTCTTAATGAAGATAGTTTTAACTTTAATAATAAACAGGCAAAGCAAACCGATTTGCAAAATCTGACTATCGACGAAATGGAAAAAGAGATGATTGTTGCAAATATTGAAAAAGAGCAGGGAAATATGAGTGCCGTGGCAAAAAAACTGGGTATTACACGACAAACACTATATAATAAAATGAAAAAATACGGAATTTGATTTTTTTAACTTATTAACAAACATATGAAGTTTAAACATTTTTATACCGCTATAATTCTCAGGTTGGCGATTGTTGTAATATTGTCGGCAACAGGTGGTTATGTTATTGCAAAATATCAAATGTATATAGTTGGTATTGTAATTTTTGTTTTTGTAATAATAAGTTGTATAGGATTAATACGGTATATAAATAAAATAAATAAGTGGATAGCATTTTTTCTGATGGGCATCGAAAATGAAGATACCACTATAAAAATTCCCGCAAAAACGGGAAATAAAGCCATTGACGATATTTTTAAGGGGATGCAGAATCTTAACAGAATTTTTAAACAAACCAAAATAGATATTATAAATCAAGAGCAGTATTTCAAAAGTGTTATTAATCAGTCGGCTACGGGACTTTTATCGGTAAATACCAAAGGAAGAGTTGTTAATGTTAATCCTGCGGCAGTAAGTCTTACAGGGTTGCAAGAATATCATCACATAAATTTATTGAGTAAAATAAATATCGCTTTACCCGATTTTATCGGTAAAGTTATGCAAAATAAAGTTGAACAAACGGGTGTTTTTGAAAACAGACAGGGGCAAAAGTTGCTGTTTAAAATTTCGCATCTTGCCCAAACCAACGATACAGTAACGCTTATTGCCGTGAGCGATATTACCAAAGAGCTTGATACTCGCGAAGTGGATGCGTGGATAAAGCTGTCGCGGACATTGTCGCACGAAATAATGAATAATATTACACCTATAACTACATTGTCGCAAGTTATTTCGGGATATTTCAGCGATAATAATATTAATGAAATTGATAAACAAATCATTGACAATACAGTAAAAGGGCTGAAAGTTATTGAAGAGCGAAGTGTTGCTTTGATGAATTTTGTAAATAATTACCGTAAATTCACAAAACTTCCCGAACCGCATTTTGAAAAAACAAATATCAGTGAGATTATTGAAAATAGTATCGTAGTAATAGGTTCGTATAATTATTTCGACAAAATAAAAGTAATAAAAGATATTCCGAAGGATGTATTTTTTATAACCGACGGAAACCTTTTGTCGCAAGTTATTATCAATGTATTGAAAAATGCTTACGAAGCAATTATTGAAAATAATATATCCGACGGTTTTATAAAAACAGAATTGTTGTTTGCCGAAAATCAGATTACAATAGAAATATCGAATAACGGAGGTAAAATTTCGCCCGAAACAGCAGAGCAAATATTTACTCCGTTTTTTACCACAAAAGAAACAGGGTCGGGGATAGGGCTTAGTTTGAGCAAACAAATACTAATGCATATGAACGGTGATGTTATTCTAAGAAATACCGCCGGTGATTTAACATCTTTTTTGATAACTCTTTCTTGATTTTTCATAACATAGAAAGATTAATGGCTTTTACCGCAAAGACGCAAAGGTTTTTTAACTTTCAACTATCTAAACATTAAGTGATTAAGAAAATTAAGTTGTTAGAAAATTAAGTTTTTACCACTAAGGCACAAAGACGCAAAGTATTTTTGTCCACAAATCACACTAATTAGCACTAATTTATTTTGCATCTTCGTTGCAAATTCGCTTTCGATAGGTGGTCACTGAGCTTGCCGAAGTGCCCTCCGAAAGAATCGGAGTAAACTAGGCTCCGCAATAACTTTCAACTTTATAAACTTTCAACTTTCAACTTATTGTTGCATTATCGCATTACTGCATTATTGTATAATTAAATCATTGAACCATTGTATCATTGTATCATTTTCTTCGTTGCCAATTCGGCTTCGACAGGCTCAGCCTCCGGTAAGACTTTCAACTCATTATCTAACCGCAAAGCAATTTCTCTCTATTTATCGAAATGACAATTTTAATCTAAACTACACACTACGCACTACACACTACGCACTAACTTTTAACTTTATAAACTTTCAACTTTTAACTTATTGTTGTATTATCGCATTTATTATTCCCACTCAATAGTTGCAGGTGGTTTTGAGCTTATATCGTAAACAACTCTGTTAATTCCTCTTACTTGATTAATAATTTTATTTGAAACTTTTGCAAGAAATTCGTAAGGCAGATGAACCCAATCGGCAGTCATACCATCGGTTGAAGCAACAGCACGTAAAGCCAACACGTTTTCGTAAGTTCTCTCATCGCCCATTACGCCAACTGAGTTTGCATTAAGCAATATTGCACCGGCTTGCCATACTTGGTTGTATAAGCCGTCTTTTTTCATTTCAGAAATATAAATATCGTCTGCTTCTTGCAATATGCGAACTCTTTCGGGAGTGATTTCGCCGAGAATTCTTATTGCCAATCCGGGACCGGGAAACGGATGACGACCTAAAATCAGCGGGTCGATATTTAATGCTTTCCCCACTCTGCGAACTTCATCTTTAAAAAGCAGGTTAAGTGGTTCAACAATTTTAAGTTTCATTCTTTCGGGCAAACCACCCACATTGTGATGCGATTTAATAGTTGCCGAAGGACCTTTTACCGAAATTGATTCAATAACATCAGGATAGATTGTTCCCTGTGCAAGCCATTTTACGTCTTTTATCTTTTTTGCTTCAGCATCAAATACTTCAATAAAGTTTTTACCTATGCTTTTTCGTTTGGCTTCGGGTTCGGTAACTCCTGCCAAATTGTTGTAAAATAATTGTGAAGCATCAACACCGATAACATTAAGCCCCATATGTTTGTAAGAATCCAATACTTGCGAAAATTCATTTTTGCGTAATAATCCGTTGTCAACAAAAATACAAATAAGATTTTTACCTATTGCTTTATGCAGTAAAATAGCAGCAACAGTAGAGTCAACACCGCCCGAAAGACCAAGCACAACTTTGTCGTTGCCAAGTTTTTGTTGCAGTTCCTTAATTGTTGTTTCCACAAATGAGTCGGGAGTCCAGTTTTGACTGCATTTACATACATCTACAACGAAATTTTTCAACAAAGTTTTGCCTTCAGTGGTATGATACACTTCAGGATGAAACTGTATGGCATAAGTTGTTTCACCTTGTATTTCGTAAGCACCAACCTTAACATCGGCTGTGCTGGCAATAATTTTATAGTTATCGGGAATTTTGGCAATGGTATCGCCGTGGCTCATCCACACCTGAGTATTGTCGCTAATGTCTTTAAATAAAATGCTGTTTTTGTCAATATATTGCAAATTGGCACGTCCATATTCGCGATGTTTCGACGGAAGAACTTCACCTCCGTAAAAATGTGCCAGATATTGTGCTCCGTAGCAAACACCAAGTAATGGTAATTTTTCTTTTATTTCCGATAAATCGGGAATAAGAGCATTTTCGTCACGCACTGAAAACGGACTGCCCGATAGAATAACGCCTTTTACCGAATCATCAATTATAAACTTATTATACGGATGAATCTCACAATAAACATTAAGTTCACGTACACGTCTTGCTATCAATTGAGTGTATTGCGAACCGAAATCGAGAATTAAAATTTTTTCTTGCAAAATATTTAAGTTTAATTGTTAACAACAAATTTGCTGCAAATATATATAATATTTTTAAGATTTAAGGGGAATAGAAAAAACAGCACCGTCAAAAGTAAGTTCGGTATTTTTAAACTCTTCTTTTGCTTCGTTAAGCAGTGGTGAAAGGTCTTTGTATCTGTTTGAATAGTGTCCTAAAATTAATTTTCCGGCATTAGCTTGTTTTGCAATTTGGGCTGCTTGCCGCGATGTAGAATGTCCTGTATCTTTTGCACGTTTTTTACCTTCGTCGGAAAATGTGGCTTCGTGATAAAGTAAATCAATATTCTCAATATATTTAATTATTTGCAGGTTTTTTGCAGTGTCTGAAACAAAAGCGTATGAGCGTGGTTTAGGAGGGTCAATGGTAAGATTTTTACAGGGATAAATTGTTCCGTCATCAGCTGTGTAATCAGCACCTTCTTTTATTGATTGTAAATATTTGATTGGTATTTGCAGTTCTTTAATTACATCACCTTTTAAATTTCGTAGTCGTTGTTTTTCTTTAAAAATAAAACCGCAAGTAGGCACACGGTGACGCAATGGAAACGACTCTATTGTTAAAACTTTATCTTCGTAAATAACTTCTTTGTCGGAGTAATGTAACGGGTGAAAAATAACTTCAAAGTCGTTTTCCAATCCCATTGTTTCGGTCATAAAATCTAAAATGGTTTTTAATTTGTAAGGAGCATAAATATGAAGCGGGTTTTTGCGACCGGTAAGGTTCATTGATGATAGTAAACCGAAAATTCCGAAAAAATGGTCGCCGTGCAGGTGACTGATAAAGATGTGATTGATTTTAGAAATTTTTATATTGTATTTTCTTAGTTGAATTTGTGTTCCTTCGCCGCAATCAATCAAAAAAAAACGCTCAAGTATGTTTACGGCTTGAGCGGTTGAAAATCTATTAGGTGTAGGTAAAGCAGAGCTACACCCCAGAATAGTTACATTAAAGGTCATTCTGTTCCTTCTTTGTTTATTAAGTTAACAGCATCTTCAATGGTATCTGTAATATTTAATACTGTATCTAACTGAGAGATAGTTATTAATCTTTCAACAGCTGTTTGTAATCCGGATAAAACGAATGTTCCGTTTGCATTTTTACAAAGTCTGTTTGCAACTAATATTGCAGACAATCCTGATGAGTCACAATATCTGCAATTACTTAAATCGAGAATGATATTTTTTTCACCATTTCCGGCAATTAATACTAACTCAGATTTTAAAGAAGGAGCAATGTGTGTATCAAGTTTATCAACTACAACTTGAATCTGAGTAAAATTATCTTGTTTATCTATTTTAAAGTCCATGAAGAAAAATTTTTACATGGTTAATATTTCTTTTTTATCAAATATAATAAAAAGAATTCTTATAAAGTAAAAAAATGATATTTTTTTTATAATAATCTTTCTTTGAAAGTATAATGAAATATCAGCTATGCGTGTTTTATTATCTGTAACTCAATAATAAACAATAATAAAGCCCTACTTTTATAAGCAGGGCTTTATTTAATATCAAACAATAAGTCGATTGTTATTCTTCTGACTTATTTTCGTCTTCTTTTTTTGTGTCTTCAACAACTTTTTTGGCTTTTTTTGTTGTTTTTTCTTCAGCTTTCTTTTCTTCAGCTTTATCTTCAGCTTTATCTTCTACTTTCTTATCTTCAGCTTTTTTTTCTACAACTTTATCTTCAACTTTTTTATCTTCAGCCTTTTTAGTTGTTTTTTTCGCTGTTTTTTTAGTTGCTTTTTCCGATTCGTTCATTTCGTTTCTTAAAGCAGCTAATTCCGCAATATCACCTAAAGTTGTTTTTTCAAGATTATTGGCGATGTTAGCTTGAGCTTTCTTATTAGCTTTAGAAGTACTGTCTTTTTTAGCTTTATTTTCAGCTCGTTGAACATCTTCAAATACTCTTGCATGGCTTACAATAATCTTCTTGGCATCTTTGTTAAATTCAATAACTTTAAATTCAAGTTTTTCATCTAACTTAGCCTGAGAACCATCTTCTTTAGTTAAGTGCTTAGGAGTGCAGAAGCCTTCAACTCCGTAAGGAAGAGCAACAATAGCACCTTTGTCGGCTAATTCTACAATTGTTCCTTCGTGAATTGAGTTAACTGAGAATATAGTTTCGAATACATCCCAAGGATTTTCTTCAAGTTGTTTGTGACCAAGACGAAGTCTGCGGTTTTCTTTGTCTATTTCAAGAACCTGAACTTCAATTTCAGCTCCTATAGAAGTAAATTCAGCAGGATGCTTAATTTTCTTAGTCCATGATAAATCAGAAATATGGATTAATCCGTCAACACCTTCTTCAATCTCAACAAATACACCAAAGTTTGTAAAGTTACGAACCTTAGCAGTATGCTTAGAACCTACTTGATAAGTATCTTCAATTTTTTCCCATGGATCGGGTTTAAGTTGTTTCATACCAAGAGACATTTTTCTCTCTTCTCTGTCAAGAGTTAAAATAACAGCTTCTACTTCGTCACCAACTTTTAAGAATTCGTTGGCACTGCGTAAATGCTGCGACCATGACATTTCAGAAACGTGGATAAGACCTTCAACTCCCGGAGCAATTTCAACAAATGCACCGTAATCAGCCATAACCACAACTTTACCTTTAACTTTATCTCCAACTTTAAGATTTTCGTCCAAAGCATCCCATGGGTGAGGAGTAAGTTGTTTAAGACCAAGAGCAATACGTTTTTTGTCATCATCAAAATCAAGGATAACAACATTTAGTTTTTGGTCTAATTGAACAATTTCTTCAGGGTGATTTATACGTCCCCATGATAAGTCGGTAATATGAATTAAACCGTCAACACCGCCAAGGTCGATAAATACTCCGTAAGATGTGATATTTTTAACAGTTCCTTCAAGAACTTGTCCTTTTTCAAGTTTAGCAATAATTTCTTTCTTCTGTTGTTCAAGTTCAGCTTCGATAAGAGCTTTGTGTGAAACAACAACGTTTTTAAATTCGTGATTGATTTTAACAACCTTGAATTCCATTGTTTTACCAACGTAAATATCGTAATCACGAATAGGTTTAACGTCAATTTGTGAACCGGGCAAAAATGCTTCGATACCGAATACGTCAACAATCATACCGCCGCGGGTGCGACATTTGATATATCCTTTGATGATTTCATCTTGTTCAAGCGACTGATTAACTCTATCCCATGAACGTAACGCACGTGCTTTTTTGTGTGAAAGGGTTAATTGTCCGTTTCTGTCTTCTTGACTTTCTACATAAACTTCAACTTTATCGCCAATTTTTAAATCGGGATTGTAGCGAAATTCGTTCATGTTAACAACACCTTCCGATTTGTAGCCGATGTTGATTAAGGCTTCACGCTTGTTCATGGCAACAACTGTTCCGTCAACAACTTCATTTTCAGTTATTGATGACAGTGTTTTGTCGTAAAGCTCTTCTAATTTTTTTCTTTCGTCACTGTTATCTACAGTGTCATTTTCGTAAGCATCCCAGTCAAATTCTTCCTTAGTTGCTTCTGTTTTTACTTCAGCAGTTTCTTCTGTTTTTACTTCAGTGGTTTCTTCTGCTTTTACTTCAACAGTTTCTTCTGTTTTTACAGTTTCCTGCTCTTGTGTTTTTTCGTTTTGCTCCATTTCTTGAGCATTCATTTCTTTGTTTTCTTCCATTTAATTTAATATAAATTAATAAGTTAGACTTTATGTTGTTTTAAAATGTGCCGCAAAATAACAGTTTTATATTCAGAATGACAAATATTTATGAAAGTTTTTCTTTCTAAAATGTTATTATTTAAAATGATACAATGATTTAATGTAGTAATGTGATAATTATTTTAAAATCATTAAAAAATATTAAATTTGATAAAAAAAGTTGTTATGCTGTATGATGATAATGATAATGTGAAAGTTTATAAGAATTTTTTCTTTACGGTTGTTGTTGTTTTATTGGTATCCGTAATATATTATTTTATAAATATGGGGTCTGATACTGCGGTGCAAAATGTTCGTCCTAAAGCATTGGAGTTTATGTATTATGTTCAAAACAATAATTTTGATTTAGCCCGAAAAATGCTTCTTAATGACAGTATTGATTTAAAAAAAATGTTTACCGGAGACGGTATTGTTTTATCGTATAAAGAGGCAGGTTTTGGAGCCGATTCAAAAACCGATATTTGGATAAATATGTTTGTAAACGGATTACCTGCCGAAAATAGAAATATTAATATTAACTTTAAGAAGGTTAACGATAAGTGGTTAATTAATAATATTGTAACAGATTATCATATCAATAGAATTGATAAATTAAATGTATTATTGTTTATTGATAAAATTATAAGCGGAAATTATAATAGTGCTCATAAATTAACGCGAAATATTGATGATGCACGGATGTATAAAATAAAAGATGTTATTGATAATTATAGAAATAGCACAGATTGGGTTATAATAAAAGCAGAAAATATGCCTGCTCCGCATCTGAAAAATAAAATACCTGAAGAAACCAAAATATTTATTCAATCTGCGGATAAAAAATATACTTTGCAATTTATTTGTAAAAAACTCAAAAAGGAACATTGGATTGGAGATATAAGGATAATTGACAGTATTTAAATTAAAATAATTTAATTAATCAAATTGAGTTTAGTGAGATATTTTACAGTAATTATTTGTATTGTTTTTACTTTACAAATAAGTGTTAAAGCAAAAGAAATATACAAAAGAAATAAATTCAACACAAAATATTTGTTTTATACAAATGCATTTGAAATTAATGATACGATTAAAGCAAATAAAAAACTGCAACTGTTAAAAAAAAGTATTCTTCCGGTATCGCTCATTGGAGCAGGCATCATAATGAATAATAGTTATTTTGAAAAGCAGTTGAATGAGGATATTCAAACTAAAATACATGGTTTTTCAACAAATATTGATGATTATATGGTATTTGCTCCTGTTGCTGAAATGTATATTTTTGATATTGCCGGAGTAAAAGCAAAAAATCATTGGTTTAACCAAACAAAATATCTGTTTATATCAAATGTAATATCGGCAGGTATTATTTATTCTATAAAATATACGTCAAACAAAGCACGTCCTGATGGCACTCCGTATTCTTTCCCGTCGATGCATACAAATTTGGCTTTTGCAAATGCAACTGTTTTATTTAATGAGTTTAAACAAACATCGCCGTTAATTGCTTACAGTGGTTATATATTTGCAACCACTACGGGAATTTTTCGAATATTAAATAATAAACATTATCTGTCGGATGTGTTGGCGGGGGCAGGAATAGGTATTTTAACAACTGAGCTTGTATATTATTTTGAACCGTTAAAAAAGATAAATCCGTTTAATAAATCTGAAAACATCTCTTTTTCGCCTGTAATTTACGGTAACGGATTGGGAGTTTATTTTGTATGCAGATTTTAATATAGTTCACGTTACTTTGTTATAGTCAGATTCTATTTTTGTAGTTAATATTTTTGTTACTTTTGTTAAAATTGCTTATTAAAATATCCTGATTTAACAACAATATTTGTTTGTTCTATTAAATGATAATACTAAAAAAAGCTGTTCAAAAATGAACAGCTTTTTTTAATATTTTTTGAAAAACATATTTAAAATAAGTAGTATATACTATCCTGCACCAAAGTTTTCGGCATCAGGTATAATATCAGCAAGTTTTTGCGGCTCATGAATTAATACCGGAATATGCTGCGGACAAATATTTAATGCTTTTCCTTTGTAAACCATCTCAATCAAAGGCACTTCGTCTTGTGTGCGTTGACATAAAACACATTTTTTCTCTTCGTTCATATCTTTTGAGTTAAATTGTTAATATAAAATTTTGTGCAAAAATAGTAAAAATGCAGGTAGCAAAAAAACAATTAAAGAATAAAATACCTAAAAGTATTTTATTGCTTAAATTTGCAAGACCTAACATGTTTTTATTGGTAATCAATTAATTATAGGTTCATTTTTCTTAATTAAACCTGTTAGGTCTAATTGCTTGAAATAATGAATGTTATAAAAAAAAATTCGCAGATATATGATTATTATAAAAGGCTGAAGTATTTATTTTTTAATTTTTTTGTAATCTCTAAAATTAAAATTCTGTTATAAAACAAAAGGAAACACAGCTTTTCTTTTTTTAGGATAATCGGCAAATTTGTTTTTATACCAACGATGATGGTCTAATGCTCGCGGTGTTAAATTGGCAATTGTCCATATAAAAAACGATAATGCAGGTAAGTTCCACGCAACAACAGCCCAACCCAGCCACTCTATGACTTCACCAAAAAGATTTGGCGACGAAATATATTCAAATAGTCCGCCTTTGGGTATAAAATAACCTTTTTTGCCGCCTTTTCTCAGGTTCAGCAGTTTTTGGTCAGACAAAATGTTTATTGTCATACCTGTTGCAAATAGTATTATTCCTACAAAAAACTGCCAATGATAAACCCAATCGTTATAATAATCTCCTGCCATATGTCCTAACCAGTAGCCATTGAAAAAACCATTTACAACATTAAAGAATATACCTAATATTACAATCACCCACGGCATTTTTTTCCCGTTGTCGTGCAACTGAAACGGGAAAATAAAAGTTCGTCTGAAATAGTGTAACATATAGAGTCCGTAAACAATATATGCCGCAAAATAATGAGTTGTTTTTCCCGAAAAAAAGAACCACGATATTACAACTAAGGCAGGAAACTCCATAATAAACCAGCCCCATTTATTTGAAACGGTTGCTCCCCACTTTGTTGTGGTATGTCGCCCGTAAGGAACGGTAATTTTCAGTAAAATAAAGAAAATTATTATTGCCAGTGCTATCCAAACATATAACGATAAATTAAAATAGTGTTCAATGATATTCATAATTGAAAATTAAAATATCTTTAAATTGACAACTCACACCGAGCCACGAAAATATGGGAACTTGAGTTAAACATTAAATAAACCACTCTACTGTTTCTTCAATAGTTTTAATAAGTGGTGTAGGTTTAAATTTTAAATCTTTTACGGCTTTTTCGTTTTTAATATTTCGGTTTCCCGATACTAAAATCTTAATCGACTCTTTTGTAAAAATAGTATTTATGCCGGTTATTTTTGTAAAAAAAGTTACTAAAGGCAATATTGCATAAATAAACCACATTGGCAACACCGGCAGATTACTTTTTTTACCGGCCTTTAATCTTGCAACTCTTGCTACTTCGGTAAGCGACATCCATTCGCCCGAAATAATATATCGTTCACCTGTTTTGCCGTTTTCAACAGCTGAAACAGCCGCTTTTGCTACGTCTCGCACATCAACCCAATTGTAGCCTCCGTGTATTAGTGCAGGGAATTTATCTTCGATAATATTTTTTATGGTTTTCCCGATGAGCGACGGTTTATAATCGTTTGAACCTATTATGGCTGTGGGGTTTAACACAACAACTTGAAAATCGTTACTGTTTTGTTTTAAAACAAACTGTTCGGCAATTGCTTTTGATTTGGCGTAATCAAAAGGAGAGTTTAAAGCCAAAGGTCGGTTTTCGTCAAGCGGAATATCCAAAGGAGTATGGATAAGTGCATCAATTGAACTGATATGAACAAAACGTTTTACTTTTGCTTTTTTGCAAGAGGCAACAATATTTTCGGTGCCTGTTACATTGGCTTTGAAAACGTCATCTCTTTTTTTATTGCCAATGGAAATTACCGCAGCACAATGAATTACGGCATCAAGCCCGTTGCAAAACTTTTCAAGCGATTGAATATCCGATAAGTTACCGTAATAAATATCGGCATCACTGTTCTTTATGTAGTCAACATCTTTTCGTATTAATATTTTTACTGAATAATTTGTTTTGTTTTGTAATTGTTTTAAAATATTAAAACCAAGTAGTCCTGTTGCACCTGTTATTCCTATGTTCATTAGGTATATTTGTTGTATTGTTTTTATAAAAATAATAAAAAAACAGTAACTCTATTTTGTTTTCACTACTTTTGCCCAATAAAAAATAATAATTTAATGACAAAACCCGAATTACTTCTTCCTGTCGGAAATATTGAGGCTTTTTATGCCGCATTAAAAGGCGGAGCCGACGCAATATATCTCGGACTTAAAAACTTTAATGCTCGCGGCAGAGCTTCAAATTTTAATAATTTTCAATTTCAACTTATCGTAAACGAAGCGGTAAAGCACAATATAAATGTTTATGTAACTTTAAATACGGTAATCAAAAACAAAGAGATTCCCGAACTTATTGATGTGTTGTGGTTTTTGTCAAAAACAAAAGTATCGGCAGTGATAATTCAGGATTGGGGCACATATTTTATTCTCAAAAAATATTTCCCGCAACTGGTTATTCACGCCAGCACTCAAATGGGAAATCACAATTCGTTGGGTGTTAATTTTAGTAAAAAAACAGGAATTGAAAGAGTTATTCTTGCTCGTGAATTAACCTTTAACGAACTTACAGATATTCAAAAAAAAGCCGAAGTAGAAACCGAAGTTTTTGTGCACGGTGCATTATGTTATTCCTTTTCGGGAATGTGTAATTTCAGTAGTTACTTGGGTGGAGCGGGAGCCAATCGCGGACTTTGTACTCAACCTTGTCGCCGTTTTTACGATACAGGCGGAAAAAAGGAACTTGTATTTAGTCTTAAAGACAATCAACTTGTTGATTATGTGCAAGATTTGACAAAAATAGGTGTTAGTTCATTGAAAGTTGAAGGCAGATTAAAGTCGGGTGAGTATGTTTATCAAGTGGCACAAGCCTATCGTAAAGCCATTGATGAAAATAAAATTAATGTAGCTCGTAATATGCTTAAACTTGATTTGGGCAGAGAAAAAACGCAATGGTTTTATGCAAAAAATGTAAAATCGGCAATATCTGAAACTCCAAATACCGGACTATTTCTCGGAAAGGTGATAAAAGTATCGGAAAACTCATTTACTTTTTCGTCAGCCGAAAAACTTGAAAAAGGCAACCGTTTGCGTATTCAAACACGCGAAAATAGTGAACAGGAAACTGTTAAACTCGACAATTTTATTCAGAATGATGATTTAACGGTTGAGGTAAAAGCAACAGTAAACGGACTAAAAAAAGGCAACGATGTTTACCTTGCAGGATTGCGTCAAATGAAGTTTCCCGCTAAACTTAAAGGAAATATAAAAAATATTCCGCAAGTTCCGTTTAAACTTAAAAAAGAGATTATATCATCGGTTCGGCGGTTTAAACCCGAAAAACGAAGAACTGTTTTTGTGCGAATTGACAGTATAGACTGGCTGCGTAAAATCAGACTCGATGATATTGATAATTTAATTTTACAACTAAAAAAAACAAGTTGGGGCGACTTTAATACTAAGGTTCCGTTTATTCAAAAAAACAAGCACAAAATTTGGATTGAGTTTCCGCAATTTATCTCCGAAAAGGATATTGAATTTTATAAAAATCTTGCTTTTAATTTTAACAAACAAGGCTTTAAACAATTTGTTTTAAGTCATTTATCGCAAAAAGAGTTGTTACCCAAAGGTGCTGTTTTCGGTACAAATGAAAATGTATATTGTTACAACGATGCAGCAGTTCAGGTAATAAAAGCACAAGGAGCAAGGTGGGTAACAAGTCCGTTTGAAAACGAATACGATAATCTACTTTCGGGAGCAACCCGCGATATTGTTGTGCCGATGCATTATTTTCCCAAGCTGTTTTATTCGCGTCAGCCGGTAAAAACAGGAGATAAATTTTATGATGATATGAATCGTGAATATCGCAAAATTGTGGTAAACGGTATTACAATAGTGGTGCCCGATAAGCCCGTGTCGTTGTTTCAATATCGTGAAAAATTGAGTGGCAAAGGATTCAATAATTTTTTTATTGATTTGAGTTTTGAAAAACCGTCGAAGCATACAATGAAACGATTGCTTACAAAACTGAAACGCTCGGAACAAGAACAACCATCAACAACATTTAATTTTAAAAAGGGATTTAAATAATTAGTATTTAGTTGAAAGTTATTTAATGATACAATGTTCAATGATACAATGTTCAATGATGTAATGATACAATTATTTAATGATGTAATGCGATAATGCAATAATGCGATAATGCAGAAATAAGCACGGAGGCTGAGCTTGTCGAAGCCGAATTGGCAACGAAGAAAATGATACAATGATACAATGGTTCAATGATTTAATTATACAATAATGCAGTAATGCGATAATGCAACAATAAGTTGAAAGTTTATAAAGTTAAAAGTTATTGCGGAAGCTAGTTTACTCCGATTCTTTCGGAGAGCACTTCGGCAAGCTCAGTGACCACCTGTCGAAGGCGAATTAGCAACGAAGAACAGTGCTAATTTGCAAAAGTCACTTCGACAAGCTCAGTGACCGTTACTTTGTGGCAATAAATTAGTGCCAATTTGTGTAATTTGTGGTTAAAAACCTTTGCGACTTTGCGGTAAAAACTCTTAATTCTCTATGCTCCTTAATGTTTAAAAATACACTTTATTGTTGTCCGTTTTGTAACTCTTTTGTTGACAATAGACCGCAAGCAGCAAAAATATCTTGTCCGCGAGAAGCTCTAATGGTGGCTATAATACCTTTTTTATTAAGATTTTCTTTAAATTCAAGCAAAATATCATCATTGGAACCTGTTAAATCGGAATCCGGAATTGGATGAAAACGAATAAGATTAACTCTGCAATGTATGCCTTTCAATAATTTAACAAGTTCATCAACATGTTTTTTGCTGTCATTAATTCCATTAAACATAATATATTCAAATGACACACGACGCTGTAATCCAAAATCAAAACTTTTTATCTCCTTTATTACATCTTTTACAGGATATATTTTTTGCACCGGCATCAACATTTTGCGTTCATCGTCAAATGGTGTATGAAGACTAATGGCAAGATGACTTTTGCACTCATTCAAAAAACGTTTCATAGCCGGAATAATACCTATTGACGAAACAGTAATTCGCTTAGGACTAAGAGCATAACCCCATTCGGCAGTAAGTATTTCAATACTTTTAAGAACTTCATCAATATTATCAAAAGGTTCTCCCATTCCCATATAAACAAGGTTTGTAATATCTTTAAACTCATCAATACTACGATATTGATTAAGAATTTCGCCTGCCGACAAATTACTCTGAAATCCTTGTTTTGCAGTCATACAAAATGTACAGCCCATTTTACATCCTACCTGCGACGATACACAAACAGTTTTCCGGTCTTTATCGGGAATCATAGCTGTTTCAATATAATTATTTCCTTTGGCGATAAACAGATATTTTTTTGTACCGTCAACACTTTGCTGAACTTTAAGTGGTGTTGCTAATTCTATTTGATACTTTTCGGAAAGTAGCTCTCTGTTCTTTTTTGAGATATTTGTCATCTTATCAATAGACGTTATCTCTTTTTGATAGAGCCATTGAGCAATTTGTTTAGCTGTAAAAGCAGGCATTCCGCTAGCATTACAAATCTCTTTTAATTCACTCAATGTTTTTCCGAACAAGTTTATTTTACTCATATTTTTATAAATAATTTTCTGCAAAGATACTTAATTAATGATACAATTATTCAATTATACAATGGTACAATGATATAATGCAATAATGAGTTGAAAGTAAAAAGTTTATAAAATAAAATTAGTCTAAGAAATCCCTTTTAAAGACCTGACAGGTTTTTCTTTAATGTAGATATACTAAACTTATTTTTTTATAGTTAGTTCTTTCATATAAACCTGCCAGGTCTACATGAGAAATGTGATAATAACGGAGGCTGAGCCTGTCGAAGCCGAATTGGCAACAA
>Ga0256846_1000244_pt1 | contig 23332 bp, 18 predicted proteins | sample TevniametaG_FD_189098 | JGI IMG/M metagenome (GOLD analysis project Ga0256846, IMG submission 189098) | Tube worm associated microbial communities from hydrothermal vent at the East Pacific Rise, Pacific Ocean - Tevnia | ecosystem: Host-associated > Annelida > Integument > Unclassified ...
CCACCCCAAGTCCGTATTGATTTTAGCCGCATCAATGGCATAACGTCTGTCATGCCCCGGACGGTCTTTTATAAATTCAATCAAGCGTTCAGAGCTGCCTTCTTCTCTTCCTAATTTCTTGTCCATTAGACCACACAACAATCGAATCAAATCTATATTGGTATATTCATTGAAACCTCCTATATTGTAAGTTTCTCCTAAGTTTCCTTGATGAAAAATTTTGTCAATTGCCATGGCATGATCAATCACATATAACCAATCTCTGGTATAGAGTCCGTCACCATAAACCGGTAATTTTTTATTTTTCCTGATGTTATTAATAAACAAAGGAATTAATTTTTCCGGAAATTGATTCGGACCGTAATTATTAGAACAGTTTGAAATCACTACAGGCATGCCATAAGTATCGTGATAAGCTCTAACAAAATGATCAGAAGCGGCTTTGGATGCGGAATAAGGAGAATGCGGGTCATAAGCCGTGGTTTCCAAAAACAAACCCTCGCTGCCCAAAGAACCATAGACTTCATCGGTTGAAACATGATAGAACAACTTCCCTTCATAATCATGCTGCCAATGTTCCTTAGCCACGTTCAATAAGTTGGTTGTTCCCAACACATTTGTTTTGACAAAAGCAAGCGGATCCGTAATGGAACGGTCTACATGAGACTCTGCCGCCAAATGAATAAGCCCGTCAAAACCATATCGCTCAAAAAGAGATTCCAATAGTTGCGCATCCAATATATCGCCTTTGATAAATTCATAATTCGAATATGATTCTATATCCTTGATATTTTCCAAGTTTCCTGCATAAGTCAGCGCATCCAAATTAACAAACTTATAATCCGGATATTTTTTTACCATAAGGCGCAAAACGTGTGAGCCTATAAAACCGGCTCCTCCCGTGATCAATATATTTCTGGTTGCTCCCATTGAATTGTTTATGCATTGCAAATATAAGTATTAAAACCCAAAACAAAAAGCCACTGTTCCCTTGTGAATTATTATTCGTTTTTTTTATATCTTCGTATAGACATAAATTGTGTTTATCGATGAAACTTGACAAAAGCAATATTTTCAGAATCTTGATGTGGCTGGCTATGCTGCTGGGCGGCGCAGTTGTTTGTATCCATTTTGATAAAAAATATTTTTTAGATTGGTTCAACAACCTATATTTTCACATTGCCACGATAATTCCCGGATACTTTTTGCTGAAACTCGTTCTTAAAATTTCAAGAAACACCGGCAGACTTCTCGCTGAAAAAGGCAGAGAAGGCAATATTCCGAGAATGCAAACCAACAGACTGGTGACCGATGGCGTTTATGCGCGCATGAGACATCCAATGCATCTCGGTCTTTTATTTTTCCCCTTGGCTTTCGCACTGCTTTTAGGCAGCCCCTCTTTTATCTTTATCTTGGCGCCTATTGAGGTGTTGCTTATGATTGTTCTTATCAAATTTGTTGAGGAAAAAGAAGCCGAAAAAAAATTCGGACAAGCCTATCGAGATTATAAAAAACAAACGCCAATGTTTTGTCTTTCTTTGAAATGTGTCAAAGAACTGCTCAATGCTAAGAAAAATCTACAATAAGCCAAGGATAATTAACAAACTTTTACCATTTCTCCAATCGGTTTTGATGAAAATAATTTTAACTTTGTGGAGTAAAAATTCACATGTTATGAAAACAAGATATTTTCTTCTGTTTTTTCTGAGTATCGGTTTATTGCACGCACAAGAAAAAGAAACCCCAAAAGGACATTATAACTACAGCAAATTTCGTCAAATCACAAATTTGCTTCCAACACCAAACGAATACAGAACCGCATCAGGAGCCCCCGGGCATGCTTATTATCAAAACAGAGCAAACTATAAGATCAAGGTTGAATTGATCGATGATGAAAAACAACCTAAAATCACAGGTAGTGAGACCATTACTTATATCAACAACTCTCCGGATCAACTCGATTATATCTGGATACAACTCGACCAAAACAAAAGAGCACCTAATTCTTTTACCGACCAAGTGAACGATGACGGAGACAATGTGATGATGCGCCCCGGCAAATTTATTTCTCAATATACCAACTCCGGATACAAAGGCGGATATCATATCACAAAAGTTTCCGATATCAACGGCAACAAACTTCCTTACACCATCAATTTTACCATGATGAGAGTAGATTTACCCAAACCCATCAAGGCAGGAGGGCAATATAACCTCAAGATTGATTGGTGGTATGATATTAACAATTATCCTGAAGATTGGGGCAGATCAGGATATGAACACTTTGACAAAGACGGAAACAATCTATACATTATTGCACAGTTTTATCCCAGAGTTGCCGTATATAACGATGTATACGGTTGGCAAAATTTGCAGTTTATCAAAACAGGTGAATTTACACTTGAATTCGGCAATTTTGATGTGGAAATCACCACACCTGCAGACCATGTTCTTGACGGAACCGGTGTTTTGCTCAATCGTAAAGAAATGATGGGCAAAAAACAATATGGCAGATATCTCAAAGCAAAGAAATCTTTTGATAAGCCCGTGATGATTATCACCAAAGAAGAAGCCGTTGCAAATGAAAAAACAAAAAGTACAAAAAAGAAAACTTGGAAGTTTAGAGCCGAAAACGTAAGAGATTTTGCTTTTGCATCATCCAGAAAGTTTCTCTATGACATGATGAATGTGAGATTGGCAACAAAAACCGCTCTAGCCGTTTCTCTTTATCCGAAAGAAGGAGAGCCGCTTTGGAGCAAACAATCTACCAGAGCCGTGGCACAAACCCTGAAAAACTATTCGAAACACTTGTTTGATTATCCTTATCACAAAGCCATTTCTGTCAATGCCTATAGACAAGGCATGGAATATCCCATGATTTGCTGGAACTACGGAAGACCGAATGAAAACGGAGAATATACGGACAGAACCCGAAACGGCGTGATCAAAGTCATCGTTCATGAAGTCGGACATAATTGGTTTCCAATGGTGATTAATTCCGACGAAAGACAATGGACTTGGATGGATGAAGGTTTCAATACTTTTATGGAACTATTGACTGAACAAGACTATGAAAAACAACTAGGCTTTCCTCTGAATTCCAGAGGCTTGCCAAAAAGCGTTGTGCCCTTCATGAAAGGCGACCAAAACAAAATTCATCCCATCATGATTAATTCCGATCTAATGCATAACCGCAGTATGACTGCCTATAGTAAACCTACAGCAGGCTTTTATATGCTCAGAGAGGTGATTATGGGAAGAAAACTTTTTGATTATGCCCTGAAAACTTATGCCAACAGATGGAAATTCAAACACCCCACGCCGGCAGACTTCTTCAGGACAATGGAAGATGCCTCTGCCATGGACCTGGACTGGTTCTGGAGAGGGTGGTTTTTTACTACAAGAGTGAACAATATGGGTATCAAAAATGTAGAAAAATTCTATCTTACCGACAAACCCACCGAGAGAATGAGAAATATGGCAAAAAGATATGGCATGAAAGTAGAAGATTTTCCCCCGTATGTTTCTCTGGTAACCGAAAACAGCAAAGACTTTACGCCTGACATGAAAAGTAAAAAATCATTCTTGTCCAGAGCAAAAACTTTAAAAAACTTCTTAGACAAAAACTATAGTCAAAAAGAACAAAAAAATCTCAAGACACCCAAATATTTTTATCGTATTTCCTTTGAACAAAAGGGAGAACTGATTCTACCCATTTTAATTAAGATTACTTATAAAGACGGCAGTACGGAAATGAAAAAATATCCGGCAAAAGTTTGGAGATACAACGATAAAGAAGTGAGTAAATTGCTGCCCAGCAACAAAGAAATTGTCAAAATTGAATTAGACCCCGACAATCTCACGGCAGATATAAATCAAAGCAACAATACTTGGCCCAAACAAGCCCGAGAAACCGAATTCAAAAAATTAAAAAAACAAATTCAAAAATAAATCATACTTTTGTATTAAAATCATGCGCAAATGACATTCTTGTTTATCAGCTATAGCGAAATATTCGTCGTTTTTGTCGTGCTCCTTTTGGTCTTCGGTCCGGAAAAACTTCCCGAGATTGCAAAAAATTTGGGAAAAGGAGTCAGACAACTGAGAGATGCCACCAATAATGTCAAAAAAGAAGTCCTCAAAGAGACCCATAAAGCAGGCATAGATGCCGAGGCTGTTGAAAAGCTCAAAAAAGAAATCAAAGACACTAAAAAAATCATGAACATCTCTGAGGAAATTTCAAATACAATCAAGAGATAAATGATTGAACAAATACTACAATGGGATCAGGAAATTTTTGTCTATCTCAATCATTTCGGACAAAAACATTTTGACGGTTTTTGGATATTTTTTACCAATCAAAAAAACTGGATTCCGCTCTATTTATTCGTTGCCATAGCCTACTTTAAATATTTGGGTTGGAAAAAGGCGTTGAGCGCATTGGCTGTCATCGGCATTTTTTTGGCAATTTGTGATCAAAGCACCAATTTCATAAAAGCCTATTTTCATCGATTGCGCCCTTCTGAAGACCCTTTTCTGGAAGGAAAAATTCGGGAACTATTGCATCCGAACAACCATAGTTTCATTTCAGGGCATGCATCAAATTCCACTGTCTTTGTTTGGTTCAGCATATTTCTGATCAAAAAATATAGTCCGTGGATATTCACACTCCTACTCTGGTGGATGCTGTTTATGTATAGTCGCATTTATGTCGGCGTGCATTATCCTTTAGATATCGTTTTTGGCATTCTGTGGGGATTTTTGCTCGTTATTCCGGCAAAACTCTTGTATCAAAAGCTGGCGGAAAAAGTTCAAGATACCGAATGACCAATGCAATTAAAAAGAACTCGGAAAAAGAAATGATTTGAAAAAACAGCGCATAACATCAATTCTCTAATCGATTCTTTTGAAAAAGAGACTTGAAAAATGCCGTTATGGTTGACATACTGATAAATTCATAATCTCTATTTGCCGTATAGGTGAGAAAAATACCCAAAGGAAGTAAAACGAGTGTGGAAAGCCATGCGCCCAGATAAGGAGGAATGCCTCCTTCTTCTGCTGCATTTTTTCCTAACATACTCAAAATATAATAGACCAAAAAAATCACAATGCCAAAAACCATTGAGATGCCGAAACCTCCTTTTTTGATGATGGCACCAAGAGGAATACCGACAAAAAACATGATAATTACAACAATGGGATATGCAAATTTTTCATAGAATGCATGTACATACTTATTTTGTTTCACCGTATGCGACTGAAAAAAATTAAGTTTTCTTTTTGCCAACATAATCATGGCGTCTGCCTTGCTCACCGCCCTGCTATAGACGGAATGCACGCCTGAATTGTCTATCACTGCAGAATCTGAAAGCAATGCATAAACATCTTTATATTTTCTTTTTTTAGCCTCTCCGGAAATGTTTTTTATATTGTTTCTTTTTATAATCTCACTCGACAACAAACTGTAATTGTTATCTCTTTCTCTTTGCAGAGTGTCTATTTCTTTCTTTAAATCAATGACATTCAGCATTTGATATGCCGATGAAATCGATGTGTTGTCCAAATCTACATCATTCAAATCGGAAATATCAATATTGATTAAATGCTCTTTGAAAGTGGTCTTCATTGCCGGAAATTTTCTCCTGTCACTTGCTTTTTTCTGTTGACGCGCCAAATCTTCATAAAAACCTCCGTCAAACAACAACAGTTGAACAATCTGATTATCGGGATCACTTTTAAAAATACCGGTCTTGGCAATTACGAGCTTATCCGGAATGCCTTTCACTTTTTGATGAATAACAATGTCGCGCAGTTTATTGTTGTCTTTGCCATATTTCTCTTCCACATGAATATTAAACCCCTCAAGAGAATTGAATACACCTTGCTTGATCGCCGCACTAGGCATTTTCTTTCCTATATTTCTACGAAGGTTTCCAAACTTATAGTTTCCGTACGGCAAAGCCGTATTGGCAAAAATAAAAGTTCCAACAGCCAGAAGAATGATAAATACAATCAGATATTTCATCGATTTGACTAATGAAACACCCATAGATTTGATTGCTGCAAACTCCGATCGCTCTGACAAACCTCCAAAACTCATAATTCCACCCAACAAAATGGAGAGCGGCAACGATTGCAATATGATAATCGGAGAAAAATAGATTAAGAATTTAAGAATCACAAAAAGCCCTAAACCTTTTCCGGCTAATTCATCAAAATAGAGCCAAAAAGTTTGAATCAAAAAAATAAAATAGATAACGACAAAACTCGAAACAAATTTCTGGAGAAATAGTTTTAATATGTATCGATCTATGGTTCTCAAAAGTGTTAGTCTAGTTCATTGATATAGAAATCCTTGTACTTATCTTTTGAGAAACTGAATATTTTTGCCGGCAAAACTTGATCGGTTAAGAATTTATTGATTTCCAAGGTGATTTTAGAACCGTTTTTCTCAATGATAATAACATTGAAGATATGATAGGTTTTGGGGTCTATGCCCAATAAGATATAAGACTCTTCAGACTTTGAATCTTTTGGAATCAACCGTATATACTGAATCATTCTTCCTTTTATGTTTTGCTTAACACCCATTTTGTAGCGATAGCCTTTCTTATAAAAAGAGAAGATTTTTGTGGGGGTAAACTCATTTTCATCCTCAGATTTTGAAATATTTACCTCTTCATTTTCATGAATGATTTGATATCTTTTTTGTCCGTCAAAAATATCGTCAATACCCATATAATTGGCATGGAATTTATCGCCTTCTATAGTCACATTTCCTTTTGTTTGCTGCTTGATTCCCGCTTGTTTATTATGCAAAGCATATTTGAATTCCGCATAAATATTTTCATATGAACTCAATTTCTCAGACACCCGATTAAGCATCTGAGTTGCTTTGGCATCACTTTGAGAACGAGCAGTCATTCCCAACAGCACGACAAATAGTAATAGTAATTTTTTCATGTTTCCAATCTTTTTTAGTTCTGTTCTGCATTAAAAAACTCGTCTAACGCAATCACATCGGGAATCAAGACCTTTCTTGCTTTGCTTCCCTCAAACGGACCTACAATTCCGGCAGCTTCCAACTGATCGATAATTCTTCCGGCTCTGTTATAACCCAATTTCAATTTGCGTTGCAACAGCGATGCTGACCCTTGTTGGGCGCCCACCAAAATATATGCGGCATCCTTAAAGAGTTCATCTCTGTCTTCTATAGAGTCATCAAAACCTGTGCCACTATTTTCATCCTCTACTTCAGGAAGATGGAATGCTGTTGGATAAGCACGTTGTGATCCGATATAGTCTGTGATATTTTCAACTTCCGGTGTATCCACAAAGGCACATTGCAGCCTGACCAAATCATTTCCGGTGGAAATCAGCATATCTCCTTTTCCAATCAACCTATCTGCTCCTCCGGTATCCAAAATGGTTCTGGAATCAATTTTAGAAGTCACCATAAAAGCAATTCGTGCAGGAAAATTTGCCTTGATAATTCCCGTGATAATATTCACCGAGGGGCGTTGTGTAGCTACAATCAAATGGATTCCCACAGCTCTTGCCAACTGCGCAATCCTGGCAATGGGCAACTCCACTTCTTTTCCTGCGGTCATAATCAAATCTGCAAATTCATCAACCACCAAAACAATATAGGGCAAAAAACGATGCCCTTTCTCCGGGTTGAGTTGTCTTTTTTTGAATTTTGCATTATACTCCTTGATATTTCGAACCATTGCATCTTTCAATAAATCATAACGCATATCCATTTCTTTAGACAAAGAATTGAGCGTTTTGACTACTTTGCTGGTATCAGTGATAATCACTTCTTCTTCATCGGGAAGTTTTGCCAAAAAATGTCTTTCTATTCTATTGTATAAGGTCAACTCGACTTTTTTTGGATCCACCAAAACAAATTTGAGTTCTGCCGGATGTTTTTTATACAACAGTGATGTCAGAATTGCATTGATTCCTACTGATTTTCCTTGCCCTGTGGCTCCGGCCACCAAAAGATGCGGCATTTTGGTCAAATCAAAAACAAAGGTTTCATTTGAAATATTTTTTCCGATAGCCACCGGCAATTCCATTTCTGCTTCTTGAAATTTCTTTGATTGCAGCACGGAACGCATCGGAACAATTTTCCTAATCTTGTTGGGAACTTCTATGCCAATAGTGCCTTTCCCCGGCATAGGCGCAATAATTCGGATACCCAAGGCGCTCAACGATAGCGCTATATCGTCTTCCAAATTTTTTATCTTTGAGATTCTTACACCTGCTTCCGGAATAATCTCATATAAGGTCACCGAAGGGCCCACAACTACATCAATTTTTGAAATCTTAATTTTAAAATCTAACAGTGTTTTAACAATCCTGTCTTTATTTTGCTTGAGTTCATTCTCGTTGTATGTGATTTCAGTTGAACCATAATCTTTCAAAAGATCAAAAGTGGGAAACTTATAACCTGAAAGATCTAAAGTGGGGTCAAAATGTCCGAATTTTTCGACCAAAGTTTCCGCCTTTTCAACAATTTCCTCATCTTCAGCAACCTCCACATGAAATCCTGCATCCTTATTTTCTTTGAGACCAGGCTTAGATTCTTTAGGTTCAGAAGAGATTTCTTCTTCTGATATCTCGTCACCATGCACGATTTTATTATCCGACTCAACAATATCAATATTTTTCGGTTTATCCGATGAAATAATCGATTCGTCAAGAACTTGATTATTCATCTTCTCATCCTCCGTCATATCTTCTTTTGGTGCTCGCTTAAAAAATTCAGTAATTTTTTCGGCATCCAGTCCCAACTTAATGCTCAACACCGTTAACAGCATGAAAATCAGCAATATAATCGCACCTACCTTTCCTAAAAATTGTATTGATATCATACTCAATTCTCTACCGAACAAGCCGCTCCATAAATAGTTTTCGGGAAATACCAACGCTAAAAAAAACGCTCCAAAATACATATAAATGAATCCCCAAAGCCATTTTTTAAAGTGTTGAAAAAACGATTTTTTCAAAATAATATACAAACCGGAAAGCATTGTCAGCAACGGAATAATAATTGAAAAAACACCGAAACCTTTATATACCAACATATTTCCTATAATTGCTCCAACTTTTCCTATGAAATTTTTTGCAGGCTTACCCGTCAGTCTCAAATCCAGATTGCTCTGATCAAATTTCCAATGGAAAAAATAGGAAACGATAGCCGCAAACACCAAAAAGCCTACAAACAAAAAAACATAACCCAAAATAAGTTTGTTCTTATCATTGATCTTCAAATCGGGTTTGGAAATTACCTTTTTCTTTTTTTTGCTTACTTTCTTTGCCATTCAATAAATCTAAAATTCATATTCAAATAATCTTCAAAAATCGGACTTTTTGAGCAAATTAAAAAATTTTTCTTTGATATGACATAATCCTTTTACTCCAAACTCAGAAATAATCTGAAAAATGTTTGTATAAGCTTCAAAAAAACATCACGAATAAAAAGAAATTCCTTACTTTTACGTCTAATTATTTTGATGCAAAATGAATGCATTAAAAAGTCGATACAGTTTAAAAAAAATCTAAAAATTCAAACCGATGAAAGAACAAATAACATCCAATAATGCCCCTGCCCCAATAGGACCGTATAGTCAAGCCATACAAACCGGTGCTATTCTTTTTATTTCCGGACAAATTCCGATGAATGCACTTACAAATGAGCTCATCACAGATGATATCGAGCTGGCAACACACCTCGTGCTGGAAAATTTGAGGGCTATTCTTGAAGAGGCAAAAATGAATTTCAACAATGTTGTCAAAACTTCAATCTTTTTGAAAAACATGGATGATTTTCCTGTTGTAAACGAAATTTATGCCGGATATTTCAAAGGAAAAACGCCTCCTGCCAGAGAAACCGTGCAAGTGGCAAAACTACCTAAAGACGTGCAAGTGGAAATTTCCGCTATTGCAGTCAAATAATGACATTTTACATTTTTATATACATTATCAAATCATACTTTTGAATCAAAATTATTTATCATGGAAAAAATTATTGAACGATTTATAAAATATATCAAAATAGATTCACAATCAGATCCTGAATCTACAAAAACGCCGAGTACGGACAAACAATGGAATATTGCCAAAGTTCTAAAAGAAGACTTAGAAGCAATAGGCATGCAAGATGTCGAAATTGACGATTTCGGTTATGTCTATGCCACACTTCCTTCAAATATCCAACATCAAGTTCCTACTATAGGTTTTATTGCACATTATGATACTGCTCCGGATTATAGCGGCGCAAACGTAAACCCGCAATTTATTGAAAATTATGATGGAAGTGATATCGTTCTCAACAAAGAAAAGAACCTGATATTATCTCCGAGTTATTTTCCGGAACTTAAAAAATATGTAGGAGAAACCATTATTCACACCGACGGAAACTCTTTGTTGGGTGCAGATGATAAAGCCGGAGTTGCCGAGATTGTGGACGCTATGGACTATTTAATCCAACATCCCGAAATCAAACACGGAAAAATTAGAGTAGGTTTCAATCCCGATGAAGAAATCGGTATGGGAGCAGACAAATTTGATGTGAAAAAATTTGGCGCTGAATGGGCTTATACCATGGATGGGTCTGAGGTGGGAGAACTGGAATATGAAAATTTTAATGCTGCCGGTGCCAAAGTGAAAATCAACGGAAAAAGCGTACACCCGGGATATGCCAAAGACAAAATGATTAACTCCATGCTAATTGCCGCAGACTTTATCAGTCGATTTCCAAAAAATGAAACACCTCAAACAACTGAAAAATATGAAGGGTTCTATCATCTGCACAATATGAAAGGTGATGTGGAATTGACAGAGCTTAACTATATTATCAGAGACCACGATAGAAAAATTTTTGAAGAACGAAAAGTCTTCTTCCAAAAAGTCACGGATCAGCTCAATGAAAAATATGGAAAAGGAACTATTGAACTTGAACTCAAAGATCAATACTACAATATGAGAGAAAAAGTGGAACCCGTGAAACATGTTATCGATATTGCAGAAGAAGCCATGATAGATTTGGGCATTAAACCCTTGATAAAAGCCATCCGTGGCGGAACCGACGGTGCACAACTTTCTTTTAAAGGATTGCCTTGCCCGAATATCTTTGCCGGAGGACTTAATTTTCATGGTCCCTATGAATTTGTTCCGATTGCGTCCATGCTCAAAGCCAGAGATTTGATTATCAAAATTATTGAAAAAACAGCTGAAAAATTTTAAGCCTTTCATACAAATGAAAACAAATTCATTCATCTACCGTCACCTTGGTCCACGTCCTCATGAAACAAAAGAAATGTTTCAAACCATCGGTGTTAAAAATATGGAACAACTGATTTATGAAACCATTCCTGACAATATCCGATTAAAGGAAAATTTGAAACTTCCTCCAAAAATGAGCGAACAAGAATATATGGAACATATTCAAAATTTGGCGAATCAAAACAAGTTGTATCGTTCATTCATCGGACTTGGATATTACAGTTCTACCATGCCCGGTGTCATTCAACGAAACGTTTTGGAAAATCCGAGTTGGTATACCTCATACACACCCTATCAAGCCGAAATCTCACAGGGGAGATTGGAAGCATTGCTAAACTATCAAACCATGCTGACAGAACTAACCGGCATGGATTTGGCGAATGCTTCTCTATTGGATGAAGCAACTGCTGCCGCAGAAGCCATGGGCATGTTTTTCAATCTGCGTGATCGAAAACAAAAAAAAGCAGGTGTTAACAATTTTTTTGTCGGTGTAAATGTTTTGCCGCAAACCATTGCCGTACTGGAAACACGTGCCAAAACCTTAGGCATTAAATTGGTTTACGGCATTTTTAATCAAATTGAATTTGACGACAGCTTTTTTGGCGCACTGGTGCAATATCCGATGAAACACGGAAAAGTGGTCAATTTTAGTGAATTTGTTCAAAAGGCACATGCACAAAATATTAAAGTTGCCGTTGCTGCCGATTTGATGAGCTTGGTTTTGCTCTCTCCCCCCGGACATTGGGATGCAGACGCAGTGATTGGCTCCACGCAACGTTTTGGACTACCCTTGGGCTACGGTGGACCACACGCCGGATATTTTGCCACTAGAGAAGATTATAAAAGACATATTCCCGGAAGAATTATAGGCGTTTCTGTTGACACACAAGGAAAAAAAGCTTTGCGTATGGCATTGCAAACTCGTGAGCAACATATCAAAAGAGACAAAGCAACTTCAAATATCTGCACGGCACAGGTTTTGCTTGCCGTGCTTTCAGGTATGTATGCTGTTTATCACGGACCAAAAGGACTGAAAGAAATTGCAGAACATATTCACAATCAAGCAAAAAAAATAGACTCCGGATTGAAAAATTTGGGCTACGAACAGGTTCATGAAATATTTTTTGACAGTCTCTTGGTTAAAGCCAATCCAAACGAAATCAAACAAAAAGCCGAAGCAAAACAAATCAACCTGAATTATTTCTTAAGCGATAATCTCGTAGGAATTTCAGTTGATGAAAATACTACGGAACAAGATGTAAAAAATATTTTATCCGTTTTTGCTAAAAACGGAGAATTACCAAAATATGTCGATAACTACGATGTGATTCCTGAAAATTTACTCCGAAAGGACGATTTTATGCAACAAGATGTTTTTAATTCCTATCATTCCGAAACCGAAATGATGCGCTACATCAAAAAACTGGAACGCAAAGATTTATCACTGACACAATCCATGATTCCATTGGGATCTTGTACCATGAAACTCAATGCAGCCACAGAACTATTCCCAATCAGTTGGAACCAGTGGAACAACATTCATCCTTTTGTGCCCAAAAACCAAGTGAAAGGCTATCAAAAGATGATTGATAATCTTGAAAACTATTTGTCTGAAATAACGGGACTGGATGCCGTAAGCCTACAACCCAATTCCGGTGCTGCCGGAGAATATGCAGGTTTAACGGCTGTGAAAAACTATCATGAAAGTCGTGGTGAGACACAAAGAAATATTGCATTGATTCCCGCTTCTGCACACGGAACCAATCCCGCTTCTGCCGTAATGGCGGGGCACAAGGTTGTTGTGGTCAAAACCACTGACGAAGGAAATATAGACGTGAATGATTTACGTGAAAAAGCAGAGCAATACAAAGACACATTGTCTGTCTTTATGGTCACTTATCCTTCTACACACGGCGTATTTGAGTCTGCCATCAAAGAAATGACAGATATTATTCACAAAAACGGCGGACAGGTTTATATGGACGGTGCCAACATGAATGCACAAGTAGGATTGACCAATCCGGGCATGATTGGTGCAGACGTTTGTCATTTAAACCTACACAAAACCTTTGCCATTCCGCATGGCGGTGGCGGACCCGGAGTCGGTCCGATTGCCGTGAAAAAACACTTAGCAGATTTCTTGCCCGCTCATCCTTTTGTTGAAACCGGCGGAAAATTTGGAAATGCCGTAGCGGCGGCTCCATACGGATCGGTTTTGGTTAGCTTGATTTCTTATGCCTATATCAGACTTTCAGGAGCCGAAGGATTGAAAAAAGCCACTGAATATGCCATTTTAAATGCCAACTATTTAGAATATTTATTAAAGGATTTTTATCCTGTTCTCTACAAAGGAGAGCGTGGAAGAGCCGCGCATGAATTCATTGCAGATTGCCGCCCGTTCAAAGAAAAAGGTATTTCTGTTTTAGATATTGCCAAACGCTTGATGGACTACGGCTATCACGCTCCTACGGTTTCTTTTCCCGTTCATGATACTTTGATGATTGAACCCACGGAAAGTGAAAGCAAACAAGAGCTGGACAGATTTGCAAATGCCATGATTTCCATTTGGAACGAAATTCAAGAAGTGAATCCTGAAGACATGGATAATCCTTTGAAAAATGCACCTCATACCGAGGAAATGCTCACATCAGATGTATGGTTTCACAAATACACCCGAAAAAAAGCGGCTTTTCCGCTAGATTATATCAAAGAAAACAAGTTTTGGCCTGCTGTAAGCCGTGTAGATGACGCCTTTGGCGACAGAAATTTGCATTGCACTTGTAATCCGATAGAATCATATATAACAGAATAAAGTTTAATCCCTATTAATCAGTATTATACAAGATTTTATATATTTTTTTCATTAATTCGTTTGTTCACATACTTTTTTATTTAATTTTGTCCCCAAATTTTGAATTATGCCTAGAGTTAAAGCAGAAATCATCGGAATAGGAAGTTACGTCCCTGAAAATATTATTCCAAATTCATATTTTTTAAATTGGGAATTCTATGATGCGGAGCGCAAAAGAATCGAAACACCCAATGAAATTATCATTGAAAAATTCAAAGCCATCACGGGCATTGAAGAACGTCGTTGGATGAATGATGACATGATTGCTTCTGAAATGGGCATCATTGCCGCACAACGTGCACTGAACGATTCCGGTATCGACCCCGAAGATTTGGATTATATCATTGCCGCTACAAATTTCGGAGATGTTGAAAAAGGAAATTATTTCTCTGATTTTATGCCTGCAGTGGCTTCCAGAATAAAAGACGGACTAAAACTTTCCAACCCCAAAGCTGTTGCCTATGATATCATCTTTGGATGTCCTGGCTGGTTGCAAGGTCTGATCACAGCCAATCAATTGATGAAAGCCGGCGATGCCAAATATGCTATGATTATCGGTGTTGAAGCCTTGTCTCGTGTAATTGATCCATATGATAGAGATGCCATGATATTTGCCGACGGCGCAGGAGTAGTGATTGTCAAACTCAACGAAGAAAAAGGAGGTAGTGGAATGCTCTCATACAAAACCGTCTCTCATGCACATCCTCAGGCAGGTTTCCTATACAACGATAAATCTTTTAATCCGAATTTCAATCCAAAAGCAAAGTTCATCAGAATGCAAGGGCATAAAATCTATGAATACGCTCTTACCGAAGTTCCTGCAGCCATGAAAGCTGCCATGGATAAAAGCGGGTATGAAATTGACAAGCTGAAAAAGATTTTTATTCACCAAGCAAATGAAAAAATGGATGAACAAATTGTTCGTCGTTTTTATAGGTTATACAAAAAAACAATGCCTGAATATATCATGCCGATGAACATTCAAAAACTAGGTAATAGTTCCGTGGCAACCATTCCAACTTTGATGGACATGGTGCGTCGTGGCGATCTTGAAAATCAAGAACTGCATAAAGGTGATTTAATCATGTTGGCTTCTGTTGGTGCCGGCATGAACATCAATGCTGCCGTGATGAGATATTAACCTAAGCATTTTCTGTAAAAAAAAGTGTCGAGAATTTAGATAAAACACTATCGGCATCTCGACACAGGATTGCTCTACAGACTCATGTCAACAAGCAACTGAAATTTTTCAAGCTTGAGAAATATTATTCCACCCTAAATATTATCGGCAAATTATAAGTCACTTTAACTTTCATGCCGTGTTGACGTCCGGGTTTCATCTCAGGAAACATTTTAACCACCCTCTTTGCTTCTTCTTGTAAAGCCTTATATTTTGAACGAGATTTTACGTTGACAATTTTCCCGTCTTTGTCAATCGTAAATTGAGTATAAATTTTCACCTTTTCTCCCGACAGACCCAAATCACCGGCTAAATCTTTATTGAAATTCTTGCCCACAAAACGCATGATTTTATCGTTCATACATTTTCTTAGCGCTGTTCCCTTCTTTCCTTCACAACCCGGATAAACAGGAATTTCTTCTACCAATTTAAAATCAACCGGAATATCGATAGGAATGGGATCATCATCCACTTGAATGGAATCTGCTTTTTTGATGGGATCATCGTCTCCGATATCCGTCGCTTTTAATATATCTTCCTTCACTTTATCATCATCTTTTTTGATATTCAAGCTTGCCGTTTCTCTTTTTCGTTTCTTGATTTTCTCTTTGATTTTTTCATGTTTAAACGTGAATATTTCATCTTCTTTTTTACCAACTGCGGGGCAGGCTTCAATATCCACATCTTCTACATAGGTTTTTAAATCAATAAGTTTCCAGCTAATGAAAAGTGTAAGCACTAAACCCAGAAGAAAAAAAGTCGAAGTATAATTGTTCAAATCTGCTTTTTTTGATTTTTTTGTTTTCATGATTATTGTTTTTATTCAATTCTTTTTATTCCGTTATCAGTTGTCACATCCTTACTTAGCATTTCATATTTATCTATCAAGGTGATGAATTCGTTTTTGTAACTATCCACATAAGATTTTGTTTGATAAGCCAATTTCTTGACCAAGTCAACACTTATGTTCTCTTTATATTTTGAGTCGCGCAGCAACATGCCAAATCCGGCAACCGATGCAGCAAAACGGAAATCTTTGCTTGCATTTATCCACTTGTTATTTCGTGCTTTTATCGGAATTTGAATCAGTTTACTTTTATTGCTTTTGATTGGTTTATAACGCAATTTCAAAGTCATCAATTCATTTGAATTCTCTATTGTTTTTGTTGTCTGATATTTTAGTCTGTCATGTTGCTGCAGAACTTCATTTGACAAAGCGGGAATAATTTCATAAAGCGCCGTAACTTTATGCCCGGGACCTAATTCTCCCGCATCTTTTTTATCATCATTGAAATCCTCTGCTGCCATTTTCCTATTCACATAGCCTATCAGGCGATATCCTTTAACTTTTTTAGGGTTAAATTCCACTTGTATCTTCACATCTTTGGCAATAGTGAACATATTGGCAAGCAAATCTTTTTGAAACACTTTTTTTGCTTCCGTATAATTGTCAATATAGAAATAGTTTCCATTACCCGCATTGCTGATTTGCTCCATACGTCCGTCTTTATAATTTCCCATTCCAAATCCGAGAATGCTCAAATAAATATCATTTTCTTTCTCTTTTTTGATGGTTCTTACAAGTTCTGATGTGGAACTCACTCCCACATTAAAATCGCCATCTGTTGCTAAAATCACACGATTATTTCCGTTGCTTATATAGTTTTTCAATGCAATTTTATACGCCAATCTGATTCCTGCCCCACCTGCAGTGCTTCCTCCTGATTCCAATCTGTTGAGTGCCTTTATAATCTTATTTTTTTCCGTTACCTCCGTGGGAGATAAAACCACACCGGCACTTCCTGCATAAGCAACAATAGACACCATACTATTTTTGGGGAGGTTGTCTATCAAGACCTTAAAAGCTTTTTTTAATAACGGCAATTTGTTATCGTAACTCATAGAACCGGATGTGTCAATCAAAAAAACCAAATTGCTCGGTTTTAGATTATCATAGTCCAAATCTTTTCCTTTAATGCCGATCATCACCAATTGATGTTTTTCATTCCAAGGAGCATTGGCTATTTCCGTATAAACACTAAAAGGATGTTTCCCGTTCGGTTGCTTATAATCATAGTCAAAATAATTAATCATTTCTTCTATTCTGACGGCATCTTTCGGAGGCAGATTTCCTCCGGACAGATATTGTCTAACAATGGAATATGATGCATTATCCACATCAATTGAAAAAGTAGATAACGGATGCTGAACAGCAGACCTATAGTCATTGTCTTGTATATAATCATATTCGTTGGTATTGTGCACCTCCGGCTGATGAAAAACCGGCTCTTGGCAGAATTTTTCTTCTGATACTTTGTGTTTTAACAAATTATGTACCGGTTTTCTCCTAACCGGTCGAGATGCATCTACTTCCATAATTTCTTCTTTATAGTCTTTTTTTACTTCCGATTGTTGTGGCGGCGATATAAGCTTATCTTTTCCGGAGTGTGGAGGATTATTCAGATTCTTCTGGTTTTCACAGGAAAATAATATACCCGTAAATAAAATTAGCATCAATAATTTTTTCTTTGTTTTCATAATGTTTATTTTTTATTAGTTTTTATGTAAATTGCATTCAACTATGTGAAACACTACACAAACATACTGCCGAATTCGGCATGCTTGTTGTAGTATGCTTGTAAATGAATTGTATTTTACTTGAAAAATATAACTTATTAAAAATCAGCGAATAACGAGTTTGACTGAAAAAGAAAAAATATCATTTGAATTATTGAAACAAAAAGTTGCCTCGACTTTTTTGCAAGATAATTCTGCCCTTTCTCCCGATATTTCTCAATGGAAAGGAGATGATATCATCAAATTTCAAGAAGATTTATTGCAAAAAGTAAAAGCCCGCGTCAGTGAAAAATGGTTTTACAATTATTTTAGAAACGATATACAAAAATTGCCTCGTATAGATATGCTAAATTTGCTGTCTGAATATGCGGGATATTCAGATTGGGCTAATTTTTTACAACAAAATTCCAAAACACTGAAAAACCGGTCTTGGAAAAATCCGAAAACATCCGGAATCTATGTATTCTTCACAAGCTTAATTGCGCTGACTTTGATTTTGGGGTTTGTGCTGAGTAGAACAACAGATAAGAATATAAAGCTATGCTTTGTTGATGAAAACCTAAACCCAATTGAAGAAACCGTTAAAATTTTTGTCAAAATGAATCAAGAAACAGAAAGGGTTTTACATACGGATAAAAATAATTGTGTCGAATTTCATACGAAACAACATCAAATTAACTTGCGAATTATTTCGCCCTATTATAAAGAAAAAACCATCAATCGGAATATTGAGTTGAATGAATATCAAGAAGAAATTATTTTGGAAACCGATTTTTATTCTTTGATGCTTCGCTATTTTTCCAACACACAAACCAAAGATTGGCAGAAAAGACGAGACAAACTGAGAATGCTAATTGATGATGAAGCTGTTATCTATCAACAATGGTTTGGAAAAAATAAAGGGGTGGAAATTTACAGCAAGGATGATTTCATCTATCAACTGACCGTTCCGACAAGTATTTTGAGAAATATCGAAATTCTTGAAATTGAACGTAAAAACAATAAGATATTTAAATTACGGTTTAAAGTAAACCCATGAAAAAACTATTATACATATCATTATCAATTATATTATTATCAGCTTGTGCTTCTGACCATCCGAAATCTCTTCAGAAAGAAAAAAGCGTTCCCAATGCCAAGATTGAAAAGTCTGAAGATGAAATTGAGAAACCAATGGAAACAAAAGAAGAATCAATTGAAGAAAAACGAATCAAAAAAAACGTTGATAAAGGTCTGACGCAATCTAAAGCAAAGAAAAGCTTTGCCAAAAAAAAATCTTTTGGCAATTCTCCTGTAAAAAAATCTGCTAATTCCAAAAGAAAAGTGCTCAATGCAACCAAAAGAATAACCGATGCATATCTGAATGATATCAGTAAACAAAAACTACAACAAATCTATGACATTGCTTCCTTGGTTCACAAAGACAGCACACAACAGGATATGAAGGAATATGCACTGAAATATGCCAACAGACTATTTGTCAGACCCGACGAAAAAATTTCTGAAAAACTGAATAAAATCGGAAATGTTAAGGCTGACAGCATTAAAATTGAACAAATCAAGCTAATCGATTTAACGGAAACCGAGTACAACGGACAAATCGGTAGATATGCTTTCAACACCGATTACTATCGTCAAGGAAAAATTATTTACAGGCAAAAACATATTGCCGAGATTTACTTTGAAATCACCAATCTTAACTTTGACGGAGAAATTCACCAAACTGTTAAAAGCAGAATTAAGCGTATTGATTAGCCGTTAATTTTTTGCATCAGTTCTCGGATCTATAAAAAACAAGTCTTTTTTCGTTGCAGACTCAATCTCTGTCCAATTGTTCGTATCAAAAGAAACGCCAAAGGCTCCGCTGGTTGGCAAGTGCCAAATATCCATATGAGCAAATTCATCTGCAATATCCGTCCATGAAGGATTATGTCCAAAAATAAAAGCCGTTTCAATTGTCTGCGGAAGAGCATAGATTTGATTCATAATGATTTCATCAGGATAAAAATAGAAATGCTTGTTAATTTCAATTTTATTTTCCGGATATCGATAGGCTTTTGCCACAATCTCCGCTGTTTGATATGCTCGCATTGCCGGACTGGAAATAATCAAATCCGGAACGATGCCAAATTCAATCAGTGACCGGACTGTTTTTTCGGTGCGTTTAATTCCCTTTTTTATCAAATGTCGTTTTTTATCAGGCATGAGCTCTTGTGTTGCTTTTCCATGACGTATAATAATCAATTTTTTCATCTTAATATTTTTTATGTTTTATTGCCACGAATGCACAAATAAAAAATGGATATTTTAGATTTGATATTGTAAATAAATATTTATATTCCTTCAATCAATTCGGGCAACTTCCGGTTAAACCATCTGAACCTGTAAACAATCATGGCATGCGTGCCTCCTTCTATTTTAACAACAGGAGATTTTATTTTCTTAAAAGGAAAAACCAAATCTTTATCGCCATGAATATGCACAAATTCTTTTGGGGGCACTTCTTGCTGCCAATGCAAGACGGCTTTGATTGCCCAATCAACATATCGCGGCTCATTGACATCCATATATTTTTGATAAAGTTTCATTTTTTGTTTAAAAGACTTTATAAATGCCACTTTCTCCAATAAATCTACATAAGATAATGCACGCGACGGGAAAAACTTATATAGTTTATAGCGCAAAGCTTTTTCAAAAAAATCAGGAAATTCTCGATGGGTTTTGACTGTAGAAATCAGGACTAATTTTCTAACAGCCATTTGTTTGGCTATTTCTTGTATCACAATTCCACCAAATGATACTCCTAGAAGAACCGGTTGCTCATGCTTGATTTGCAGCATCAACCTGCTTACATAATCCGGTAGTTTTTCATCCTGCTCGGGAATAATCCAATGCATCCAATAAATTTCATACTTATCCGGCAATTTGATATATTCAAATATGGATGGATTTGCGCCCAATCCGGGCATCATATAGACGGGAATCTTAGACATCACTATAATTTACCGCTACTCAAAGATAAGCAAAAATCAGAAGATTTCAACCAACATATTTCCTTGCTTATCAATCTCTTTTAACGTAACATTTTGAACGGTATTAATCAATTTCTTATCAAACGGAAAAGTAACCTTTATATAATTTTCCGTAAAGCCGAACATTTGATTTTCTTTTTCTGCCTTTTCAAATAGTACTTTTTTATTTTTATCCAATTGAGATTGATAAAAGACCATCTGTTTCTTGGCAGATAGACCTCGCAACATTTTACCGCGTTTATTTCGTAAGGCTTTCGGCACTACTCCTTTCATCAGAACAGCTTCAGTATTGGGTCTCTCAGAATAAGTAAACACATGAAAATAAGCAACATCCAACTCATTGAGAAAATGATAGGTTTCTAAAAACAATGCATCCGTTTCTCCGGGAAAACCAACGATTACATCAACGCCAATTGCAGCATCAGGCATCAAATGTTTTATTTTGTTTATTTTTTCTTCATAAAGTTCTCGCAAATATCTTCGTTTCATTTTCTTGAGCAACTCATTGCTTCCGCTTTGCAACGGAATATGAAAATGCGGCACAAACTTATCTGATTTTGCCACAAATTCAATGATTTCGTCTGTCAGTAAATTTGGTTCTATAGATGAAATTCTATATCGTTCAATGCCTTTCACCTTGTCCAAAGCTTGGATCAAGTCATAGAAAGTTTTTTCAATCTCTCCGGAATCATCAATAAAAGTACCGATATTCACGCCTGTAATCACAATTTCTTTAATCCCGTTTTTAGCAATATCTTCCGCATTTTTCACCACTTCTTCAATTGTAGTATTTCTGCCTTTTCCTCTTGCCATTGGAATCGTGCAATAGGTGCACGGATAGTCGCAGCCATCTTGAATTTTCAAAAATGAGCGGGTTCTGTCTCCCATGGAATAGGCGCTGAAAAAAGCCGTTGAACGCTCAACCTCACAAGAATGAATCTCAGTTTGCGGTTTTTTGGTCAAATTATCCAAATATTGTGGCAAGCTGAATTTTTCTTCAATTCCCAGAACCATATCCACGCCTTCTATATCAGCTAATTTTTCAGGACTTAGCTGTGCATAGCAACCAATTGCCACCACCATAGCCGTCGGATTCTGCCTTAAGGCTTGCTTGACATACTGTTTAAACTTTTTATCGGCATTATCTGTCACCGTGCAAGTATTGATCACGTATAAATCTGCTTTTTCACTAAAATCCGCCTTATCAAATCCCGCCTGTTTCACTTTTCGTGAAATAATCGAGGTTTCTGAAAAATTCAGTTTGCAACCGAGTGTGGCAAATGCGGCTTTTTTTCTACTACTCATCGATGCTTGGTTAGGAGTTATCAATCGAGATTTGTAAGCAATTTACAGCACAAACTTTTTTTGAGTTTTTATGCTGATATTGTTGATGTTATTTTCTTAATTTTGCATCAAAATTCTTCTCAAAGGCTTGAAAAATCTTGTTTATAGATTTGTCTATTTGCTTGTCATTCAGCGTCTTGAATCTGTCTTGAAGTATAAAACTCATTGCATAAGATTTTTTGCCTTTCTCAATTTTTTCTCCTTCATAGACATCAAACAAATCAACTCCGATCAGGAGTTTCTTCTCCGTATCAAAGGCTAAATCATACAAGTCTTTGAATTGGATATTTTGTTTGAGTTCCAAAGCCAAATCTCGTCTTACACTGGGGAATTTGGCAATTTCTTTGAATTTATTATCGGCGTTCTTTCTGATTTCTTCTTGCAAAATTTCCCAAAAAATATCGGCAAAATAGACCGGCGTATTAAGTCCGAACAACTTCAAAACTTTCTTATTTACACTTCCCACTTCCACTAGTTTTTTCTTGCCCGCTTCATAGACAATTGTCTCGGATAAATCTTTGGATTCTCCCGGTTTAATTTTATAATTGTTAATGCCAAAGCGTTCCAGAATCGCTTCAATATGCGCTTTCAGATAATAGAAATTGGTTTTTTGTTGTGGCAATATCCAGTTTTCTTCATGTGTTTTTCCGGTAATAAAAACGCCTAAATGCTTTTCTTCTCCATATTTTCCTTCTGCATATTGTGCATAGACTTTTCCGAATTCATAGAATTTCAGATTGTGTTTTTTTCTATTAAGATTATAGACAATGCTTTCCATTCCGCTGAATAGAATCGATTGTCTTAAAACAGACAAATCCTGACTGAGCGGATTTAATATTTTCACGGTATGCTTGGCGTTTATATCTCCTGAAGCATCCACATATTTCGGACTGGTTAAAGAATTCGACATGATTTCGGTGAAGCCCTGAAATCTGAATTGATCTGCTACGATATTTTCCAATTTATAAGAGGCGAACTTATCGGATGGTTCAATACTTGCATTGATTTTGGTAGAAAATTCAATATTGTTATAGCCATAAACTCTTAAGATTTCTT